>OJJT01000222.1_pt1 | contig 36494 bp, 45 predicted proteins | sample 1596281 | NCBI WGS metagenome assembly OJJT01 (sample SAMEA4350145, study PRJEB24818) | metagenome | biome: human; feature: gut; material: faeces | place: Denmark | collected 2013-09
CACGAAGCTCAATAACCCTCATCGAATCCTCTTCACCTCGAAGAGCGTCCTCGGCGTAGGTGTTGATGCAATCGACAGCTTCGAGAAGATGCGGATCTGGTACGAGTACAAAGATCGCGTGGTCTACGTAGAACTGATGGGACGGGCAGATGCCAAGCTCACCAACCCGGACCTGTTCTCGGTAGGTATCTAATCCTCAAAAATCTAAGAAAATGGCAGGACTTGATTGTTCTAAAATCAAAACAGGATTCACCAACCAGGTGTGTGGTAAGCCGGCAATCGCCGGCACCACCGCCAGGGTGATTCTCCTCAGCTACTCGGACGTCGACAAGTCGAAGTCTGTTGTAACTGACAACGTTATCTCTTCGCTCATCCTCAAGGCCGGTGCCACTGGTTACGAAGTCGACTCGCTGCCCAATGCAACAGTTGGCTCGGACACCATCAATGCTGGCACGTATCTCAAGACCCACCAGCACAACGTGGTCGTCCGAATCTTCAAGAAGTCGGAAGCAGCCAAGAAGTTCGTAAACGGCCTGACCAATGCCCGAGTCATCGCTATCGTCGAGAACAACGACACCGGAGACAACGGGGACACCAAGTACGAGGTGTATGGCTGGGACTCTGGTCTGGAGCTCACCGAAATCACTGTCACTACCGAAATGACCGACGGCGTCGCTTACCAGGTAACTCTGGCCAACGGTACCATCGCTCAGGAAGGTTCGCTCCCGATGAGCCTCTTCAACACGGATGAGAAGACCACAGACCTCATGGTAGACGGGCTTCTGGCTGGCGGAACGGAATGTACTGTACCGGCTATCCTGCGGTTTTACCCGTCGGAAGGCCAGGCTAAAATTGGTAACGACGTGCCACTCACTCTGCAGAGGTCCTCGAGTACCAGCGTCTCCGGAACGGCTACCATGCCTCCTGCGCCAACTTCCACCAAGCCAGCAGAGGCATTCCCTGGGTGCGGTCTTCCTTCAAATTACGTGTTCCTGAACGACACTGGCCAAACAGCTGCAAATCCTCCCGTTCTTAAATACGTGAAGGGCAGTGCAGGAACTGCAGCAACTTGGGGAGCAAGTATCGTTGACACTGACATCCGTAAGGATTATGTCAACGGGGAATACGTAGTAATTCTCTCCACATACGCCGGAACGCCTAAATCGTAACGGCTATGACTGACATGCTCGAAAGACTGAGAGCTTACCAATCCAAGTATGGGTCCCTGAAAGGCGAAGCCTATCGGGCCCATACATTGGAATTGGAAAAGAACCCCGCTCTCCATCGCGAAGTAGACGAACTTTCTCGGTACTTTTTGAATAAGTCAGTTTCCCGATGCGGCTTCTGCCTGATCGAAGCCGACTTAGCATTAAGACGAATAACAGAACAACAAATGAAAAACGTAGCACACCCCGATTACGAACTCCGAGCAGGAACTCTGCTCCACGACCCGATCAATAAAGAGTTCAGCAAGATCCTCACCCCGAGGAACATCACTGAGGATCTCTGCCTGTACCACATCGCATTCAACAAAGATGCTCTTTCGTACTTCACCCGGGTCCCCGAAGATCTGAACGAGCGCCTGGAGAAATTCATGTCTCGTTACGGCAAAGAGATGCCGGACAAAGACGTGGAGATTAAGAAGCGTCAGGCTCAGGTCATCAGCAAGCAGATAGACTCTGTCAAAGCCGAACTCGAAGAGCTGGGCAAGAAGCAGAACGAGCTGAACGCCAAGCTCGAGGAGTATTCCAAAGCCATGGAAGCAATCCACGCCATTCTCGACTCGGCGAGTGCCGAGGAGAAGCCCGAGGAGAAGCCCGAGGAGAAGCCCGAGGAGAAGCCCGAGGAGAAGCCCGAGGAGAAGCCCGAGGAGAAGCCCGAGGAGAAGCCCGAGGAGAAGCCCGAGGAGAAGCCGGCCGGCGTTGACGCGGAAGTAAAGGAATTCATCGACGCCGGGATGGACCTGGAAGCCATCAAAGAAGCCTACGCAGACTCGCAAATGTCTGCCGGGGAGATCGAAGAGGCTTACAACCGGGTAGTCAATCCCGTTTCGGAGGCTCCCAAGAAGGGGGCCAAAAAAGGAGGGTCCAAATAGGACTGGTAATAGGACGGGGTCGCTTCCCGTCCCTCCTACTATTAAAATTACGCCAGTATGAAAGTTGCACAGATTAAATCAGCTCCTCAGTTCGAATCCCGGGACTGGAGACAATATGGCATCCAAACATACGGAGATACCAACGACTTTCCCCAGACAGTCAGCGAGATTGTTCAGGCTTCAAAGACCGGCAATGCCTGCTTGAGCATATACAATGACTTCGTATACGGTCACGGATTCAAAGATCCGGGTATCTACAAATTGCGGGTCAACAAAGAAGGGGAGAAGCTCGACAAGATCCTCCGCATGGTATGCAAAGACTTCACGTTATGGCATGGGTTCGCCATCCATGTTAACTACAATATGAACTTCCGCGTCAGTTCGATCCACCACATTCCGTTCGAGTCTCTCCGACTTGCGAAGGCAGACGATGGTGGATTCATTGGCCGGACGGCATATCATCCTGACTGGGGTCACCGAGACAAGACGAGGGCCCGATGGTCACCGTCTGACATCGAGTGGTTTCATCTCTTCAACCCGGACCCGGAGGTTATTCTGAACCAGGTAGAAGAAGCTGGCGGATGGGACAACTACAATGGCCAGATACTCTACTTTTCCGGAGACTCTGAAGGCAGTCCCTCTTACCCGGTCCCCATCTTCATCGCTGAGATGACAGACATGAGAACTGAGGAAGCACTTGCCAATGTAGCCGGTCGAAACGCATGCTCCAACTTCTTGTCAGCTGGGATCTTGGTAGACATCAAGGACGAGACTCAAGATCAGTCCCAAGTCAATGAGACCCAGAAAGAGCTCAACAAGTTTCAAGGAGACGAGAACACTTCTCAACTGTGGTACATCCAGTGCAAGTCCAAAGATGAGGTGCCCCAGTTCATAAGGTTCTCCGGGGAGAACTATGACAAAGCATTCGAAGTAACGCAGAGAGTCATCCCGGAGAACATTGGTCAAGCCTTCAAGCAGCCTCCCATTCTTCGAGCTGTTGACGTGGGGGCTAACTTTGGGGCTGATCTCATGACCAATGCCTACAAGTACTACAACTCTGTTACAGTACGGGAGCGTCAGCAGCTGGAGGAGACTTTCGTATCGATCTTTGAGTACTGGTGGGCTCCTTTGGAAAATCCCGACTTCGCTATTCAGTCTCTCACTTACAATGCCGGCGAGTCTATAGCAGACAGAATTGGCAAGGACAACATGACTCAGGTACTGGAGATTATCCGGGACCAGATGCTCTCCACTGTTCAGAAGAGAAACATGCTCAAGCTCATCTATGGGCTTTATGACGAGGAGATTATAAAACTCATGCCCGATGATACTCAACTCTAACGACCTTCGGAATGTTCGGCCGATAGCCGAGAACATCAACGATCCGGCCAGACTGGAGCCATATATCCGGGAGGCTGAGACTCTCAGACTGGTGGATGCCATAGGAGCCAATCTCTACAGATGGCTCGACGAGACAGACTTTTCCGGCCCCGGTCCTTTCCAATGCGGGGACGTAACCATTACAAAAGATCAGTACACTGCCGCCATGGAAGGCGGGTATTATGATGGTGGCTGTTCCGGGGATGGTCGAAGCGAAGGACTCAAGATCGCCATTGCATACATTGCGTATTCCCGATTCATCGTCAACAATCCAATCAACCCCACTGCCTTCGGGGTGAGGTACAAAGATGGCGAATTCAGCACTCGAGTAGAAGACAACATCATCATCCGTAGCTCGAACGAAGCACGGAACATCGGGGAAGCCTACCTCGAGAAGGCTATAAATCACCTTAAAGCTCTGCGGTTACTGACTCCATGTACTGAATACAAGGAGTCCCCGTCTCGTAAAATGATTATAGGACGTAATAAATTATAAGTTTAACAGATATGGAGGAGGAAGTCATGAGAGCGGGAAAATGGATATGCGGGAGCATTGTAGGGTTTTGGGGGCTTTTAGCTCCGGTCCAGGTCCTTATCCTCTGTGTCTGTATTGCCATTATCGTCGACTTCATAACTGGAAATATTGCTGACTACAAGCGCCACAAACGAGTCCATCAAAAATATGTGTTCAAAAGCGAGAAAATGTGGGACACGTGTTGGAAGTTGGGGCTCAGCATTATCGGTATTGGCATGGCCTACATGCTTGACGTGTATGTCCTCCCGAACTTGGGGGGTCTCAACCTTGCCAACTTCTTCGCTGCCTTCATCGTCGGAACAGAGTTTTGGAGCTTTCTGGAGAACTCCGCAATCATTTCGGATCATCCCATATTCCGGGCTCTCCGGTCATACATGGAGAGATCGGTCAGCAAGAAAACTCAAATAGATTTTGAATGCCATGAAGACAAGTAAGTATTTTAAGCCCGAAGAATTCGAGCGATGCAATCCGTCTTGCTCCATCGAAGACATGGACCAGGACTTCCTCGATCTCCTGGATGACCTCCGTGAAAAGGCAGGCATCCCCCTCGTCCTCAATTGTGCTTATCGTTCCAAAGAACACGATAAGGCCAAAGGACGGTCCGGTAACAGTGCTCACACCGAAGGTTTGGCAGTGGACATCAGGTGTGCCTCGGGCCCCAATCGGATGAAGATCCTCCGGGCAGCCATTGCATTGCGGATCCGTAGGATAGGCATCGACGGGAATTTTATCCACGTAGATGCTTCTAAAACCCTCCCACAGGACACGATATGGACTTACTAAAGAGAGTACTCTGCACAATAGTTCTTGTAGGTATAGGCTTTATGATCGGGCGTAAAACAGTCGAGGAAAAGACCGTTATGAAGTACGTCGATTTACCCCCAATTCAGGGGGAGGTCAAAGTCCCGGATTTGGTTCCAAAATGGGAGGGTTTTAGGAATCCAATCAAATTGATATATATCTATAAGGGCCAGGAGGAAAAGGTTCCCCAAACACCCCCAGAAATCACAAATGGAGGGGGTTTTGGGGAGGACCAAAAGGAGGTGGATACTCTGGAGAGCGTAAAAAGGACAATATTGGACTGGAATACGACCAGGAAATACGCTGGAACATTCTTCAAAGATCCCAAAATTGGCCAATTTGACTGGGAAGCTACAGTCCAATACAACACTCTCCAGCATCTTACGTACAAGTATATCCCCGTTCGAGAACAAATCAAAGAAACGAGGTCCCCGAAATGGTCCCCCTTTCTGAGAGCTTCAGCTAACTCATTCGGGCAGGTTGGGGCTGGGGGAGGCATATATTACAGGAATTTCGGAGTAGATATATCCTATATGCGGGACTTCGAGCTGACCCGATCGGGGTATGAGGTTGGCTTTAGCTGGAAATTTTAGGAAACTACTCCGTCCCGGGCTTAGGGGAGCCCGGGTTTTTTGTGTCCCCAAGCCGGGGATATTGGCCCCCGTGGCAGAGACCAGCAGTAAACAATGAGAAACAATAATAAACAATCATTGTTTCTCTATAATCGATTGAATATCAATGGTTTAGGCCCTTGTAAACAATGTAAACAATAATTTAGGAGGAAAACCTGAATAGGAAATATGTGTTCTAATATTGGATAATAGTGTTCTTAAAGAGGATAAGACCCCCTATAAAAAGGTTATATAGAAATTATTGTTTACATTGTTTCTCCGGGGGTGATTTTAGGGTCTAATCCATTGGGTATCAATCACTTAGGTGAGAAACAATGAAAAATTTATTGTTTCTCTGCTATTTTTCCAGCATTTTATCGTAGTATTTGCAGCAGAAGTATTATATTTGTGATACAAACAAAAACAAATTACAATATGAAAACCATCACCTACACCAACAATCAAGGGCTCGAGCTCAAGATCAACAAATTCTCCTCCGGGCAGTTCAAATGGGCATTCAGCCTTACCTTCAACAACGGAGTCCACACCTTCTGCTACACCATGACGGAACTCAGGACCATCCTACTGAAAAACGGGATGACCCGGAAATGGGCAGCCAATGTAAAAGACAGGTTTGACCCCCTCACGGAGGAGCACGTACTTATTAATAGGTACAGGACCCACGGGGGATCCGAGATGGAGGTCTTCATCACCAGCCGAATCCCGTTCGTAAATATGGTAGGAACCGGGTTGGACATGGGGTATATGAAATTCCAGCTCCTGGAGCATAAACTCAACCACTACGGATTCAAACAGTTTTAATTCCAGGGACCCCCAAAATAGGGGTCCCAACTTTTTTCTCATTTTTCAATCAAAAAATTTTTTACTTCAAAAAAACTTTTCTTATATTTGTGATACAAACAAAAGGATAAGACAATGACAAATTACATTAATAGCAACGGTTTAGGACTTAAGGTTACCCAGCTTCCTTCGGGTACTTTCGACCTCTATTTCAGCAACGGGTTCACCTCCACCTGCTACACAGAAGAGGAGCTCCAGGACCTCATCCAACGAAAAGGCTTTCAACAAACAAAATAGAACACAATGAAAAGATACACACAAGCAGAGTTCGATGCATTCGAACGCGATGAAAAAGGCGTCAAATATTGCCCCACGGGCGACTATTCGCAGATCAAGAGTTTCGGTGATCAGTGCCGTTTCGGGGAACGGTGCATTTTCGGTAGGTGGTGCATTTTCGGGGAACGGTGCATTTTCGGTAGGTGGTGCATTTTCGGGGAGTGTTGCAACTTTGAGGCGTATTGCAGTTTTGGGAAACGGTGCAGCTTCGGTAGGTGGTGCATTTTCGGGGAGCAATGCAGCTTCGGGGATCGGTGCGATTTTGAGGGAATTGGCTCTGCCAAATCGGGTTATCCTTTCGCCGCGTGGATAGGGGCCGGGTCGCGCAAGGGCAGCAAAGCCTACTTCTTCAATCTCGAACAGGGTATTTACGTCCGCTGCGGGTGCTTTCTGGGTACCCTGCCCGAGTTTCGGGAGAAAGTTCGGGAAACACATGGCACGGACGGTCTGGCCGGCGAGTATCTGGCCATTGCGGACCTCGTGGAACGGAAATTCGCGGAATGACGCACGCATCGTTATTCAGCGGTATTGTTCCGCAGGTTGCGCTGCGGATATTCGAAACGATCGATAACCAAACGAGAGGCTCTTCTCGTCTGCATGGGCTTCAAGACTGGCGAAGCATACGTCTGCGGTAAGTATGGAATTAACGAATAGTAAAACATGGAAGAAAAATTCAACTGGGATCTCCCGGCAGATCCGGACCCCAAATCGGACAACTATTATAACGGAATCGTATCCAAGGAGCTGAAAGACCCCAGCAATGTGGGAGAGGTTCTCCTCGGAGTTATTCACAGAGAATCAGTTACCAATCAGTCGGATTTTGTCAATGAGGGAATTGAGACCATCCTTGACAGGTTAGGCATTAAAACCGACAAACCTCTCACAAGAAAGGAGAAGCTCCTGGCATTCATCGGATTTAAAGCTGGCTCAATGTGGGAGAAATTGGTGGAAGACCAAAGACAGTCAGAACCAGCTTCACCCAACCCTCTCGAGATGATATTGATGGGAATTCTCAAAACAAACGGAAAAAAAATGCTGATTTTATCGTAGTATTTACCGCAGAAGTATTATATTTGTAGTGTAAACAAAAAAACCTACATAACTATGAGAGCAGTAAAATCAGTACTTATCGTCACTCGAATGGGATACGTGGAGGGGGTCTTCACTTCTTTCAGAGCTTTGGCTAACTCCCAAGGAGCCACTCGAATCAATATTGAAGGCGAGTATGAGTCTTATACTGAGTCTGAACTGAAAGACATTGCAGCTAACGGTCAGACATTTACCTACTTCGGCGAGAAATGCAGAATATCAGCAAGAACCTTAAACAAATAACTATGGAAAAGATCAAAAAATACGTAGTATTCAAGTATGAGGACGAGTTCGGATTCCACTACATGAAAATGGACAAGCTTCCCGGGGAGGGACCTACATACATGGAGCCCATCTCGTTCGAGAAGAAGATCAACCCCAACTGTACTCCGGGAGCCATCACTCAACAGCCGTTTTCAGAGGACGGAAAATCCGCCTATGTGCTCAGCTCAAAAATTGTCCCCGTGTCTGGTTGGTGGAACGACAAATCCGAAGTTAGGGAATGGCAGGAAAGGACCCGGGTCTATAAGGCTCTCAAGGAGTTGAAAAAGAAAGGAGAAGACCTCAAGCTTGAGAAAGCCATTGAACCTCTACGAGAAGTATACGATCGCCTCAGCCCAAGCAGGAGGAGCACGTTTATTGCTCAAGTGGTCTACCTCCTCACCAAGTAAACATTTTTCATTAAAAAGATTGAAAAAATTTCAATATCCGGGGAAAATTGATTATATTTGGGATAAACAACATGGACAACACAATGACTATCAATCTCAGAGAATTAATTGAACAGAGAGGGCTCAGGCTTCAAGAAGTGGCAGAAATTCTGTTCCCCGATAACCGGTTCCCCCGAGCAGCTCTCAACCGGGTTCTCAACGGAAAAACCTTGTTGAATTCGGAGCAAATCTCCCGTTTAGCAGCTTGGCTCCGTGTATCTGTCGACGATCTCTACAAAGGAGCATGGAATTCCGAGTTTAAAGGAGAGACATGTATTCTGACAAACGGGAACTACAGAGCAGAGTTATCAGTCAAGACAGGAGAGACGAAGGTGTTCCACCTCGGGTCCCTGTTTCATGAAACTGTTCTCCATGACCCGGCTATACCTCTCAGCAAGTACATTGAACTTCTGAACACCATAATCAAAAATCATCAAGCCAATGAAAGTAGAAATTAAGTTCGAGGCAAACCTCGAAGAGACTCAGGATCTCGAAGTGGTCCGCAAGATCTGTCAGGTTATCGGAGCAAATCCCGTGACAGTTAAGACGACCGACGTCAAGAAATCAGTCCCTGCACAGGACGTGAAGAAGCCAGCTCCGGCTCCGGCTCCAGTCCCCAAAAAGACTGAGGAGCCCGAACCCATGCCGATGGATGTGAACTCCTCTTTAGGTTCTGACCCCGCTGTCTCCATTCAGGACATCCGGACTCTCCTGGCAAGTAAGGTGGACAATCACCGCGAAGCTATCCGGGCAAAGCTCACTGAACTGGGAGCGAGGAATGTGACGGGACTGGATGCCCGAAACTACGACGCGTTCTACGAATTCCTCAAAGACCTTGCGTAATGGGAACCCCGAATCATTCATCTCGTAAGCACGCCATGCTTTCGGCATCAAAGGCAGACCGGTGGATCAACTGCACCCCCAGTGCCAGACTGGAGGAAAAAGTTGAGGAGACCGGTAAGCCTTCCAAGTATGCCGAAGAGGGTACTCTGGCTCACGAGATGGCAGAATGTTACCTCCGAGCGAGGTTCCGCATAACGCCTGTTGACGTTACGTCTGCTGAACTCAGGAAGCTGAAGAAGAGTGACCTTTACACTGAGGCCATGGATGAGCCCGTAATGGCTTATTGCCAGTACGTAACGGACCAATACACGGAAGCTCTGCGGAAAACCAAAGACGCTCTCATCCTCCTGGAGGAGCGACTGGACTTCTCGGCTTGGATCGAACAAGGGTTCGGCACTGGAGACGCTTGCATTATCGCTGACGGGGTCATGGAGATCATAGACCTCAAGTTTGGCACTGGCGTGCCGGTTTTCGCTGAGAACAATGCTCAGTTGATGCTGTATGCTCTCGGAGCCTTGTCCAAATTTGAAATGGTCTACGACATCAACATGGTGAAGTTGACTATAGTCCAGCCCCGCCAGGAGCGAATCTCGTCATGGGAGATTACCCCCGAAGACCTCTACAAATGGGGTGAGGAGGTAGTGAAACCCAAAGCAGCTCTTGCTTACTCCGGGGAGGGGGAACTCCAAGTCGGGCACTGGTGCAGGTGGTGTAAAGTCAAAGCTTTGTGTCGCAAGATGGCAGACCACAATCTGGACTTGGCCAAACACGAGTTCAAAGAGCCCGAACTCCTAACCACTGAGGAACTCGCTCAGATTTTTGAGCAAGCCCCCATGCTTCAAGAATGGGTAAATGCTGTATCTGAGCACCTGCTCTCCAAAGCCATCTCAGGCGAGAAGATACCTGGGTATAAGGTAGTCGAAGGAAGGTCAATACGGAAATGGACTGATGAGAATGCAGTTCAGGAAGTTCTTACCGCATGCGACTACACCCCGGATCAGTTCCAAGTTGTAAAACTGGCCGGAATCCCGGCAATCGAGAAGCTCCTCAAAAAGGACTTCGATTCACTGGTCGGGGACCTCGTCATCAAAGCTCCTGGCAAACCCACTCTCGTCCCCGAGTCTGACAAGCGTCCGGCAATGGGAATTGAACAAGCAAAACTCGATTTTTCTAATAACTAAACTTCACAACTATGAGTGCAACAACCAAAGTAGTAACCGGCAAAGTCCGGTTCAGTTACGCCAACGTATGGGAACCCCGGGCGATGGAGGGTTCTGACCGAGCAAAATACTCGGTGTCCATCCTCATCCCGAAGTCTGACTCGGCAACTCTGGCTCGGGTCAAGGAGGCCATCGACACGGCTCTCAAAGAAGGCATCGCCAAATTGGGTGGCAAGATTCCCCCCACGTGGAAGAACCCCCTCCGTGACGGGGACACCGAAAGACCGGACAACCCGGAGTATGCTGGGCACATGTTCGTCAATGCCAACTCGGACAATCGTCCTGGCATCGTGGACGTCAACCTCAACCCCATCATCGAAAAAGAGGACTTCTACTCGGGATGCTATGGCCGGGCGTCGATCAACTTCTACGCTTTCAACACGAATGGCAATAAAGGTGTTGCTTGCGGACTGAACAACCTCCAGAAGTTGGCTGACGGGGAACGACTCTCGGGGGGATCTTCGGCAGAAGAGGATTTCGGCCAGAACCCGTGGGACGACGACCTTATGTAGGTTGGTATGCTGGGTCTTATTTGGGATTAGGGGTTCGAATCCCCGCCCAGCAACAAATTTAACAATAATCAACATGCCGAGACGCTTATATTTCGATACAGAAACATATAGCCCGGAGGACATTGAATCCACGGGCGCCTATAAATACATAGAATCGGGGGACTTTCAGCTCCTTATAGTGTCTTTCGCCTTTGACACCTCTCCCGTTCAGGTGATTGATCTGGCCAAAGGAGAGGAGCTCCCCGACTATTTCATCTCCGCTTTAACTGACCCAGGGATCGAGAAATGGGCGCACAACGCAGTATTTGAAAGACTCGTATTTAAGCGTATAGGACTACCTATCCCGGTTGATCAATTGTATTGCTCAATGACTAAAGCAGCCTATTGCGGACTGCCTTTGGCTTTGGGTGAACTCTCCAAGGCGTTGGTCCTCGGAGAGCACGGGAAGAAGTCGACCGGTAAAGCTTTAATCCGGTTTTTCTGCTCCCCGTGCAAGCCAACCAAGTCCAACGGGATGAGGACTCGGAACATGCCGGACGACGACCCGGACAAGTGGAACGAGTTCAAGACGTATGCCGAATATGACGTGATTGCAGAACGCGACATCGTGGAACAGTTGGACCAATTTCCATTCCCGGAGTTCGAACGTCGGAACTACCTCGTAGACCAAAGCATCAATGACCGGGGCATCTTGATCGATCTCGACATGGCCGGAAACGCCATCTCTTTTGATGAGGTGTACACGGAGGAGATGACCGACCGGATGAAGGAGCTAACGGGCTTGGACAATCCTAACAGTTTAGCTCAGCTCAAGACATGGCTCAAAACCAACTTCGGGCTCGAGTTCCCAGCACTTGGCAAACCTGAGATTCTGGAATATTTTAAAAATACCCCGGATGCTCCCGACTTGGTCAAAGAGATTCTCGAGGGACGGCTTGCCTTGTCGAAGACTTCTACTAAGAAGTATATTGCTATGCTCAACTGCGCTGCCAAAGACCAGAGAGCCCACGGACTATTCCAGTTTTACGGAGCCAACAGAACAGGACGTTGGTCGAGTCGAATGATTCAGCTCCAGAATCTCCCCCAGAATCATATGAAGGATTTGGACTTCGCCAGAAGCATGGTAGAGAAAGGAGACTACGACCTTATCGAAATGTGTTACGGCAATATCCCGAATGTTCTGTCCGAGCTAATCCGAACAGCCTTCATAGCCCCGGAGGGGAAAATGTTTGCAGTAGCCGACTTTAGTGCTATTGAGGCCCGGGTCCTGTCCTGGTTAGCCCAGGAGAAATGGCGACTTGACGTCTTCAACACCCATGGCAAGATCTACGAGGCATCAGCATCACTCATGTTCGGGGTCCCGATTGAACAGGTTACGAAAGGATCTGACCTCAGACAGCGCGGTAAGACAGCAGAATTGGCACTCGGATATGAGGGATCGGTCAACGCAATGGAGAAGATGGACAAGGAGAAGAAACTGTCCAAAAAGGAAATGTATTCCATTGTAGCTCTTTGGCGCCGGGCCAATCCTAAAATTGTTGAGCTTTGGGCTGAGGTGAACGAGAAGGCCATTGAATGTGTCCAGACCAGGAAAACCAAGAAGGTAAGTTGCCTCGTCTTTGAACATGACGGGACCAATCTGACAATAGCCCTCCCAGCGGGGAGAAAATTATACTACAGAAATCCCCGGGTGAGACCCAACAGGTTCGGGCAGACTGGCATTGTCTATGACGGCATGGTCCAGTCCGTAGGATGGACTGAGGTAGAGACTTACGGGGGCAAACTGGTGGAGAACATAGTCCAGGCAATCTCCCGGGATCTTCTCGCCGAAGCAATGTACAGACTAAGCATTATGAAAGACTTCGAAATAGTAATGCACGTCCATGATGAAGTCATTGCAGAGGTAGACGAAGACCGAGCCGGGGATTGTCTGGAAACTATGTGTAGAGTTATGGGGGAGGACCCCCCTTGGCTGAATTGCTTGCCAATGGGGTTGCCTCTCAAAGCAGACGGATACGTTACTAAATTTTATAAGAAAGACTAATGACATACGACGGGGAACTTGATATTGCAATCGGACTGAGTGCAAGATCAAAAGTATGGAGCAACAAGAAACTGAAATGGTCTGAATTGGTCAGTCGACTCGGGGAGGAGAACAAGACCACTGAAACATTCAAGGAGTTTATTTCTGCAAGCAAGGAGGACCAGCTTAAAATAAAGGACGTAGGCGGATATGTCGGGGGCTACCTGAGAGGAGGCAAAAGAAGTCCGGCCAACGTGGTCCACAGACAGCTGATGACCCTCGACTTAGACTTTGCCCACAAAGACCTCTGGGATGACTTTACTCTCCTGTTTGACAATGCAGCTGTTCTGCATGGGACTCACAAACACTCGGATGCGTCTCCCCGGTACCGACTAATAATGCCACTGAGCAGAGAGGTCACGGCTGATGAGTATGTGGCCATAAGCCGAAAAATTGCCGGGATAATCGGCATAGACCTTTTCGACAATTCAACTTTCGAGACCAACCGACTCATGTTCTGGCCTTCTACGCCGAAGGACATGGACTACTACTTTAGGGTTCAGGACGGTCCATGGATTGATGCTGACGAGGTCCTCAACTCCTATGCCGATTGGAAGGACTCATCACTTTGGCCCACAGCTTCATCCCGTTTCGAAGCTGTCGACAGAGCCGTTAAGAAGCAGGAGGACCCAACCATAAAGAGGGGGCTCATAGGAGCGTTCTGTAGGACGTACTCCATCCCCGAAGCAATAGAGACTTTTCTCTCCGACACCTATGTCCCGTCAGCATTGGAGGGCCGATACACTTACACAAAAGGCAGTGCATCGGCTGGTCTTATAGTGTATGAGGACAAGTTCGCTTACTCTCATCACGGGACTGACCCGTGCGGGGGCAAACTTTGCAATGCGTTTGATTTGGTCCGCATACACAAATTCGGCCACCTTGACGACAAGGTCAAGGACCCCTCGTCGAAGTTGCCAAGCGTATCAGCAATGGAGGAGTTCGTACGCAACGACCCCGACACAAAGACTACCATCGCCAACGACCACATTAACAGTGCCAAGTACGAATTTGCCGATCCAGAGCATGACCGGACTCAGGAGGAAGTCGTCGAAAAGGAGGTTGACCCGGAGGCTGAGAGCGTAGAGTGGATGAAGGAGCTGGAGGTTGATACTCGGGGAGCGTACCTCTCGTCGGATGCCAACCTCAACCTCATATTTGCAAACGACCCCAGATTCAAAAGACTGTTCAGACAGAACGACTTTGACGGGAAGAGGTACGTCTTCGGGAATCTCCCGTGGCGTCGGGTTGTTAAGCCGGAGCCGGTCAAGAACGTAGACTATTCCGGGGTCAGGAACTATTTGGGTTGCGTATATGGCATAACGTCCTCGCTAAAGATCGACGATGCCATGGCTCTGGAATTTGAACGCAACCACTTCCACCCGATTCTGGACTACCTCAATGGCCTCAAATGGGACGGTGTCCAACGGGTAGACAAACTCCTGATTGACTACATGGGAGCTGACGATAATATCTACTCCCGCGAAGCCATCCGCAAGATGCTGGTTGGAGCAGTTGCCCGAGTTATGAACCCGGGAGTCAAATTCGACCTGGTGCTAATGCTCGTAGGACCTCAAGGATCCGGTAAAAGTACATTCATCAAAAAATTAGGAAAATCCTGGTTTAGCGACACATTCCTGACAGTTCAAGGAAAGGAGGCTCTCGAGCAGATCCAGGGGGCATGGCTCATTGAAATAGCTGAGCTCTCCGGTCTCCGCAAAGCGGAGGTCGAGTCAGTGAAGCATTTCATATCTAAGTCCGAAGACTCATTCCGACCAGCGTATGCCAGAACTTCTGAGATATATCCCCGGCAATGCGTCTTTTTCGGCACCACCAACGACAGAGAATTCCTGAGAGACCCCACTGGCAACAGACGTTTCATGCCAGTGGACGTGGTCCCCAACAATGCCAAAAAAGACGTGTTCATGGAACTGGACGACGAGATAGACCAGATATGGGCTGAGGCAGTTGTCCTGTACAAATCCAAGGAAAAACTCTATTTGAGCCATGAAGCAGAAAAAATAGCCAAAAATGAGCAAAGCTCGCACAGCGAGTCGGATGAACGGAAAGGCATCATTGAGGCGTACTTGGACAGACAGCTCCCTGACAACTGGGACTCGATGGACCTATACCAGAGACGAGACTTCTTGATCGATGAACTAAACCCTAAAGGCACCACTCCCCGAGACTACGTGTGTGTTGCTGAGATATGGTGCGAATGTCTTGGACGGAACCGAGAGGACATGGATCGATATAAGACCCGAGAAATAAATGACTTGTTGAAGAGCATGCCCGAATGGGAACCGTGCAAGTCTACTAAAAATTTCCCCATCTATGGAAAGCAAAAATATTACGTGCGAAAACTCGATTGAGAAACGACTCGTCACTGAGGTAGAGAGAGTCGGTGGCTGGTGTTTGAAACTCCCCGCAATTCACAATGCTGGCCTCCCCGACCGGCTCTGTCTGTTCCCCGGTGGCGAAGTCGTTTTCGTTGAGTTGAAAGCATTCGGCAAAAAGCCCAGAAAAATACAGACATTAATGCACCAGAAACTGAAAGCAATGGGCTTTCGAGTCGAGGTGATAGACACGACCATGGGTTGTAAAATGTTAGCATTGGAGTATGACCGAAAATGATCTCCATCAATACCAGCTACAAGCTGTTGACCACATAATAAGCCATACGCACTGTGCTCTGTTCCTGGACATGGGGTTGGGCAAAACAGTGTCTACTTTGACCGCCATCAACGAGCTCATGTTTAAAGAGGTCGAGGTCCGACGAGTATTAGTCATAGCTCCCAAAAGAGTAGCCGAATCAGTCTGGACCCAGGAGGTCGAGAAATGGGACCACTTGAAGCACATTAAAGTGTCTCGCATCATTGGAACAGAACGTCAACGTCGTGAGGCTCTTGCCAAGAAGGCAGACGTATACACCATCGGAAGAGACAACGTGGCTTGGCTATGCGGGCTCTACGGGGGATCTTGCTTACCGTTCGACATGGTGGTCATCGACGAGCTCAGCAGTTTCAAGAACCCCAAGTCAATCAGATTCAAAGCTCTTAAGCACGTTCAGGCTTCACTCTCCCGAGTAGTAGGTTTGACTGGTACCCCGGCACCCAACGGTCTTATGGACCTTTGGGCCCAAATGTACCTCCTGGACCGGGGAGAGCGCTTGGGCAAATACATATCCCACTATCGTGACAACTACTTTAAGCCAGGACGTAGAAACGGGCATATTGTATATTCGTACGACATATCCAAAGAGAATCAGGAGCGCATATATTCAAAGATAGGGGACATCTGCATGAGCATGAAAGCTAAGGACTACCTCGATCTCCCCGAGCGCATCGACAACATAGTGGAGATCCCGATGCCCCCGGAAATCCAAAAAGCTTATGACTCCTTCGAGGAGGAACAAGTTCTCAGCATGATTGATCAGCTCGGGGACGCCGTAGAGATACCAGCTGTCAATGCAGCAGCTTTGTCCACGAAGCTCCTCCAGTTTGCCAATGGAGCAGTGTACGATGAACAGAGAGTGGCCCATGAGGTGCACACGTTGAAGATCGAAGCCACGAAGGAACTCATTGAGAACGCCGGGGGACAGTCAGTCCTCATAGGTTGGACCTTCCAGCATGACAGAGACCGGCTCATGAAGGCTCTCGCCAAGTATAAGCCCCGAGAACTCAAAACGGAGAAGGACATTGCTGACTGGAATGCTGGCAGAATCCAGGTTCTTTTGATGCACCCGGCTTCCGGGGGTCATGGGCTCAACCTCCAAGCCGGGGGACACCGGGTCATCTGGTTTGGACAGACCTATTCTCTCGAGTTGGAGCAACAGTTCAATGCTCGGCTTGACAGACAAGGACAAAAGGAGGTTGTGATAGTCAATAAACTGGTGTGCTCGAAGACAGTGGACCAAGACGTCATAAGAGCCCAGAAAGCGAAGACCCGGGGGCAGGATGCTCTCATGGAAGCTGTAAAAGCGAGGGTCGAAAAATACCTGAAAAAATATCGCAAAACATCGTAGTATTTGTCGCAGAAGTATTATATTTGTGATACAAACAAAACGATAACACTATGAACTACGAAAACAAACACCGAATCAAAAGGACAATGAAACGATATTACTACGAATTAATGGACGAGGATTACAACAGCTACGAAGTATTTATCCCCGACGGAAGAATCAAAGCCAGAGCCATTGCTCAAGCAAAGCGAGCAATGAGGGACTTGGGGATCCGAAAGGCTCTACTGGAAGTCAATAGCATGAGGACCTCCGACATATTGGACATAATCCCAGTCGAATTGGATTGAAATAATTTCAATTTTTCTGGTGAAAAATTTTTTTTAATTGGATATTTTTTCTTACTTTTACACTACACTTAACAACTAAACGCTATGGAAAAGTTTATCGAAAAGTACAAGAGCTACAGCTCGAAAGTTCTTCAAAAGTTGGCCAAGGTCAAGACCGGTGACGAGCTTGACGCCATCCAGTCCATCCTCGCATCGAGAGGAGCATCCCAGGAGCATCCGGCAGAGGAGGGCGCTGTCTACAACGCTACCGAAACGGAAGAGTACAAAGCCGAGAACGGCATCAAGGAGAACGACGAAGTCGCCGAGGAGAAGCCGAAGAAGGCTCGCAAGACCAAAGCCCCGAAGGAGCCCAAGGAACCCCGTCCGCTGAAGAAGGAGGTATCAGCCGAGGAGGCCCAAGCCAATCTCGAGAAGGCCAAAGCCAACATCGGCCGCTTCTGCAAGTTCATCTGCACGAAGACCAAGGAGCAGACCGACGGCATCATCATCGGAGTTCGTCTCGACCCCCGCAACAACTTCATCCAGTACCGCATCAAGACCAACGACGGTCACGTCTGGGGCAAGGGCATCGACTCGAAGGACCTGGAGCTCGGCGAGATGGCTCCGGTTCCCGAGGAGAAGCCGAAGCGCGGCCGGAAGAAGGCTGACGAAGCAGCTCCCGAAGCAGCTCCCGAAGCAGAACAGAACGAGCCGGAGAACGCACCGGCTGAGGAGTAAGTCAGAACTCCTCGCCAAGTGGAGCCGTCACTCCACTTGGCACCCCGGAGTGGTACAGGAGGGTTCGAGTCCCTCCCCGGGGTCTAACCTATATACTAAAAATCATGAGTAACATACTTAAACACGCTGACCAAATCATCAATGAGCGGTCGGAGGAGAAGGAGAGACAATACGGACCATTCATGGAATGCAACCAGAAGGCCGCAGAGATCGCCTCGGTCATTACCGGTAAGCCTCTGACCGCTCTTGACGTGTCTTGGGTCCAAGTGGCAGTGAAAATGGCACGTGAATCCAATGCACACAAGGAGGACAACCTCCTTGACATGGTAGCCACAATCGGGGCCATCAACAACGAACTCGAGGAACCCAAGCCGTTAAAAGCTCCGGGAGTAGTACCTACGTACTTCTCAACCATTTCGGAGGCTGTGGACTTCATCCGGATCAGTCCCGTCGAGGTGCATGAGATCAAACATGTTCTCACAGAAGAGGGACGCAGAATAGCTGTATATTACTCTCACAAAGAAGATCCGGAACAGTACAATCCATTCTCAAACATCAAGCCATGAATACACAAGACTTTAAGCCATTCATTAAGAGCTGGGAGGAGATTTATGCCCTCCAGGGGGAGCTCCAGCTCATGTACAGGCCATACTTCAAGGAGCGCATCGCGAACTTTGACATCAACACTTTGGAGGATCAGGAGCTTTTCAAAAAACTCTGTTGGCAGATTGTCGAGGAGCTCACAGAAGCGATGGAGGCCAAGGACAAAAACGAGAAGGACCACGTGCTGGAGGAGCTGATCGATGCCTTCAATTTTATGCTCGAGCTTTACCAGCTGTACGGTATGGCCCCAGACTTTGCTTGGGGTCACACATACGGGTTCCGGAAGGATATTGCCGACGAGAATTTCGAGGAGAACATACTGGAGCTGATCAAGACAATAGGTTTGGCTGCCAACTGCCTCAAGAACCGGGAGTGGAGACAATCTCAGTACATGGTTGACTTGGTGGTCTTCGGGGAGAGACTTTGGAACATCTGGGCAATGTTCGCTATGCTCTTCGGGAGCATAGGTGTCACGGAAGACAAAGTCCGGGAGCTCTGGTCGTTGAAGTATCAAGTAAATCTGTTTCGCATTAAATCCAAATATTGACATGGGTAGAATATTCAAAGACTGTTTCGAAATGATCCGGGAGATGGGTCGGGAGCTCAAGGTTTCCGGCATCACGGTCCCGGTCAACCATTACCAAAACCAAGAACTCAGCGGAGACGACCGGCTCACCAAGGAACTCATCGGAGTGAGCTTCGTCATCTCAAAGCCGTATCTCGGCAAACGTGAGATGCTCGACTTCATGTTCAAAGACGAGGCCGAGCTAATCGAGAAATATTGCCGAGCAGAGCTCTCCGACCGGCTTGACCGAAACGGAGTAAATCCCGGCAAGAGCTGGGAAATCCGACGGGACTTGTGGCAGAAGTTGGTGAGCAAGACTCGTCAGGAGGGTCGCTTCGACTACACCTACTCGGAGCGTCTGCACATCTTCCACAAGGGACCCGAGATCCACCAGTTGGACAATGTCATCATGACTCTCCGGGACGACCCGCACTCCAGACGAGCAATGGTCATGATCTTCGAGCCGGAGGACACCCGGGCAACAGCCGGGGCTTTGACCCGAGTACCTTGCTCCGTCAGCTACCAGTTCCTCATCCGGAACAACCGGCTCCACGTGATATACTACATCCGGAGCAATGACTTCTTCAAGCACTTCGCAATTGACATCTGGTTGACAGAGGCTATGATGGACTACGTGTTCAACATCCTCGCAGCTACCTACCCCTCTCTCAAGAAGGGCTCTCTGCATTACTTCGCTGGGTCCCTCCATGCATACAACGAAGATCTCTCCAAATGGGTAATCTACTAAGCTATGACTATTGACGAAGCAAGAGCTAAAGCTCATCAGCAATATGACGATTGCATGTTCTGCCCGGGATGCTCGAAGCTCCTGACTGGGTTCCACATGGAGAGCCAGTGCTACACTAACTGGATCGAGAAGAAGGCACAGCAGATCCTCAAAAATTCGAAGAAAGATGAGCGTAGAAGTTAGAGTGTTGACCGGGGTAGTCTTGACCTCTTTGGCTGGAGCAGCTATATTCTACTTCGCATTTCTGATCGCAGTTGACGAAGTCAGAAAGGACATAAAGCGCAAAAGACATGGCAGGAGGAAGTGAGGAGCCCATCATCATTGGGCTGGCAATAGCAGTAGTAATCGGGATAGGGATCGTTTGTCTCATGGACGCTCTCAAAAACAAACTCAAGTGATATGTGCGGAATAAGTATAACAAGAAGGGCTAACGCCATTGACCAGATCAAGCATCGGGGCATTGAGTTCGCCCAGATTGCCGAAGGAGGATGGTTCCTCGGTCATGTTCGTTTGCCCATTCAGACTGAGCCAGGTGACCGGATGGCTCAGCCTATAGAGTTAGCCGGAAACAATGGGTGGCTCCTTTATGTCGGGGAAATTTACAACTATCCTACGAGGTATTCCAGCGACGTCGAGTACCTCCGCGACCTGTTTGGATCCTCGTGTCTCGAAGACATCATCTGTGAAGCCAACAACTGGGATGGCATGTGGGCAATATGCTGGTACAAAAAGGGGCAGATCATTGCTTTCACCGACCCTCTCGGAAAGAAGCAACTCTACTACAACCAATATGGAGAGATCTGCTCAGAGATAACTCCATTGGTGTCAGACTTCCGAGACTTCGACCGGTACTATCAGTCGGAAGTGTTCAAATGGGGCTACAACTGGGATAACCGGACTCCGTGGAACACAGTTAAGCGCATCATGCCGAACACGGTCTACTCTTTCGACAGCATGCGGGTAACTCCGACTGTCATCCGTAGGGACTATTTCAATTGGGAACTGCGGGGTGAGACATACAATAGGGGTAGGATGCGATTGGCTCAGGAGCTCCGGGAACGAGTTTCTGAGTCCATACGACGCAGAGCCATGTATTCCAAGACCCCGGTCGGGGCTTTGGTTTCAGGAGGACTGGATTCATCCATAATTGCCTCTATTCTTCATCGAATGGGCCTGGGGGTTAATCTCTATATGGTGGAGAATAATGAATCAAAATTTGGCATGCTATTGTCCGAATTTTTGGGGGTTTCTATCACCTCTCTTGGCCCCATCCCTGATGATGACTGTCTGGAGAGGTGTCTCCGCTACAACGAGACACCCATCGACTTGGGCTCCATGATCCCCCAGTTCCGACTCATGGAGAAGGTCAAGGAGAAGGTCATCCTGACCGGGGATGGAGCTGATGAACTCTTCGGGGGCTATCGCCGAGTTGATGACTACGACTCCCAGCTCTCAGACGTGTTCCAGGAGCTTCCGTTCTACCATATGCCTCGTCTTGACCGGGCTTCTATGAGGAGCACAGTCGAACTCCGGTCACCATTCCTGAGCCACGAGATCGTCAAGTTCGCTCTCAACTTACCCCGGGAGGACAGAACTCACAAGCGCATTCTCAAAGATGCCTTTAGTGACGTCTTGCCGAAGGAGATCATTGATCGGCCCAAAGAACCTCTCAAGTGCCAAAGCATCCGGCAGGACCCGATGACGTACCGCAAGAAGTGTCACGAAATATTCTACAACTTATGGCAATAGCTATTGGATATTACCGGGTATGGTTTAAAGAAGATGACTCCAACACGGAGGCTCAGTGGTTCAAAATGACGCTCCGTAATGGATCAATTAGACCTTCCATACGTTCCATAAATCGGGAAGAGGCTTTGTGGTGGATCAAGTCCCGAAACATGAAGGACGTTACCCCCGGCAATCCTGCGGGCAAGATATTCGAATCGGAGGGCCAACCATTCAGGAAGGCATTCCAGGAGTTGCCTCTCCATACACGCTACAATTTTATAGAAGGAGCATCTCTCTCATCAGGTACAACACATCGAGCTCGGCTCGAAAAATACTTTAAAAAATGAAAATCGTAAAAGTAAGAAACGTCAAGACCCCGACCCGAGGAACGAGTCTGTCCGCCGGGTTGGACTTCTACATCCCGGAAGACTTCGAAGCCAAACAGATCTGGCCGGGCGAAAGCATCAACATCCCATCCGGGATAAAAGCTCGAATACCTCGGTGGTGTGTTCTCATCATGTTCAACAAGAGTGGCATTGCCACCAAGCATCAGCTCCAGGTTGGAGCTTGCGTGGTTGACGAAGACTATCAAGGAGAGATCCATCTGCACGTCATAAACGTCGGCAAGGAGCCAGTCATCCTCAAGCCGGGGATGAAGCTGGTTCAAGGTTTGGTTATGCCGATTGTCTATGCCGGGGTGGAAGTTCTCGAGTCGGAGGACGAGCTTTTCCCGCAATCGACTGAAAGAGGAGTGAGGGGCTTCGGGTCCACGGGGGAATAGGACCCCCGGGCCCAAAAGTTGAGGATTTTATTGTTTCTTTGTTTACAATTTTTCTATGGCCCCTGCCCCAAAAGTTGGTCAAACCATTGTTTCATTGTTTACAAATCCGGGGGGACTCCCGGCCCCAAAAGTTGGTGAAACCATTGTTTCATTGTTTATTGGCAAAAATCTCGACAGCCCCTCCCCTAAAATCCGGGGGACCCCTATTGTTTATTGTTTATCATTCCGGTGGAAAGAATCCCAAATCATTGATAATCAATCACTTAAATTAAAACAGCAGTAAACAATGAGAAACAATAATAAACAATCATTGTTTCTCGATAATCGATTGAATATCAATGATTTAGGCCCTTGTAAACAATGTAAACAATAATTTAGGAGGAAAACCTGAATAGGGAATATGAGGAAAATTATGACCAATTTAGGAAATGAAAAATCACAAAATAGAGTGCACAGAAACATTGTTTACATTGTTTCTCGGGAGGAGAATTGGGGACCTAACCAATTGAATATCAATCACTTAGATGAGAAACAATAAGAAATTTTATTGTTTACTACTGGTCAAATATTGTTTATTATGGGAAAAACTGAGAAATTGGGGCTACCCCCAACCGGGAAACTTGGAGTGTTCCGGCGATGGCTGGGAATCTACTCAAAAGAGGAGCGGGAGGTCCTGGACTACGCCCGCAAATTGAAAAAGACCACCATGCAAATAGCACGGGGTCAGCTGTCCCTGCTATCCCGTCCGGAATGGATGCGGCACGAGGACTGGGTTGAGGTCCGCAAACTACAAACCAAAATAGAAAGGAGGCGTAGAAAATGATTGCAATTTACCTGTTGGCCATTATCGGCCTGTTCGCGATTTTCGGGGGGATCCGCCAATGGTGGATCAGTCCCAGACGAAAACTGGATCGGTCCATCAAGCAGATGGAGAGAGCAGAGAGACGGATTCGAAAGTTCAAAAAGAAGTCGTAGGCGAGTAGAATTGGCCCAGTAGAATTGGTCCAGTAGAATTGGCCCAGTAGAATTGGTCCAGTAGAATTGGTGCCAAATTGGTCCAGTAGAATTGGTGCCAAATTGGTCCAGTAGAATTGGTGCCAAATTGGGCCTTCTCTCGACCCACAAATACTGGACGGCACTCGCGCATACGGAACTAAAAATTTTCAAGAATGAAAGCAAAACACTTTAAGCAGCTCGGGAAGAACTGGGCTTTGTACTCGGAGATTAATACCAAGTACTGTAATTGGACCCTCTCCATCGCCACGGTCCACGAAGGTATGATTTGGCCGAACGGCATTTCGGTCAAGTTCCTGTGGTTCGGTGTGACCCTCATTCGCGTAAGCGAATAAATTAAAGATCCCCGGGGCCAAACGCTCTGGGGATTGTTGTGCAGAAATAAATTTTTAATTTGTATAAGGTTTGATTATATTTGAGGCATGGCACGAAGCACATATAAAATGAGTCCGCTCGCCTATATGGAGGAGGGACAGAAAAGGCGAGACGCCGGGGAATTTGTAAAGCCCACCGATGCGGAGGAGCTTTATTTTGCATTCATCGAGTATTGCAAATTCATGCAGGATAACTATTTTTCCCAGGCTCACAAGAATAAGAATGGCGAAGACTGCAGCGTATACATTTCCCGCCCGATGACCGTCGAGTCATTCAGGCTGTTTGCTGGCATCAATCCTGTTGAGTACGAGGAGCTCACGGGAGACCCTGTAGCAGCTGCAATCGGTGGCACCATCGAGGACGCCATCAATTCCCAGCAAATTGAGGGAGCACTGGTTGGCAAGTACGCTGCCAGCCTCATCCAGGTACTTCAAGGACGCAAGACAAATGTCAACCTGACGGGAGGCATTACTCTCGAACAGATAACAGGAATGGAGGTAAAATAAAATGGGACGCCGGCTTCAATTTGACACCAAAGGCAACGAGAAGCAGAAGGAAGTGGCTCGGTTATGGCTTGATGACTCAGTCACTGACATTCTGTATGCTGGCACGAAAGGTGCTGGCAAATCCTACCTCGGGTGTTCCTTGATAGCCGGCGATGCCCTCACCTACCCGGAGACCTTTTATTTTATTGCGCGTAAGACGGCCGCTGACTTAGTCCGGTACACAATCCCCTCCATCTACGAGGTATTTGCCCACTGGGGCATCACGGAGAACTACTACCACTTCAATGGTCAATACAACTTTTTCGAGTTGTACAACAAAAGTCGCATCTATCTCATCGATGCCAAGTACAACCCCAGCGATCCCATGTACGAGAGATTCGGGTCCATGCAGATGACTCGGGGATGGATCGAAGAGGGTGGCGAGTTTATCCGCGAGGCGAAGACCAACCTCCAGGCTTCCATCGGTCGATGGAAGAATGACGTCTACAAGCTGGCTCCCAAACTCCTCATCACCTGCAACCCGTCCAACAATTTCCTCTACACGGACTACTACAAGCCATGGAAGGAGAACAAGCTGCCTCCTTGGCGTCGGTTCGTCAAAGCTCTGCCCCAGGACAACAAGACTCTCCCAGACACGTACATTGAGGGGCTTCTCCGGAACCTGACCCAGTCGCAGATCGAGCGACTGGTCTTTGGCAACTGGGAGTATGACGATGACCCGAATTGGCTGGTCGACTATGATGCAGTGTGCGACATGTTCAGCAATGAGTTCGTACTCCCGACTGGCAATCGGTTCATTAGCACTGACCTTGCCGGGAAAGGTCGAGACAGTTGGGTGGTTGGAACCTGGGACGGCATGGTCTGCCGGATCCCCATCGCCAAAGGCTTCTCGGAAGGCAAGGAGATGGAGGAGAAGATCGCTAAATTGGCCACAGGTCTGAAAGTCCCCCGGTCCAGCATCGTCTCTGACGCTGACGGACTTGGGTTCTACTTGGAGAGCTACCTGAAAGGCATCCGGGAGTTTCACGGAGGACAGTCAGCCATTGACTCCAAGACGTACAACAACATCAAGTCGGAGTGCGCATTCAAGCTGGCGGAGCTCATCAACAAGCGCCAGATCCACATCATCTGCTCTCCCGAAGTTCAGGAGAAGATCAAGCAGGAGATGACGGTACTCAAGTCCAAGAACACGAACTCCGCTGAGCAGAAGCGAGAGCTCATCTCCAAGGACACCATGAAGCAGCTCCTCGGCAGGTCCCCGGACTTTCTGGACATGCTCATCATGCGAATGATATTTGAGATAAAGCCTAAGGCGACTGGCATGAAGTCCGCCAAAATCATAATCCCCGCAAAACGATGATACTGGACATCATAACCCTCATCCGCAACATGGTCAAGATGATCAACCCTCTGGCCGTTTTTGAGTGTGACCAGGCTCGGATGCTGAACATTAAAGTGGACACGATGGAAAGATTCGTAACAGACTCGGACGGCAATCGGGTATCGTCTGACTTTGTCTATGTTGAGGAGCCCACCACTGGCTACTATGATATTCCTTACAGAGGGCACCAGAAGCAAAGGACCATCATGCAGATATACTTCTGCAAATTCGAGCCGATGGCCAACGATGCCTACAAAGGCGACACGAAGTTCAGCCAGAACTCGCCCACCATCGGACGACTGGAGTTGAAGAATCAAATCGAAGAGCAGATGGTTCGGCCATTCTTGTATCTCTTGAAGACTTCGGAATTAGGACTCAGGCATCCGGAAATATTCAACACCATTAGAATTATGTACCCGTCTCCTCGGTTCGACGCCAACGAGGTCAGCGTAGGACTGGAGCTAACAGTAACGCAAGAATGGTGTCTCGATGCGTATAAGCCCATTCCTCCTGCTCCACCCGAGCCTAAACCTGTCAGGTTGGTAGACATCATCCACGAAGGGTTTAACATGCGGGGGATTACGATAACCTTTGAGAATACTGAATCAAAACCCGTCGACAAGTCTGTAGGCACCGAATCCATAGTCACAGACACTGTTCCGGTTACCCTGATCGCGGCATTTTACCTATATGGGGCCATATCGTGTGGAAGACCTCTAACCGCAGTATATTCAAGCGGAAAATGGAATCTCAAAGAGTATACATTCCCGGACACAGAAGACTTAATTGTAACTAAAATCATTGTAAAACCTGAGGGAGAGTTCCCAGACGTCTGGACCATCCGTGATATTTATACAATGGTATGATACAGCGAATCGACATACAAGGCGGTCAGATGACGTTCGGTCAACGCATAGAGCTTGGTCGGATCATCACTGACAAGGAGATGACCGACATTGACAAGATGAAGGAAGGCATGCAATGTCTCGGCGTCAAATGGAGTCTCAGGAACACCTCCGAAATTGTCGAGTACTGGTATGAGGTCCTCATGGGCATTAAGTACTGGATCGAGCGAGAACAGACTGAGCTCAAGTATGAGCCCAGTGCCGAGGAAAAGGCAGCCGGCATTGCTCAATTCTCTTTGGTGGTTGGCGAGATGGCCACCATCACTGCACTGGCCAAGGACTACTCGAAAGACCCGGATGAGATTCTGGAATGGAAATACGGGAAGGTGTACAACCTCCTTTTCACCAACTTGCAGAGCCACCTCTTCCGTGAGCGACTGAACAAGGAACTGGAGCGTAAGGCTCAGCAGAAAGCCAATGCTCGCAAACCCAGAAACAAATGGCGGTAGGACTGGAACAGATATTGGCTGAGGGTCTCACCCAGATGAGGGACGAGATCATCCGGGCATCACAGGACGCCGGGCAGGAAGCTTCGGGCAGAACCTATGCTCAGATAACGGTCCAGACGGGCCGGGAAGGTGAAACAGTTTGGGGGACAATCGAAGCCCCGAACTACTTCTACACTCTCATCCGGGGACGAGGTCCTGGAAAGATCCCCGCCAATTTGGGACAGATCATCATGGAGTGGGCAAAGCTCAAAGGCATCACCTTCTCGGACCCAAAGGACCTGGTCCGATTCGGAAATGCCACTGCATGGAAGATAAAACGAGAAGGCTCAGAGCTTTACCGCAATCACATTTACGTTGACTTGGTCGACACTCCCGCTGATAACTTCGAGGAGTACCTGGCTCAGCATTTGGACAAGACAATGGAGATCCTCATTGAAGAGGCATTCACTCCTGACAACAATATGGACCACGGATATATAATATAACGCGATATGGCAATTACCAATCAACCGGCTGACGACTCTCTGTACTCAGCATATTCGCAAATACCAGTTGAGACTGACGACTTAACATCCGGGCTTGAGATCAAGACTCAGAACTTCGATGAGGCCAACATGATCTCGCTTAACATCATTGACAACGAGCAAATCATGGTGATTGACAACAGGGGCGACCCGAATCAAAACCGGTTCAGAGAGTTCGTAATACCCCGTAGGATGGTACCGGGGGAATGGTATGCTTTTCGGGTTGGCTTTGTCGCGGCGAGCCCAGCACCTTCCCTTACGGTAGAACTATACCAAGGAAACGCAGAAGGCCATGGGGTGGTCGAGGTTGCTACGACCGACCTAACTATTGGCTCTTCCATGACATGGCTTGTCCAAATTCCTACTACTGAAATTGTGATACACCCCTACACGGTATTACTTGTATACGCCGGGAAGAAAGGAGAAACAGCTGGGGTGCTGGCAACAATGAGTAACCTGACTTTGACCTACGGAAAAAACCCCGTTGGGTATAGCCCCAGTTCAGTGATGGCAGCGAACTCATTAACTGAAAGCATCGACATCCACAGGGATTCTGGATTTGGGACGACGAAAAAATACGATCTCAGCTTTTTAGCTAAAGCCGGATTCCGGGATCTTGGCAGGACATACCCATATGTTAACTCGCGCATAGGTTTTGGCATTGACTATAACCTCATATCGGCATACGCATACAGGGGAATCGGCGAACAGAACTTCAACGTCCGATATGCCTCCCGGGGAGTTGTTCCCCGAGGCTACAGCGTTGACTTCTCCGAAAGGGCCGTAGGATTTGTGTTGACGGACCGGGTTCCTGACGGGAACGGACAACTATATGTTAAGAAGTATTTTGGATACCCTAACTTCCTAACCCTGTTTGCTAAGGGGGCGAGATCAGTAAACATGCAATCAGCCATGGAGGTGAATGTTATGTACACGGGGACTACAGCTTTCAAAACAATGGAGATCTCCCCCAGAATCAACATTCCGTTTGTCCTTGAGTTCGATGAGGAATTGGCAGATGGTGCTGACTACGTTATTGTCAGAAATCGCAATTCGCCCTTGAACTCCGACAAATGGCATATACGTTACGTTGATGCAGAAACTCCTTGCAACCCATTCTACATTCGCTGGATAAACCAGAAAGGCGGATGGGACACTTACATGTTTGAGCAACACAAGAAGTATACGCAGGAGGTTGACCGGGGAGACCAATACGTATTAGCGAATTCCAGAGACCCCTATGCCTCACAGACGAGAGGCGAGTTAGCTCCGGAGTTTAAGAACATAGTCCAAGCAGGAGCAGAACAGCTTGATGAGAACGACTTCAACTTGCTCAAAGGAATTGCTCTCTCGCCTTTGGTCCAGGTTTACAACTATCAAATTGGAGAATGGCAACGAGTCCTCGTAGATGACACGGATCTGACTTGGGATACCAAAGCTCCCCGGAACACTGTTAGCTACGAGTTCCAGCTTATTGACGAACAAACTCAGTGGTAATATGAACTACGAACTACTCATGAAAGGCATTGACGGCGAGGTCTGGTCACTGGACCTCCCGCTGGATGCTCCTGCGATGAATTACCAGATCAACAACCTGGCTGAGCTGAAAGACCGTAATGCCTCGTACTCCCAGCGGATCAGTCTGCCCAGGACGACCCATAACGAGCAAGCATTCCAATTCAGTTTTGTAATTGGCTCAGGTTCGTATGTGCCATACATGAAGTTTCCTTGCCAACTATTCTATGAGGGGGCACTCATATCCCCGGCTGGAGCAGTATTGAACATCGTAGACGTATCAGATACATCGATCGGGGTCCAGATCCTCGGAGCAACCGCTGACCTGTTCGATACACTAAACAACACTGACGCGAAGGATCCCGGGACTGGCATGTTTCTCCTCAAGTGGTACACGGACACAATGGGACAGGCCGAGCGATACCTTTCCGGCCCCGAAGAGGCTAAAGTCCTGTACTTTTGGCTGTATGCAACTCTCCAGAAGAATCCGAACGTCCCTCCGGTCTCCATGGAGGCAATCAGGCAAGTCAGGGAGTTGGACAAGTTCTATCCCCACCTCAACTGGTATGACTTGGTGACATGGATCTTCGATCGAGCAGGCTACCGTCTCGAGACTGACGTGGATTCAGTTGACCGGAGTGAAATGTTTTTACCTTGCACTTACCCCGTTTTGGCAGACAACCCCAATGCTCCGAAAGCATCCGGGACTGGCTGGATCCAGGATCCCCCGATTGGCACTACGGTAGGGGTGATATGGCGAGGATACCCCGGAGTAACTCTCAGTGACCCGGTCGCTGGACGCTTGATGATGGGCACCGTATCCGGAACATTCAGCTGGATGACTTTGTGGGACACGACCATCACGTTCAGCTTCTCATGGTCCAATATTTCTGCCATCCAGAATGGTTCTGTGGCAGTCCAAGTTACCCATTACAAGAACGACGGGACCAGTGCTATAGTGTTGACCAGATCCTGGTCGTCCGGATCTTCCGGCAGCGCTTCGGTCGACATCCCGATGGAGGCAGGAGAGCACATCCTTGTGTCTGGATCTCTCGCTACAGTCAATCCCTCGGTCAATCAGTATGACATGAGATTCCCGGTCAGCATTACTGCTCCTCCCGTGCCGGAAACTTCGCCGGGGGATAAGCCCCAGCCCGGGCTAACCTATGACCTCCTGGCCTCGACTGGATTTAAGAGCTTGGGAGACATAGTCAAAGCTTTCTTCCAGCTGTTCGGTCTGACTATAGACGTGAATCCCGCCACCAAAGTAGCAAGAGCATACTCGACTCAGGAGTTCTACAACAGACGAAGCTCGTCCGGGAAAAATTGGTCTGACAAGCTGATAAAAGGTAAGGACACAAAACTTACCTTCCAGTTGTCCAGTTATGCCCAGTCCAACGAGATAAAGCTGGAGGACAACAAGGACAACAATGTTACTGACTCGTACAAGTTCAGCATCCCGGACGTCAACCTCCAGCCCACCAAACTTCTGTTCCAAATTGGGTTCTTGGCAGGGCTCAACCAAGACCTCTATGATCCGGACACTACAAACAAGCTTCACAAACTTGCTAACTACCCGATCTGGACTATCAATAGAGGCCGGATGGAGAACGGGGAAATGACCGAGACGACTTGGGAGTACAATGCTCTCAGTAAGCCGATGGTCGTCCACATCGATAAGTCTGACTATATGTGGCCCCAGGTGAGTGTAGGCTACACCCTTACTCGGGTACGACTATACACGGCGTATTTCAAAAATTTGAATTACTACGTTCCGAAGTACTACGACAAGCTCATTAACAATATACTCAAAAGACCGAAGATCCTACAGACCCAAATACTCCTGGACTCGCTTGACATCCAGGGTCTGGACCTATTCGACCCGATATGGTTGGAGGAGCATGGGTTCTGGTTCTACGTCTCTAAGATTAACAATTTTCAAGCTGGAAAGATAACCAAAGTGGACCTAATACGAATGTGATATGGCCGAAGAACAGAAAAGTACAATCTACAATGTCCGGGTAACAGCTGAGGATGCCCTCAAGACGTTAGCCGAATTGAAACTCCGGTCCCAGGAGTTGAGAGATCAGCAGAAGGCTCTGGGCAAAGTGACCGAGGAGAATGCTCAAGAATACTATGCGCTTGACAACCAGATCAAGGCAATCAACAGCGAGGCGAATAAGTACCAGAAGCAAATCCAGAATAACATTAAGCTCCAGAACCAACAGGAGGCCAGTCTGAACAAGCTCAGAACTCAGTTGGCTTTGGACAATGCCGAGTTTGCAGAGTTGGGCAATTCGATGCAGGACGCAGCTCGTAAAGCCGAGCTCGGAAAGCGTATTGCAGAGACCACTGAGGAGCTCAAAGCTCAGGAGGAGGCACTCGGGGACTACCGCCGATCCGTTGGTAACTACGAGAAGGCAACGGATAACCTGAAACAGGAGCTCAACGACTTGACAGACACTCTGATCCGGATGGCTCAAGCCGGGGATACGAGTTCAGCATCCTTCAAGGAGATGGTCAAGCGAGCTGGTGAGCTCAAGGCGGCAGAGGACACGGTCAATACAGCCATCGACCAGACTGGACGAGGAATCGACACACTGGTCGCTGTCACGGATGCAACTTCGGCAATCACTTCCGTCTACGGTTTATGGACCACAGCCACTCAGGTACTGGGGAGCGAGAACGAGGAGCTCAATGCTACCATGACGAAGATGATAACCATCATCACGGCTCTCTCCTCCTTGTCTTCTCTCCAAGCAGCTCTCTCCAAGACGGAGGCCACATATCGAGCTGCAGCCAACTTGGTTCAGCTGGTTGGCATCAACCAGACTCTCGCCGAGACGAAAGCGATAGCTGCTAAGAATGCTGTCCAGGGAGCTGGCAATATCCTCACCAAAGCAGCAGCAGCTGCTACCTGGCTTTGGAACGCGGCTTTGGCTGCCAATCCTGTTGTGTTAGTGGCAGCGGCAGTGGGCGGATTGGTAGCTGGAGTGGTTGCTCTTACGAACGCATTTAACAGTAACACGGAAGCTCAAGAGAGAGCAACCCGGGCAATGGAGGCATACAATCGAGCTGCCGAAGCCTCCACGTATGTACTGGATCAGATCGAGACCAAGCGGAACACTCTGTCAAAAGCCGAGGAGATACGGGGCAAACGAGAAGTCGAAAACCTCAAAGCCAATCATGCCACGTCAGAACAGATTGCCGAAGCTCAGCTCAAAACAGCCAACAAGCTCCGTGAGATTGAGATGAGTGCAGCTCGTCAAAGACAGATGGCTGCAATGGATGAGTTCGACTCCTTGAAGAAGGTGATTGCAGCCAAGGAGGAGGAACTCAACACGTGGTCCGGAAGCTTGGACAAATACAAGGAGGCCAAAAAGGAACTCGACGACTTGAAAGGCCGATACCAAGAACTGTTCCGGACAATCGAGAATGAAGGAGCTGCAGTTGCCAATTTGGCTCTCGAGACTGCAATAGCCAATCGGGAGGCTCAGCAGTCCATTGCCGATAAGGCTCTGGAGGTTGCTTTGAAGAACTCGGAAGCCATGCAGAAGATCCGGGAAGATGATCTCAGGTTCCAAACAACATTCCAGTCTACGAGCATCGCCATCCGGATGGAGTATGAAAGGAAACTCTACAAGGCAGCTCAGGATGGAGCCCGGGAGCGCCTCGCTCTCCAAAAAGCTCACGGCAAAATCACTAACAAGGAGTATCAGACGGCTCTGAATGCCATGGCTCGGTCTGACAAGCAGTTCTATGAGAACCAAGCCAAACAGCTTAATGACTACCTTGCTGGGGTGAGAGCCAACATATTGGCTGTAGCCTCCGGAGGCACAGTCGACATGCAGATTGCCCAGGTTACTCAGAAGTACCAGGACGCCATGAAGGAGCTGGCCAACATTCAGCCTCCTCAGTTCGTGAGAGGTATGAGCGAGGAGGAATACCAGAAAGAGTATGCCGCTTATGAGCAGTTCCTGGTCAACAGAGCCGAACTCGAGAAACAGATTCAGCAGAACCTCCAGGATGAAATCAAAAAGATCCGCGAGGACGCTACCAAACAGCAACTTGACCGGTTCAACCAAGTTCTCAACGAGCAGTATGCCGAAGATCTCTCAAAGGCAGCGGACAACGAGAGAGAGAAGCTGGAGCTCGAGAATGAGATGCTCCAGAAACAAATCGAAGCCAGGAAAGCTGCCGGGGAGAAAACCTATGAGCAGGAGGCCCAGCTCCGAGCCAACAATCTTCGTCTCCAGCAAATGGACCTCGACAAGGAGCTCGCTCAAGCCGAGTTGAACCACAAGTCCAAGTACGAGATCCGGAAAAGGTATCTGGAGGCTGAATTGGCAGCAGCTCAAGGAAACGAGGACGCCATTGCTCAGATTCAACTCGCGATGGCGGAGAATGAGGAGTCTTTATGGGAGGAGCGAATTGAGAAGCTCAGGGAGTATGCCGAAATAGCATCCGGCTTTGCTAATGCTTTCAATGACTTGGCCAGTGCTCTCGGGGAGCGCCGGGTTCAGGAGGTAGAAGAACAATACAGCCGGGAGGAGCAGGCATTGGCAAACATGTACGCTAATGGCCAAATCACAGAGGCCCAGTACAACGAGAAGAAAATCAAGATGGAGAAACAGAAGGAGAAAGAACTGGCCAAAATCGAACGGGAGCAAGCTATCCGAGAGAGAGCAATGGGCTCCTTCGAGATTGGCATCAATACTGCCATCTCCATCATGGCATCCGCTAAAATGGGGTTCCCCATGGCTATCCCGTTCATTGCAGCAGCTGCAGCTTTGGGAGCAGTCCAGATGGCAGCTCTTTGGGCAGCTCCCCTGCCGAAAGCCGCGAGAGGCAAATACATTGAAGGCCCCAGTCATGCTGCTGGGGGAGTACACATCGAGGCTGAAGGGGGTGAGACCATCATCAACAAGAAATCGAGTCGCATGTTCCTTCCCCTCCTGTCAGCCATAAACGAACTTGGTGGGGGTGTCCCCTTCACAAAAGTTGGGTCGGATGGTGGGTATGCTCTCCGGTCATTTGCTGAGACATCGGAACCCATGAATCGGCTTGATATGGAAAGAGCAATTCAGAAAGCATTTGGTCAGGTGAGAGTGATTGCTACAATCGAAGACATCCGGAGAGAGGATGCTAACTATGTGCAGATTCAGGATCGGGCTAATTTTTAAATAATCCAGCACAAATAGTATTTCAATATCTATTAGGAATAATTATATTTGTATCGAAATAGTTTGGCACATGATATTCATCAACTTAAAAGGCGCAATTGACTCCGAAGAGAATCGGGTCATGATGGAGCTTTGGGGCGGGACCTCAGAGATCTGTTCCGTGGAGACCTTCCGCCGGGTACTTGATGAACACCCCGACGAACAGGAGGTGTGCATCAACATAGACTGTGACGGGGGCTCGGTTGAGGAGGGCTTCAAGATTTACGACCTTCTTCGCATGAGCGGGAGGACTATATACACAAATATCGTCGGGGGATGCCACTCGATGGCAGTGTGCATCCTGTTGGCAGCTCCGGCAGAGAACCGGTCGGCAAACAGGAATTGCCGGGCGCTCATCCACCGGGTATACATGCCTGTCGGGGATTGGCTCACTTCCGACGATGCTCGCAGCATTGCCGAGGAGCTTGCTCTGGAGGAGGAGGCTATTCTCGACGTGTACGTCGAGAGGACAGGTCAGGACCGGGAACGGCTCCGCAATGTCATGCATGAGGAGCGAATCCATGATGCCAAATCCCTTCTTGACTTGGGATTCATTTCCAAAATCAATTCATACAACACAAACCAAATTTTTAATGCTATGGCAAAAAACGAAAAAAGCGCTTATGAAAAATTCATGAGCAAAGTCAAGGCATTCCGGAATGGCAAGAAAGGCGCTCCCGCCAATTTTGACTATCTGGATGCTGAGGGTCAGGTCGTTCTCCAGACCGTAGGTGAAGAGGACAATCTGGCCGAAGGTGTAGAGGCAACTCTCGCCAATGGCGAGACGTCGGGCACTGTCGTTCTGGAAGACGGTCGGGTGGTTACCGTCGAGGACAACATCGTCACCAGCATCGAGATGGAAGAGACCGAGTCTCTCGAGGACCGCGTTGCAGCGCTTGAGGCGATGCTCGACGAGGCAACGAACCTCATCGAGGAGCAGGAGAATGAACTCCGCAACCTCCGTGGTAGCAACTACCGCCCGAAGAATCGCAAGACGGTTCTGCCCGGAGGCAAGAAGCCCGAACCCTCGGCAGCTGACCTGAAAAACGAAGCTCGCGAAAAGCTCCGGAAGGTCAACGCTGCCAAAAAGATCCTCAAGTAGTCAAACTCAAAAACTTTAAGAACTATGGCAGTTAAAAACGGCGGATTCCTCGACATGGACAAGTTCACTTTTTGTGGACGGGTCATTCAGGCAATCTCGGAGATGATTATGGAGGACACCATTCAGGGTCCTGACATCAACTCCATTCACACAGTTTTCCCCGACATCGTCACTAACACCGAGGTGGGTTACATCGGGGAGGGTGGCATGGTCGGCGTGGTCAACACCGGGTGTAACCCGACTCCTCAGCCGTGGAACATCAACACCCGCAAGCTGAAATGGGAACCCGGCACCTGGGAGATCCTCCTGTCCCAGTGTTACACTGACCTTCAGCAGTCGGCAACTATCTACTCTCTCCGCACCGGCGTCGACATTCCAGACTTCACGGACACGGACTACATGAACATCGTCATCGAGGTTCTTGAGCGCTCCATCATGGACTTCTGGTACCGCCTGTTCTGGTTCAACGACAAGGACGCCAAGAATGTTACCAATAGTGGTATCATTACGGACGGTCTCGACCTGAAATTCTTCACCATCATCAACGGTTTCTGGAGACAGATTACCACGCAGGTTACAGCCAATCCGTCCCAGCGCGGAGCAACAATTACGGAAAATGCCGGGGCATCTTACGCAGCTCAGAAGCTTACTCCGGACAAGGCCAAGGAGTACATCCAGTCGGTCGTGTTCAGTGCCCCGCTTCTGCTCCGTCAGCAGTCTGACAAATTCATCCTCGTTACCCAGTCGGTCTACGATGCCTATCAGCAGTCTCTTATGGACGCTTGCTGCCTTGAATCGGCTCGCTTGGCTCTGCTGAATGGCATGGAGGCTCTCAGCTTCAACGGCATCCCGGTCATCGCAATGCCCATCTGGGACAAGATCATCGCTACGTCGGAAGACACTGACACGAAGCTCAATAACCCTCATCGAATCCTCTTCACCTCGAAGAGCGTCCTCGGCGTAGGTGTTGATGCAATCGACAGCTTCGAGAAGATGCGGATCTGGTACGAGTACAAAGATCGCGTGGTCTAC
>OJJT01000227.1_pt1 | contig 35823 bp, 36 predicted proteins | sample 1596281 | NCBI WGS metagenome assembly OJJT01 (sample SAMEA4350145, study PRJEB24818) | metagenome | biome: human; feature: gut; material: faeces | place: Denmark | collected 2013-09
TTTTTTTTTTTTTTTCAAGCAGAAGACGGCATACGAGATTTCTGCCTGTCTCGTGGGCTCGGAGATGTGTATAAGAGACAGGTCTTTATCGATGGAGTTTTTATTGTATGCTTTTTATAAATACTTCAGAATTTCATCCATGATCTATGTACCTATCATCCAGTAAGATATCATAAACTTCTGGTCCTTTCCCAAAACCAAAATCTTAATATAAAAAAGAGTTCAAAACGAACTCTTACTTTGTAGTTTCTCTAAATAATTTTGAGAATGAAATTTCAATATCTTTGTTCTGTTTAACAGACTCATCTTCCACTAACATCTTAGTTAGTAAACGCATCGCAACAGCTCCTAAATCATATTCAGGAATGTTGTAAGTTGAAATTGTTGGACGCATCATTGTCAAATATTTTGAGTTCAAGATACATACAAGTTCTGTATCATCTGGAATTGAATATCCGCTTTCTTTACATGCGTTCATTAAAGCGATGGCCTGAGAATCACGGAATGTGATGACCATACGACTTGGTTTGTGGTTCTTGTAGTAGTCGGATAAGAATGTGTAGCTTGATTTGTAGCTATCATCGTATGTAACATACTTATCAAATACCAATCCTTTTTCTGCATAAGCACGATCTACACCCGCTTTTAATTGTTCCATCATAGAAAGATTCAATTTATCTTCTACCATAGAAATATCATCAATGCCCTTTTCGAAGCATTCATTCACAAATTCATAAGCCATACGTTCGAAGTTGATATATACATTTCCAACGTTACCAATCTTTTGGCCTTTTAATTTACTTCCAACTACAACCATTGGAATTTGGTATTCATGTAAAACTTCCATTTCATCTTCTGAGAAGTTGTCGTTAAACAAGATGACACCATCGACACGTGATTTAATAATAGATTCAATCACATCCTGCATTTTTGAAATTCCCTTACTTGTTGTATGGAACATGATGTTGTAGTTATAGATTTTTGCGACATCCATCAAACCATTCAAGATTTTTGCGTTGTACGCAAACAATTTTTCGCTCATGACGATTGAAATTGTCGTAGTTTTAGACAATGCCAAACCTTGCGCAATCGCATTTGGTTTATAACCCAATTTTTCAATTGCTTGTTGAACACGCATACGTGTATCTTCACGCACTACATTACTATCATTAATAACACGTGATACAGTTGCCAATGAGACATCGGCTTCTTTGGCAACATCATAAATGGTAATTCGTTTCATTCCTATTCGTCCCCCTTATTAAAAATCTTCTTTAATCCACTAAACAATGCTTCGGTAGCTTTACCCGTTACTTCTTCTGCTTTATCAACGGCACGAATAACAGAATCATTCGTACGAATTTCATCGACTTTTTCATCCGCCTTATCAATTACCTTGCGCAAAGAATCATTTTTTCTTAATGTTTCTTTTCCATATTTAAAGCCCTCAACAACCAATCCAGCTGTACCCTGTAAGAATTCTTTTCCAGCTGACATTGTCTGTTTAAATTGTTCACTTTCACTTACTTCAACCACTTTATCCTTTGTCGAAGAAAGAATATCTTTCGCATCTTCTTTTGCCTGCGATAATGCTTCCTTAACCTTTTCAGGATCTGAAGCATCCTTTAATAAGTCACGCACATCATCGAATAATTTTTCGATTTTGCTCTTGGCATCCTCAATAATTCTTTCATTATCTGTATTTTCGGATTCATGCATTACTTCAAGCTCTAGCATCGATTCTTTTTCTAAATCATCAATTAATTGTTTTTCATCCATGTCATTCATCCTCCTTTGTTTCTATGCTTTCTTTTCCAGTTTTTTTACTTTGAAACCAGTCTTTGGCATTTTGTACATTTTCACTTAACGCACCAACCACATTCATAAATGCTTCTTTTGCGGTTTGATTTACCTCATCCACCGTATTCGAAATATTTTCTGCCGTTTTTAATGGCGCATCTAGTTTTTTCAATTGATCATTGGCCGTATCCAACGTTTTTGAGACTTGTTTTAAAGTTTCAATCAATTGCTTCAAAAAGAGAATTAAATAAATTAATGCGATGACACCAACGATGGGTAACACATATGAAAATGCACGAGCTAATGTACTCATAAAGATATCTAAACTCACAATACCACCTCAGAAGCATTATAACATGAACTTTCTAACTTATCTATTTATTTTGAAACTTTTTTCACAAGTGTGTAAACGCTACAAATAATAAAGGAAGTGTCGAATTACTCGAACACTTCCATAAAATAGATTCTAGACGCAAAATTTAGGGAAATGATGAACATGTTCACCATAAATGCAGGCTTTCATTTAACACCCACATATCCCTATACTCTTCAAAACAGAATTTGCTTAAATCGATGTATGACCATGTTGTTTTTTCATATTTTCTTTGAAATCAGCTCATCCTTTTTTATTTTCTCTGTTAATTCAAGTATTTTCGTATGAATGGAGTGAATGACTTTTGAAAACTCCACATCATTTTTTCCGGTAGGATCACTCAATCCCCAATCTTCTCTATATTCGCATGGAATTGCAGGACAATTTACATTACACCCCATTGTGATCACAATATCTACTTGCGGTATTTCTGACAACAGTTTGGAATATTGTGTTTTTTCCATGTCTATTTGATACATGTCTTTCATTAAACGTACGGCATCTTGATTGATTTGTGGTTTTGTTTCTGTTCCAGCGGAATAGCTTTCAAATACATTTGAAGAAAGGTGTTTTGACAATGCTTCCGCAATTTGACTACGACACGAATTATGTACGCAGATAAAAGCCACCTTTGGTTTTTTCATAAATAAATTACCCACCCTTCCTAGTTTTTAGCTTCGTCTTAGGTCAATGTTTTTCCATTGGATATGATTTCACTTCTTCTGTCTAAACAGAACAAAAAGCCTATTCCCTTATAAAAAGGTATAGGCTTTTATCCTTAGATACTCTTATAAGATTTTTTCTAATTTATCTCTTAATAAATAGATATCCTTACTAGACATAAAGACGAAGGCTGCAGGAGCTAATGTTTTTAACTTTTCAGCTGAAGCATCATCTACATCTAATAAGATTGCGTTTGGACAACGATCCATCAAATCTTGAATTGTGACTGTGATTGTTTCATCTTCTCTTACGGCATTTTTAGGGAAATCCAGTAAACATACTTGATCCGCCGTATTTAAACTCTTCGCAAAGTCATCCAAGAAATATTGTAGACGTGAATAACGATCTGGTTTATATAACGCTACGATTTTCTTTTTTGGATATTTTTTACGAACTGCATCAATCATTAGACGAATCGCTGTTGGATGGTGTGCATAGTCATCGACTAATACACTATCCTTGACTTCATCAATCACAAATCGACGAGCAATTCCTTTATAGTCTTGTAAGCCTTGTACAATGATATCGGCTGGCATACCTAACATATGAGCTAGCGCAAAACATCCTAGGGCATCCTGCATAAAGGCATCTCCCACTTCATTTAATTCAACGTGAGCTAGAATTTCACCATTATGCTTGCAATCAAAATGCATACCAAATGGACCTTGTTCAATATTGATGGCTTGATAATCATTGCCATCCTTTAAACCATATGTAGTTACTGGCACATTGTAGTGTAGATTTTTAAGGTGTTCATCATCTCCAAAGATGACAATGCCTTTTTTGACTTGGTTCGCAAAACTTTGGAATGCTGATACATAATCATCCATATCTTTATAATAGTCAATATGATCCAATTCAATATTGGTGATGATCGCATAATCTGGATGATATGCCAAGAAATGTCTTTGAAATTCACAAGATTCTAGTACAAAATGGTTGGCATGTTCTGGCATATAGCCATGGCCATCTCCAATTAAGTATGCACATTCATCTTGTAAAGAAAGAACTTGGCCTAAAATACCTGTTGTTGTGGACTTACCATGCGTTCCTGCAACACAGATAGAACTGTATGACTCTAATAAAATACCTAAGTATTCATTATAATAATATGTTTTTACAGTTGGATTGTCCATCGCTGCTTTCACTTCCGGATGCGTTTGATCAAAAGATAAACCAATGATCACTGTGTCATTGTCCTTGATGTTATCAGGACTGAATGAATAGATTGGGATATTACGCGCTCTTAATCCATCTTCTGTAAAGATATATTTATCGATATCACTACCTGTGACTTCTTTATGTTCATCATGTAAGATACATGCCAAGGCAGCCATACCTGTTCCTTTAATACCAATAAAATGATAAGCCATTTTATTCACCTTCTTTGTCAAATAACGATTCTTGTTTGTTTGTTTCCTTTTTTGGCTTCTCTAACATTTCAGAAAGATTCATATTTTTCTTTGATTCTTCAACCTTGTATTCAGGAATGGAATCCGCAGGCTGCATACTTGGTAAGTATGTTCCATACATTGGAGATAAGATCTTTGAGAAATCTTCATCTTCTGGTTTGTTTAACGTAATCGCATCGTGCACTTTATCAAATTCTTTTTTAGAATCTTCCACATTTCCAAAGATTGGAGAAATGACAGGTTGATAATCTAAATCTTCGGCAACACGACGTACTTTTACGGATTTATGACGATCATATTTATACACTTTTTGTTTCGGTTTTGCCTCTTCTTGTGCAATCGAATCGACATCTAAACCTTGGAAAATTGTTGTTTTCTTAGGTTTAGGTTGAATAATCGCCTTTTCAAAAATAGGAGAATTCATAAAGTTTTCAGGATCCGTTTCAATCGAGCTTGCTGCTTCCTTTAAAATTGGCTCTGGCTTTACAACTTCTTCTTCTTGAACTTGTGGTTCTGCAACAACAGGTTCAGGTGTTACTTCTTCTTGTTTCGCAGGTTCTTCTACGACTTCTTCTTCATCGTCTTCTTCAACATCTTCATTGAAGATCGCATGCATTAAATCCTTTAACATATTTCCTTCTCACTTTCTATTGTCTGCTTCAGAAATGCTTCTATTTCTTCTTTTGTCTTGCGAAGTGTAGAAACAAATCTTGATATTTCTTTTCCATCCTTGAAACATATAAAGCTAGGAATCCCCATCACTTCATATTCAACCGCAATATCCATACATTGATCACGATTCAAAGAATAGAACTGTAAATCACTAAATTGTTCTTCAATTTCAGGCAAGAAAGGTTTGATGTACATACAGTCTGGACACCAAAATGCTGTAAACATCATCACTTGAATGCCTGAATTTTTTAATGCGTTTAAAAATTCGTCTTTATTACGAAGTTCAGTCATGTGCATATCTCCAAACACAACGATAGATTGGCTGACCTAAAGAAATGAATTTTTGTTCATATTCTGTAATCGCATCTTCATCATGTTTTTCACGACGATAATCTACACTGATTTCAACCATCTTAAAACCGGCATTTTGAAATTCAATCAAGCTATATTCAAATAAAGCACTGTTATCGGTCTTCATTTGGATTTCACCATTGAAAGATAAAATACGCTTGTATTGATCTAAAAAAGTAGTGCTGGATAAACGTCTTTTCGCATAGCGCTTTTTAGGCCATGGATCCGAGAAATTCAAGTGAATCACATCCACTTCACGCGGACCAAACCATTCTCCAATGGAACTCGCATCATCTTGAATCAGTTTCAAACGTTTCTTTTCTGTATCCTCATCGTATTTTTTAGCGGCAATACCTGCAGCACTCTCATTCTTTTCAATCGCAATAAATCCAGTGTCTGGATACATCTTAGCCATATCTAAAGAATAGTTTCCTTTACCACATCCAATTTCGATATGTAAAGTATCTGTACCCAATAACTTTTTCCAGTTTCCTGCTTGTTTGGATGGTTCTTTTACTAAACAACTCGCAGTAGGCAAATAGTCTGTTGCCCACTTTACTTTACGCATTCTCATATTAGCTGCACAATGTCACGATCGCATCGGCATAAATACAGATAGCCTGCAACAAGTTATCTAATTTAATACCTTCATCACGTTGGTGACATCCTCCTACAAACGCCTCGGTTTCAATCACTTCATTTGGAAGTTCTGGTCCATACGATACAAAGTTTTCAAATTTACGAGCATACGTTCCACCACCAATTGTGATTGGACAAGAGAAAGTATCGCCTGTGTATTTTTGGTAGACACTCATTAAATCTTTCACTAAACGAGAATCTGGGTCTACGAATAATGGTTTTGAATCTCCACGATTTTCTGCTTTGATATTTGAAGTCAAGTTTGCACAAGCTGCATCAAATTTTGCCATGATTTCATCGGCATTTGTATCATTTGGATAACGAATATCAATTAAGATATCTGTTTCATTGTTTTCCATATTGACAATACCTGTATTCATTGTCAAGAAAGACATATATAAACCATCTTTTTCAATACCTACTGGTTTACCCATCCAGTCTTTTAGTAAGAAATACAAATCTTTTGAAAGTTGATCATCATAGGCTTCACCAATAAAGTTCAACAATAAGACAGCGGCATTTACACCGTTATATGGCATAGCTGCATGCGCAAATGCACCATCAATATGTAAAGTTACACCATCTTCACTTCTTTTGATGGAACCCTTAACGCCTTGCGTAGCACAATAGAATTTAAATAAATCTTCTTGTTGATAACTCATGACATCCACTGTGACATCGGCTTTACCAATCACAATATTTGGACGGCTTCCCGCATGAAGTTTCTTGATGACAGTTGCATCACTACTTACTAAGCCAACATGTAAGCCACCTTTTTCACCATAAATAACTGGGAAATTGGCATCTGGTACAAATCCCATTTGAGGAACTTCGGCATGATCCACATAGTAGTTCATACATTCCATACCAGATTCTTCATCGCATCCTGTAATCAGCATGACTCTTTTTTTCAAAGGAATGTTTAAGTCACGAATCATCTTTAATGCATAGTATCCAGCTAATGCAGGACCTTTATCATCCATAACACCACGTCCAAAGATGTAGCCATTTTCTAATGTTACTTTTAAAGGATCTTTTGTCCATCCTTCTCCTAGTGGCACAATGTCCAAGTGTCCTAAAACACCAAATGTTTCTTCTCCTTGACCATATTCAACAACGCCTGCATATCCATCAATGTCTTTGGCTTCAAAGCCATCGCGCTTAGCCATATCTAACATGGCATCCAATACGTCACGACAGTTTTTTCCAAAAGGAGCATTTTCAGCTTTCGTTGATTCATCACGAACACTTTCATACGATACAAGTGTGTTTAAGTCTTTTAAGAAATCGTCTTTATATTTAAGTACTTCTGTATTAAAATCCATAATTTTCACCTCTACCCAACTATTTTACCACATAGTCAAGAAAAAAGAACTCGTTTTTAACGAGTTCCTAACTTTTACGCTTCTGTTTTTTCTTCTTCTGTTTTAGGTTTTGGAAGTAAAGCTTTTGCGCTTACATTGATACGACCCTTATTATCGATTTCTGTAACCTTAACATCGATGATATCACCAAGTTTTAATACGTCTTCTACTTTATCTACACGGTGGTGAGAAATTTTAGAAATGTGTAATAAACCATCTGTATTACCAAACAAGTTCACGAATGCACCGAATTTTTCTAAACGAACAACTTTAGCTGCATATACATCTCCAACTTTGGCAACACGTACGATGTCACTAATCATTTGTTTCGCCTTTTCGATTGTATCGTAATCATTGTGGTAGATGACTACTTTTCCATCATCATCAATATCAATTTTTACATTGTCACATTGTGCAATGATTTCGTTGATCATTTTTCCACCAGGTCCGATTACATCTTTAATCTTATCTGGATCAATGTTCATCATCGCAATCTTAGGTGCATATGGACTCAATTGTTCTCTTGGACTCGGGATACATGCCAACATGTTATCTAAGATTTCTAAACGTGCCTTGTGAGCTTGTGCCAATGCTTCTTCAAAGATATTTTTAGTAATCCCTGTTACTTTGATATCCATCTGTAAAGCTGTGATACCATTTTTCGTTCCGGCAACCTTAAAGTCCATATCTCCAAAGTGGTCTTCCATACCTTGGATATCTGTTAAAACAGTATATTTACCTGAATTATCATCCATGATCAATCCCATCGCAATACCCGCAACAGGTGCTTTGATTGGAACACCAGCAGCCATTAGAGACATAGTTCCTGCACAAATACTTGCCTGAGAACTAGATCCGTTACTTTCCATAACATCCGCTACTGTACGAATTGTATATGGGAATTCATCTACACTTGGTAATACTTGAGCTAAAGCTCTTTCACCTAAGGCACCATGACCAATTTCACGACGTCCTGGATTTCCCATACGTCCAGTTTCACCAACACAATATGGTGGGAAGTTATAGTGGTGCATGAAACGTTTTGAATCGACAACAGTTAAGTCATCAATAATCTGGTTGTCATTTAATGCACCCAATGTAGTTGTAGATAATACCTGTGTTTCTCCACGCGTAAATAAAGCCGAACCATGAACACGAGGAAGTAAATCCACTTGTGAGTTCAATGGACGGATTTCATCGATTTGACGGCCATCTGGACGTACTTTGTCTTCAATGATCAAACGACGTACTTCGTCTGCTTCAATACCACGACAGATTTCACGAGCTTGTTTCACCGCATTGTTTTGATCTTTTTCAGATTCATATTCTTTGTTTGCGATCATTTCAGCAGCTTCATCTGTTAAATCATCAATTTTTCCGTAACGCTCTAATTTTTCTTTAATCGATACAGCTGCACGAATTTGTGCTTCAAAGTTTGCACGAACTTCACGATCGATTGTTTCATCTACGGCATACAATTCGATTTCACGTTTTTCTTTACCACAAGCGGCTACGATTTCTTCTTGGAATGCACATAATTTTTTGATTTGTTCATGTCCAAACATCAATGCCGCAAGCATATCTTCTTCGCTAACTTCTTTAGCTCCAGCTTCAACCATGTTTAAAGCTTGTGCAGTACCCGCAACAGTTAAATCGATATCACTTTCTTCCATTTGAGCCACTGTAGGGTTGGCAACCAATTCTCCATTGATACGTCCAACTTTAACACCAGCGATTGGTCCATTGAATGGAATATCTGAAATACATAATGCCAATGAAGCACCAAACATAGCTGCCATTTCAGGACTTGCATCTTGATCTACACTTAATACCGTGTTGACAACCTGTACTTCATTACGGAATCCTTCCGCAAATAAAGGACGGATTGGACGGTCGATCATACGTGCTGTTAATGTCGCATGTTCGCTTGGTCTTCCTTCACGACGTAAAAATCCTCCTGGAATCTTTCCAACAGAATATAACTTTTCTTCAAAACTTACTGTTAAAGGGAAAAAGTCAATCCCTTCTTTTGCCTGGTTTGATGCACATGCAGTTGATAAAGTCACTGTATCTCCATAACGGATAATAACGGCTCCATCAGCCTGTTTTGCGATTTCACCAGTCTCTACTGTGATCCCCCGACCACAAAAATCTAAATGAAACTCTTGTTTCGCCATTTTTTCACCTCAATCATACTTTTATATAATATCATAGAAATTTAAAATAAAACATATTAAACTCATTATTTTTCATAAAAGAAAAGCCTGTAAATCACAGTTTACAAGCTTACTTTATATGACTATGTACAAACTCAACAATTTCTAAATTCTTCTTGATGATTTCCTTATCTTTTCGCATATCATCAATACTCATCCAATAATAATGTTTTCCATTCAACATAAAATTATCATTTCGCATGATTTCAGGGAAATTAGAAATAGATACTTCATACAATCGATGATTATACGTCCTCATCTCTTTATGACTTACTGAATACTTTTCATCTACTTGATTTCCCTTGATTTCACAACGAATTGAACTTCTATTAATAGATAAATTTGAGGATAAATTTTCAATCAAATTATTTTCGTTATCTTCTTCAATAGTTTTGAAATTCAAAAATAATTTACATTCCCATTTTTCATCATAGTATGTCAAATATCTTTTTGACTCAACACTAAAAGTATCTTTAATCGCAACCAAAGAATGATTGTGTTGAATTGTATTTAATTTTTCAATATGCATCTAAAACCACCTCTTATGAAGGTACAAAAAAAGTAATCTTTTCGATTACTTTCTTAAACCTAATTTAGCGATCAATGCTTTGTAACGGTCTAAATCTTTACCCTTCAAGTAAGCTAACAATTTTTTACGACGACCAACTTTTTTCATCAATCCACGTTGTGAGTGGTAATCGTGTTTGTGTTCTTTGAAGTGTTCAGTTAAACGGTTGATTTCTTCAGTCAATACAGCGATTTGAACTTCAGGAGAACCTGTGTCACCTTCGTGTACTGCATACTCTTGCATAATTGCTTGTTTTTCAGATTTTAATAACATTTTTTCTTCCTCCATGTATATTAGTCCTTTTCTACCGAGCGAAAGGTTGGAAGTTTCCAGACTCTCAGTACAAAAGCTATTAAATGATATCATTCTATCATCATAAAATCAACTAGAATCGTATTTAATATTTCAAGTCCAGCATCATTTAAATAGATACATTCCCCTTCGAAACAAAAATACTCACGATACGTATCTAATACAGTTGCATAATGATTTTTAAAATCATTCTGATATTTCAAATTCCATTCTCTTATATTCAATCCAAACTTTGTACGCAATGCCATCATGATCGCATCCATACCTCGTTCAGATAGTGGTTCAGGAATATATGTAGAACAAGGACCCTTCAAACAATACTGCTTTAAACTTGTCGTATTATCATAACGAATGCCATCAAGTCTTCCACTTGCGCCACAGCCAAAGCCATAGAAGTCTTTATCTTGCCAATACGCTAAATTGTGTTTGGAATAATAGCCTCGCTTACAAAAGCTAGAAATCTCATAATGAATATATCCGGCTGCTTCAAGTGTTTTCGTAATATATTCAAACATGTCTGCTTCAAGATCTGGATCACAAGGCTCTACACCGGTCTTTCCAAATATTGAATTTTCTTCAATCTGTAAAGAATAGATGGATAAGTGTGGTATATCTAAACTTAAAAATGTGGAAATATCTCTTTTCACATCTTCCATTGTTTGATTGGGAAGTCCAAAAATTAAATCAATGGAGAAATTATGAATCCCACTTTCTTGAATCCATCGAATCACATTCTTAGCCTGATTGGATGTATGTCTTCTTCGACAGACTTTTAATAGATCATCATTAAAGCTTTGTACACCCAAACTAATACGGTTGACTCCCAAAGAAACATAAGATGCTAGTTTTTCTTCATCTAAGGATTCAGGATTGCATTCTACGGTAAATTCATCAATATCTTTAGGAAAACAATTTCTTATAGATGCAAAATCATCCAAACTCAATACACTTGGTGTGCCCCCACCAAAATAAAGAGTATGAAGATTTGAAATCTTATACTCTTGAATTTCTTGTATTAACTTTTCTTTCCAAAGTGAAAAGAATTGTTCATTTTTTTGAATCCGGACAAAATCACAATACGCACATATCGAATCACAGAACGGAATATGTACATAGGCTGATGGTACCATTAGTCGTCATCCATACTTAAAACGGCCATGAAGGCTTCTTGAGGAATCTCTACCGATCCAACCATCTTCATACGTTTCTTTCCTTCTTTTTGTTTCTCTAACAATTTCTTTTTACGTGAGATATCGCCACCATAACATTTTGCCAATACGTTTTTACGCAATGCCTTAATGTTTGTACGTGCAATGATCTTTCCACCAATGGCTGCCTGCACAGGAATTTCAAATTGCTGCTTAGGAATCAAGTCTTTCAATTTTACGGCCATCGCATTACCGCGGTTGTACGCAAAATCTCTAAACACAATGGTAGATAGGGCATCGACGATCTGTCCATTTAATAAAATATCCATCTTTACTAGACTACTTGTACGGTATCCACTAAATTCATAGTCAAAACTAGCATATCCTTTTGTACAAGATTTCATCTTATCAAAGAAATCATAAATAATTTCACTTAATGGCATTTGGTAAACCATCATCATACGAACATCATCTAAAACTTGAAGGTCTACATATTCGCCACGTTTTTTCTGACAAAGATCCATCATCGGACCCACAAATTCTTTTGGCACCATAATGTCACACTTCACATATGGTTCCTCAATATGATCCACTTTTTGAGGTTCTGGTAAAGCCGACGGGTTATCGATTTCTTCCATAGTACCATCTGTTTTATAGACATGATAAATTACGGAAGGACTTGTTGCGATCAAACTAAGATTGTATTCACGCTCTAAACGCTCTTCAACTACGTCCATATGTAATAAGCCTAAGAATCCGCATCGGAATCCAAACCCTAAAGCTTGGGACGTTTCCGGTTCATAGTGTAGAGCCGCATCGTTTAATTTTAATTTGGACAAAGCTTCTTTTAAGTCGTCATAACGCGCATTGTCTACAGGATACAAACCACAATATACCATTGGATGCATTTCACGATATCCAGATAGTGGTTCACTTGCAGGATTGGATGCAACTGTAATCGTATCACCGACACGAACATCTTCAATGTTTTTAATGGCTGCACTGACCCATCCTACATCTCCACAGTTCAATTGGTCTTCCACCACTTCTTTTGGTGTACGAACGCCAACTTCTGTGACTTCATATTCAGCGCCTGTTGCCATAAAGCGAATCTTATCTTTTGGTTTGATTGTTCCATTCTTTACCGATACAAACGCAATAATTCCACGATAGGAATCATAGAAAGAGTCAAAAACTAAAGCTTGTGTTGGTGCTTCTTTATCCCCTTTTGGACTTGGTAGTTTATGCACGATTTCTTCTAGCACTTTATCGACATTCAATCCCGATTTAGCACTGATTTCAACCGCTTCACTACAATCCAATCCAATTAAATCTTCAATTTCTTTTTTTACCACTTCTGGTTGGGCACTAGGAAGATCCACCTTATTTAATACAGGCAAGATTTCCAAGTCGTTTTCTAATGCCAAATATACATTGGCTAAAGTCTGTGCTTGTACGCCTTGAGCTGCATCGACAACTAAAATAGCCCCATCACATGCCGCTAAAGAGCGAGACACTTCATATGTAAAGTCGACATGGCCTGGTGTATCAATAAGATGGAACAAGTAGTCTTGTCCATCTTTGGCGTGATATACAAGCTGTACGGCATTTAATTTAATTGTGATACCACGCTCTCTTTCTAGGTCCATTGAATCTAGAATTTGATCTTTCATTTCACGCTTTTCAACCGTATCTGTAAGTTCCAAGATACGATCGGCTAACGTACTTTTTCCGTGGTCAATATGTGCAATGATACAAAAATTTCGAACATTCTTTTGATCCATAGATTTTCCCCTACTCTACAATATTTCCTACTAAGTTACGACCCTGTCCATTAAAGAAGCTTGCACAATCCATGACTGGCTTTCCTTCCATTTGACAAGTTTCAATCACAAGTGTACCCAAATGAAGGCCAATGCCAAGTTTGTTCTTGCCAATCTTGATAAGACGTCCAAACTCATTCTGTTCATCTAAATAACTTGCCTTTAAAATCTTAAATTTCTTTCCATTCAACAATACATAAGCACCTGGTGCATCTGATAAAGCACGAATTTGATTCAAAATGTGTTCATCATCCTGATTTAAATCAATATGCTCTTCTTCTTTAGATAAAATAGGCGAGAATACAACCTGACTTTCATCCTGCTCTACATAGACAGCCTTGCCAGAACAAATCTCTTCAAAATGTTCCAGTAATAATTCACTTGCACAAATACCCATCTTTTCAAATAAAGATGTAGAATTGTCTTCAGGCAATATTTCAATTTCTTTTTGGGCTAAAACCGGTCCTGCATCCATTTTAGGTGCCATTTTCATTAAGGACATTCCACTTACTTTATCACCATTCCAAATGGCTCTTTGGATTGGGGCTCCCCCTCTATATTTAGGAAGCAAAGAACCATGAAGGTTCACACAACCATACACAGGAAGATCCAAGACTTCCTTAGGTACAATTTGTCCATAAGCACAAGTCACAATTAAATCAGGGGCAAAATCAAGAATTGTTTGATAGTCTGACTTAATTTTAACAGGCTGAAATACAGGAATGTCATATTCTAAAGCCACTTCTTTGACTTCCGAATAGACAAGCTGTTGCTTTCTACCCTTTTTCTTATCCGGCTGTGTTACCACCAAGCCTACATGTATATCGTTTTCTAACATTGTTTTTAATACGACACTAGCAATTTTGGGTGTTCCCATAAAAATAATGCGTCTATTTTCCATAATATCACTCCAATACTAGAGTATTATAGCGTATTTTTTTGAAGTTGTGTTGCAATAAATCAGAAATTTTGCTATAATCCATTTGCAATTTATGTCAGGAGGTGCACTTCATGCCACAGATTAAATCTCAAAAGAAACGTGTTAGAACAAATAACAAGGCTCACAAATTAGTCGTATCTAAAAAATCAGCATTGAAATCAAGTATTAAAGCTGTATTAGCAGCTGTTGATGCTAAAGATAAAGAAGCTGCTGTAGCAGCTTACAACGACTGCAGTTCAAAATTGGACAAAGCCGTAGCTAAAGGTATTCACCACAAAAACTACGCTAGCCGTCAAAAAGCACGTTTAGCTAAAGCTATTAACGAAATCGCGTAATGAAGGATTAAGAAGTCATATGACTTCTTTTTTTTGTTTTGGAGGAAAACTTGAAGAATCACGAACCAAACCAAACTACAACCGAAGCCATTGAGGAAGGCAAACAAATGTTAAATGATCCAAACACACCTTCCCATTCAACAATAGAAGATTTGATGGCTGCATTAGATGAGTAAACGCCCCCTATTTTCGAGGCGCTTTTTATCGCATATAAGCACATTTAATGAATTAGGATATAGAGCTAGAATTGACACTTACACAACGTTTTAATACAAATTGACTTCTGAGGATATATATTTATATCGGACACCACTTAAGATATTATTGATCTTCATGAATTTATTTTGAAACTTCTTCTTTCCAAATATCATTGTATGTAACTCATTATATCGAAATAATGCTAGATAAACTTGTAGATAATATGCCATTACATTTCTTTTGCCTCTGAAGGTAAATAGTACTAGTTTATTTGATGATAATAATATCTATATTGTTCTTTATTAAATGTGACTTTCAAAAAATCAACGTAAGTAATTAATCAATATGTAAATATCTTTTTAGCTCATCAGAAAAAATATCATGATTAGAATTATCTACAATATCTTGCCTGTTGCGGATATATATACATTTATCCCATTTGTTATTATACAACTCAAAAATTCCAATGATTTGCTTTTCAGATTGAGTATTTCTAGAATTTCTTGCTTTTCGAAGACTTCGAGCGCGATTGTTTTCTCCAACAAAACAAATTGTCATATTTTCTGCATCATTTCGAATAGCACAAGAAAAAGTAAATGTATTTGTAACTAAACCAGAAATAAATAAATTCGTTGACGCATCCGCATGCAAAAACTTATTTAATTTTTTTAAAATATTATTTTTGACTCTTAATGTATTGTAGTCATAATGTTGTTCGTCTCTTATATTGGAATTAGTAATAGTCCCATTAAGGCAAATGTCAAAGAAATTACTTTCTGATACTCGAGCTATAGATAGTCCTGTAAAATGGCAGAAATCTTGCTTTTTAAATGTTATTGAACAATACATATAATCTTCTGTAACTACGATAAAAGTTTTATCTTTTAAAAAGTGATTATAGTAACAACTTCCTTGAATTGCGCCTTTACGTAATCGCTCCTTTTGACCTGGTCTTAATATATTTCGATTTGTTCCCATGTGTACCTCTAAAAAAAATAAGGAGTATCACTACTCCTTTTAATACATATCTGGTAAGTTTTTCTGTCGGTTGTCGACAATGATTAGACATGAGCGTTTACCGTCTCTCATCCGACCACAACTTTTCTCTCGGTTGTCGAGTATGTAAATAGACATGAGCGTTTACCGTCTCTCATCCGACCACAACTTTTATAGATGCTTACCACATCTAAAGGTATTGCTACCTTCAATATAATTATACCAATAATTACCCTAAAATCAATCAATACATTCTCAAGAAAGACTTTTCCTACGAAAAAGTCACACGTCTAAATAGCATGCCCGGTTCGTTTCCAGTCGTCCGATAACATTTCAATATCTTCTCCATCTTTCTCAACCATTCGGTATCCCAATCCATTCAGTCTTTAGCGATGGAGTTTTTATTGTATGCATTATTTATAAATACTTCAGAATTTCATCCATGATCTATGTACCTATCATCCAGTAAGATATCATAAACTTCTGGTTTTGATTATGTATCTTATTAAATCACAAATCCCATGCCTCTAGGATTGATGACATAAGCTGCACAATAATGTACTCAGTCCTTTTTGTTGTTCCTGATAATCTATATCATGTGATATTTTATTGTTTTTTTACATACAATATTTTCCTGTTCCGAAACCAAAATCTTAATATACAAAAAATGAACAAGGCTATTCCTTGTTCATCATTAAGTTTAGACAGAAGTATTCAAAGCCATCATCCTTATCAATCTTACCCATTTTCATTTGTTGATCAAAATCCGCAAGTAACGATAGATTGTAAAGTAAAGCTTCACTTGAAAAGCGCATGGCCTTTTGCATATTTAATTTCACGCGATATGGATTAGCTTTTAATTCTTGGGCAATGGTTGCCTGTGCCTTTCCTTCATCCATTAATACGCGTACTTGGAATAGAAAACGAATTTGACTTGCCAAAAGCGCAACGATAGCTACTGGCTGCATATTCAGCTTTCTAAAGTTACGGTAGTAGGCTAATAATAAAATCCCATTTTGACTAAAGAAGGCATCGACCATTTTAAAGATGTCATTCATAGGTTCTACAACTAATAGGTTTTGTACATCTTCAAACGTTGGATGTTTTGAATAGATGGAAATCTTTTCAATTTCATTCTGGATACACATGGGATCGAGTCCCATTCTAGATGTCATCCAATCTAACGTTTTAAAATCGACCTTGACACCATATTCCTTCAGTTTATCTTGCACATAAAACTTTTGTGACTTTTCATCAAGTGCTAAACAAGAATACAATGTTGCACACCCACTGATTTCTTTGACCTTTTTCTTTCTTGTATCCAGTTTATCGCTTGGACATACAAGCACAAGAATCGTGTCTGTATCTTTTCTTACTAGAAAAGGATCCACTTCATAGTTTGTCGTATTCTTGCTTGAAAGAAACGTACAGTTATTGACAATAATCATCTTGTCATCATCAAAGATCGAATAGGCATCTAAATCTTGTAGAACATTGGATATTTCATCCGCTTGGGCATCATAGATGTTTACGTTTTCTTGAATATGATGTCTTTTTTTTATAGCCTCTAGCTTCATAGAAACCATGCTCTTGTCTTTTCCGTATAAAATATAAATCATGTCCATATTATACCAAACATTCCATCGTTTGTGACAACAAATGAAAAGTGAAATAAAGAATACATGGCTATACTTCCACAATCACTCGTACATAGTGTATTTATGTGTAAATTTTCTAATGTCTTGAGTGTTTCAACACTTGGATGACCATACTTATTCTTATAGCCACAACTAATCAAAGCGACCTTACAATCTAAAGAGTCAAGAAAATCTGGGTCTGAACTCGTATTCGATCCATGATGTCCTACTTTTATAACATCGGCTTTTAAATCGTATGTAGCCATTAATTGTTTTTCAATTTGTTTACTCGCATCCCCCATAAATAGATAGGTTAAGTGATCATACGTAAAATAACTGATAAGACTTGAATCATTGATATCCTTAGATTCTCTTTCACTTAACAACAAATAAAATGGATAGTCTACATGAACCGATTGATTTGAATCTTCTATGACTTGTTTGATTTCAATTTTATCTTTTAAACTGTCATATCCTCCATTATGATCAAAGTCATCATGTGTAAGTATCAATGTATCAATCGCATGAATGTTCTTGTTTTCTAGAAAGGGCATAATAATTCTTTCGACATTATCACGATATAGGTTTTGACCACAATCAATCATCACTACACTTTTATGGAAGGGTTCTACAATGATGCTGCAGTCGGCTTGACCTATATTTAATGTATAGACTTGAAAGAAAGGATTACAATAGATTTCTAGAAATGGAACGATACATATCCATAGATATTTCCATTTAAAGTGTTTTAAGCATTGTATATAGAAGATGATAAATAAAACTATAAATAAAATTCTAGGTGCATAATGAATGGTAAGGTCTGGTAATTTTAGATTTATTAAATCCTGCACTATAAATCCAAATAAGAAGATCAAACCATATAGTTTTCTAAAGATGTTAAAGAAAAGCAATGAAATAAGATTCACTTTCTTAAAGTAAATAAACATCAATCCAAGTAAGACCATCTTTTGTACGATCCATTTGTGTTCTGTACAAAAATACGATACGAGTTGTAATAAGAGCGGACATACAAAAGATATGGATAGTACTTGATTTGGATAGATCATGCCAAAACAAAGGATCGTAAAAGCCATTTGATTGGGTTTGGATGTGAATAATAGAGTACTCAACTGATATAAAACAAATCGTGTGAATGCAAGTGTAAACACAAAGAAATGGCCAAATAAAACACTGAAGACTAGAAGGATTCTTCGAATACGAGTCTCATCCCACTTTCGCTTTAACACATGTAAAACAATATAGTATGCGCTCATATAGCCATATCCAAGCATCGTATAGATTTCATCTATACTTTCATCGTGTATGCCATAGTATAAGGATAAGACAACGGAAGAATTGGGTTTCGACTTTAAATAGTTGTAGAGTCTAGCCTTGAATGATGTTGATTTGTGGATGATTTCTACAGAATTTGTCTTAAACCTGATGTTCTTATTTTCATTGTATCGAGTAAAACTAAATAAAGTAAAATTATCATCTGTATGAATAGGCTCTATGTGTTTGACTTTAACTTCATCTTGGAATTTTAAATCTAAATCTGTTTGGATAAGAATTTTAGAGCCTCTATTTTTACCTATATAGTACCCTTTCTTTATTTCTGTAATTTTATATGTATCCTGTTGTTGAACTTCTTTTGGATATACAAGGATACAGCTTAATAGGCTAAAGAAAATAAATAGAATCCGAATTCTTTTATCTTTAAACCGATAGTATAGATAGACAAGAAAGAAAAGTGTAAAACAGAGTATACAAAGTATTTCTTTTAAGATTAGACAGGCCAAAAAGCCAAGTGAAAGCATCAACATCATAAGCAGATCTTGTCCTTAATCTTATTAAACATGGCTGGACCAATGCCTTTGACATTTTGGATTTGTTCTAAAGATTGAAATGTGTTACTTTTGCGATACTCCATGATTCTTTGGGCAATGGCCGGACCAATGCCTGGAAGTGTTTGTAGTTCTTCTAATGTTGCACTATTAATAGAAATGAGTTTTACATCTTGTTTTTCTGGAATCACCACCACATCTTTATCTTGTAGGATATAGTTAAAACTGATTCTAGATGTATCACTGTTTTCTAATAGGCCTCCGCTCATTTGAATTAGACTTGAAATAGAGCTGTTTCGCTTTAAAGTATAAACGCCCGGATTTTGAATGGCCCCCTTGATTTCCACTTGCATCAATGTGGGCTTGGCTTCTTGTAAGGTAATGGGTGTATACCGGTTAAAGCAGGTAAAGATAAAGAAAATAAAGAGACAAAAAAAGAGAAGAGTTCGTTTCATAAATATCACCCTTCTCTTATACGTAATTTTTTGATGTTTTTCTATTTAATTTCAAGAATTTTTACATCATATGGTTCTTCAACACGTCTTACAGTACATACATCTCCAACTTTGTGGTCCATGATGACTTCTGCAAGTGGTGTTGTGTTTGAAAGCTTACCATTGAATGGATCCGCTTCAATTGTACCCACGATATTGAATGTTACTTCTTGGTTGTCTGATAAATCTAAGATTTTAACAGTAGATCCCAATTTTACAACATTCTTTGTCTTTTTATCTTCCGCATTATCGGCTTCACTAATGATTTCAGCATTTTTGATCATTGCCTCTAATTCACGAATACGACCTTCGACTTGAGCCTGGTGTTCTCTGGCTGCATCGTAGTCGGCGTTTTCAGACAAGTCACCTTGTGCACGAGCTTCCTGCAACTCAACGATAACTTCCTGACGAACTTTATGAACTAGGTTTTCATGTTCATTGACTAAATCATTATAACCTTCTTGGGTAACGTAAAATTTTTCATTTGCCATGTGGTATCACTCCTTGTATTTAGCACAAAAAATTATAACATAATCCTTAAATTATGCAAAACATTGTTACAGATTTAAGCCTAATTTTTCGCAGATTTGTTGGTGTTCTTCATATGTTTTTGAATAATATACTTTTCCATCACCATATATATCTGCCGCAAAGAATAGGTATCCACCTTTTCGATTTGGATTTAGCACTGCTTGAAATGCTTCTTCCCCCGGATTTAAGATTGGTCCTACAGGCAAGCCTTTATGTAAGTACGTATTGTATGGTGAATCTACTTCTGGATTGGTTTCACAATCTTTCGGATCATTAAAATCATCATATAATGCATAACATACAGTTACACTGGATTGTAGCTTCATATCCTGATCTAAACGATTATAGAATACACCTGCAACCTTAGCCATATCTTCCTTTGAACCTGCTTCAAATTGAACAACACTTGAAAGCGTTACAATTTGATGTACAGACATGTTGCTCTTTTTAAAAGCCTCTTTATTTTGTTTATACATCAATTCAAAACGATCTAACATCACACGTGTAATATCATCAATCGTAGCATTCTCTTCTAAATAATATGTGTCTGGGAATAAATAACCTTCTAATTTCACTTTATAGTTGGAATTATTTAAATCATCTACATTTAAGAAAGAATAATCCTTCGCCAATTTTTGAATGTATGAAACATCATTCCATTGACTCAAGATTTCTTCGGCTGAATACTTTCCGTTATAAACCTCTGATATTTCAGCCGCAATTTCCTTAGCCCATTTACCTTCCGGTATTTTCAATACTGTGGTATCCTTCTTTAATTTCGTGCTGTCTTGAATATAACTTAGAATTTCTTTTATATCCATACCATTATTCAATTCAAATGTACCGGCCACAAAATTTGTATTGTGACTTGCCTTGGCATAAAACTTTGTGACACTTGGATTTGAAATTAAATTGTCTTTTTTTAAATTTTGTACAACCTCATCAAGCGTATCTCCGCTTTCAATTGTGAATACTATTTCCTTATCCCCGTTGCCCGTACTTGATAATCCTGTCTTTACGACAAAAATCGAACCAAGACCGGCGATAATTAAAATGAATACAACGACTAATAGGACAACTCTTACAGAATTGACTTTTCGCCTAGTCGGCATTTTCCTCGTCCTCAACAAACGTGTTGATTACTTCTTCTACCATTTCCCATTCGGCTTCGCTTTCAATAGGAATCAACTGACCTTTGTCGTCATAGCGAGATGCGAATACTTCGCCCTCATCATTGTCTGGATCTTGGAAAACCACATATTGGCATCCCGTTTCATCACTGTCAAAAGTGAATAAGATGGTCATCTTTTTCTCATTTCCATCTTCATCATATACATATAAACTATTTGAATCTAACATAAATATACTTTTCCTTTCAAAAATAAAGGAGGATCTAGAATCCCCCGTTTTGTCTGTCCAAAAAACTCTGTAAAATTTGAACGGCAGCCATCTGATCAATTACTTTTTTACGTTTCTTTCTAGAAACATCCCCCTGTAGTAAGATTTTTTCGGCCGCAACCGTTGTTAGTCGCTCATCCCATAGATGAACTGTAATACCCGAAGACTCTAATTTCTTGGCAAATTCACAAGATATTTCACCACGAATTCCGATATCTCCATTCATGTGCTTTGGCAAGCCTAAAACTACTTCTTTGACTTTATTTTCTTTTAATAGCTTTAAAACTTCTTCTAAACAAGCATCATAATCATCCGATTCAAAACGCACTGTCGTTAAAGCTCGACACGTAATATGAAGCGCATCACAAATCGATACACCACATGTTTTTGAACCAAGATCTAAACCAATGATACGATCCATTATTTCTCTAAATACGCACGTACAAGTTCTTCAATGATTTCATAACGTTCAATCTTTTGGATCAAGTTACGAGCATTCTTGTGAGAAGAAATATACGCAGGGTCGTTACTAATCAAATAACCAGCAATCTGATTTTCTGAATTATAACCACGTTCTTCCAAAGCATCACTTACTTCACGAAGAATCATCTTGATATTTTCACGACGAATCTCTTCCGTAGTAAATGTCATTGTTTCGGTAATGTCTTTCATAATTTCACACTCCTTAACACGTTTTTATTATATATGAATCCAATTCAAAAAGAAAGCGATTTATCTAAAAGTGAGATGTTATATTCCTTTAAACAAATTCGTCTAAAAAGATTTGGGCACTTTCCTGCAAAAAAGACAAATCTATATCCCACATATTATACCTTTCTTTATGATATGCAAAAGAGGCACATAAAGTGCCTCTTTTGGATGAGCGTTGTCCCTGTATTGCTTTTTTTAAAGGGCCCAGGGTGACGATGGCGTCATCAGCGCTCCAAGGCTTCATTCGATGTCAACCAAATGTTCCTCGCCTTTATTGTATATATATCATACCACATAAACCTAAACACAATTTCAAACTTTTCAGTTTTAATAACATAATAAACCCCATACTTGACTATCAATTGCGTTTAAATCAGATTGTATATTTATACCCACAAGTCTTACTCACCCCAAATACAATACATACAATCACTTTTTTGTTGAATATCCTCTAAGATAAAGATCCATTTGGCACAAGATGTAAGATTTTGTTCTCGATTCTTTACTTCAATAATAGTCTCAATGGACATCTGCAGTAGTCTTCTTTCAAAATCTTCGTATGATTTATTTTGTACGTCTAATCCAAACATTTCATACATCACTGAAAATTCGTTATCTTTTACTACATTCAAATCCACTATAATCTTACGCATAGCTTAAGCCTCTTCAAATTGTGCATTATACAACTTCGTATAGAAACCATTACGTTTCATCAATTCGTCATGGCTTCCTACTTCTACAATGTCACCATGATCCATCACAATAATATTATCCGCATCACGAATCGTAGATAGGCGGTGCGCAATCACAAAGCTTGTACGACCCTTCATTAACTCATCCATTCCCTTTTGAATCAAGACTTCTGTACGTGTATCCACACTGCTTGTCGCCTCATCTAAAATCAAGATTTTAGGATCGGCCAAGAAGGCACGGGCAATCGTTAATAATTGTCGTTGTCCTTGACTGATATTACTAGAAGCTTCATTTAGTACAGTATCATAGCCATGATCTAATGTACGAATAAAATGATCGACATGCGCAGCTTTGGCAGCTTTCATAACCTCTTCATCAGTTGCGTTGGGTCTTCCAAATCGTAGGTTTTCTAAGATGCTTCCCTCAAATAGCCAAGCATCCTGTAATACCATACCGACCATATTACGTAAATCACTTCTTGTGTAGTCCGTAATATTATGGCCATCAATATAAATAGCGCCTGCATTTAATTCATAGAAACGCATCAATAATTTGACAATCGTTGTTTTACCTGCACCTGTAGGCCCTACAATAGCGGTTGTTTGGCCTGGCTTGATATACATCGAAAAATCGTTAATGACAATCTTACTTGGATCATATCCAAAACATACATTCTCAAAAGTTACTTGACCCTGCACATCTTCGAATACAACTGGACTTTGTACTTCAGCAACTTCTTCTTCACTTGCCAAGAATTCAAAGACACGCTCTGCAGCAGCTGCCGTACTCTGTAACATATTCATAGATTGTGAGATTTGTGAGATTGGTTGCGTAAAGTTACGTGTATACGTAATAAACGATTGAATATCACCCACCGCAATTTCACCATGAATCGTTAAGTACCCTCCTAGAATACATACGCCAACATAGCCAATATTACCAATTAGGTTTGTCAATGGCATCATTAAACCTGACAAGAATTGGGATTTCCATGCACTTGTATACAATTGATTATTATAGTCTTTAAACGATTTTAAAGAATCTTCTTCCCCATTAAAAGCTTTCACAATTGTATGTGCTGCATACATCTCTTCAATATGTCCATTGACTAAACCTAATGATTTTTGTTGCGCCTTAAAGTAGCGTTGACTCTTTTTCACTACAACCATCACTAGAATCATACTAAATGGAATCACAACAAGAGCCATTAATGTCATTTTCCAAGAAATACTTAACATCATCACTAGAAAACCAATAATTTGTACAATGCTTGATACCATCGTGGATAAAGATTGGTTTAAAGATTGAACTAGCGTATCTACATCATTAGTAAATCTTGAAAGAATATCTCCATGACTATTTTTATCAAAGTAAGATAGTGGAAGCTTATCAATCTTTTGGTTCATTTCCTTACGAAGCTGATATCCCATTTTATTGGATACACCACTCATCAACCAGCCTTGAAGATACGAGAAGGCCGTACTCATGGCATAGATAGCTAATAATAAGGCACACGTCTTTTTGATCGCATCAAAATCAATGCCACCGTTGCCTTGTACTTTATTCATAAAGCCTTTGGCTATTTCTGTAATAATATTTCCTTGAATCTTAGGTCCAATGACCATAATACATACGGAGACAACGGCACAAAGAATTCCAATTAGGAAAGTAAATTTAAAAGGTTTGATATAGTTGAACAACTTCTTCATTGTACCTTTGAAATCTTTTGCCTTTTCGCCGCCACCACGCATACCACGGCCCATGGGACCTCTTGGACGATTGTTTTGTTTCTGATTAGACATTGGCAAGTTCCTCCTTTGTCAACTGGCTCGATGCGATTTGTTGATACACATCACAAGATTCCATCAATTCAGCATGTGTTCCTTTTCCAACCATTTTCCCTTCATCCAGTACAATGATTTGATCGGCATGTAAAATACTTGAAATACGTTGGGCAACAAGGAGTACCGTACTCTTCGTTTCTTTACAAGAAGCAGCTAAAGCTTCTCTTAATTTGGCATCCGTTTTAAAGTCTAATGCGCTAAAGCTATCATCAAAAATATAGATTTCAGGCTTACGCACAATGGCACGCGCAATCGATAGTCTTTGTCTTTGTCCACCCGATACGTTTGTACCACCCTGACTAATTTCGGAGTGGATGCCTTCTGGTTTTTTAGAAACAAACTCCGTACTTTGAGAAATAGATAAAGCAGACTCGATATCTTTTGCATTGGCATCTTTCTTTGAATATAATAAGTTGGATTCAATATCTCCCGATAGTAACATACCTTTTTGTGGAACATAGCCAATGCGACTTCTTAAATCCTCTTGTTTGACATCTCGAATGTCTACACCATCCACACAAATAGATCCACTTGTCACATCATAGAATCTTGGTACTAAGTTGATCAATGTCGACTTACCAGATCCTGTACTTCCAATAAAGGCAGTCGTTTCTCCTGGTTTTGTTTCAAAACTAATATGGCTTAAAACATCTTCATCGGCACCTGGATATCTAAAAGATACGTTTTTAAAGGATACAACACCTCGCATATTGGATGAGAAATCTTTCGTATTCTCTTTATCTTTTACTGTAATATCACTGCTTAATACTTCATGAATACGTAAAGCACTGACATTGGCACGAGGAAGCATAATCGCAACCATGGTAATCATTAAGAAGGCCATAATGACTTGCATCGCATACTGCATAAAGGCCATGATACTACCAACTTGAATGATGCCGGCATCCACTTGTTTCGATCCAAACCATAGAATCATAAGTGTGGTACCGTTCATTAAAAACATCATGATTGGCATCATAAATGCCATAGCTCGTGTTGTAAATAAAGAAATAGAAGTAATGTCTTTATTCGCTTTATCAAATTTAGCTTCTTCAAGATGCTCATTGTTGAACGCACGAATCACTAACATTCCATCTAATAATTCTCGTACAACACTATTCATCTTATCGATCATTTTCTGCATAATCTTAAATTTTGGCATAACAATCATAAAGATCATAAATACAACACTTAAAATAATCACGACACATAAAGCTAGAATCCAAGTCATATTCGCTCCAGATTCAATGACGTGTAGAATGGCTCCAACACCAATAATAGGAGCATACATGACAATTCTTAAAAACATTGCCACCGTCATTTGTAGTTGTTGAATATCATTTGTGGTACGTGTAATCAAACTGGATGTACTAAATGTATTTAGATTTTCATTCGAGAAATGCGTCACTTTTTCAAATACGGCTTCACGCAAATCTTTAGAGAAGCCTGCCGCAATACGACTTGCCAAGAATCCGACTAATATCGCACATATAGCACTGCCTAAGGCATAGCCTAACATCTTAAGTCCTGAATAGATAATATAGTCTTGTTGGATCTTTTCCATATCCATACCTAGATCACTATATTCTTTCTTTAAAAATTGTGAGCTCATGCTTGTTACTGTCGAATCGCCGAGTTTAGAAATCTCGGATTTTGCAGCTTTTCTATATGTATCCATACCATTCATCATCAGTAGTTGAGGTATTTGTACATTGTTTTCTTTAGCTTCTTTACTTACTTCTACCATTGTCATTTGAAGTAGAGTCAAAGTGGAAGAAAGCTTTTCTTCCTTTTCTTCACTGATATCTTTTAATAGATATACATTCTCTGTTTTCAAAGCTGGAATTCTCTTTTTTTCTTCATTAGTTGCCTTACTTGGTGTAACCAGCTTATAAGAAGATGTCATTAAATCTTTTTCGGAATCGGTTGCGAACATTACATACGAATTGAATGTACTTTCACGAACCTGTTCATACACACCACTTTCAATACCTCCGTTTTGAATACCTGTATTGACAATATCTTGCATATAATCCGGCATTGTCAGTTCGCATGTGGCTTGTCCAAACAACAAACCAAGGGCAAGGACAATGGATAGCCAATATGGCTTTAAATATTTCATAATCTTTGTCATTCTTTATTTTCCTCCATATAATGAGCTGTTTTCACTAAAATATCTCTTAAATGCGCACAGTCAGATGGCCCAAGATAATCTAAATATGAATAAACATTAGCCATATGGGAGTCCATACGCTTTTGAAACATGTCAATTGCCTCCGGAACAATTTGAATATAGACCGTTCTACGATCCGTATTCGAATGCACCCTTTGAAGCAGACCCTTCTTTTCAAATCCAGCAATCATCTGCGATACAGCTGCTGGAGATACACCGAGAATATTTGCCAGTTCACTCATTGTGATCTGATGATTCTCTGCTTTATAAATCGTTTTAAACAACATCACATCTTTAATTCTAGGCCCATCTTTACAATGACGGTTATTTCGAACAAAGTTCGTGACTTTATATGTTAGATCAAACAATAAATCTAGTACTTCATCTTGAACTTCCATAAGAACCTCCAATTTATTTAAGTAGCTTAACTATATACCTACTTAACTATTTAGTCAATAAAAAAGATATGCACAAAACATATCTTTCAAAGAACTTGAATTCACTTTTTTCGCAGACCCAATTATTAAAAAAGAGATTCCAAAGGCTTTTCCGACAACTTTTATATCACATTAAAACAGAGAAGAGACAAAGCTATTTCAACAAATTCACATTAAATCAGAACTATTTTTAGATAATTCTAGTTGTTGAAACAATCCTTCTTCTGATGTAATCAACCTATACATTATTTGAATGAATAACGTTTAAAATATTACATCACTTAGAAAGATTGAATACATTTTCAAGCATTCTTAATCCGTTATCTATTATATCAGCAATCACCTGTGCACCACTTGGATAAATAACTAAAATTAATGTTACTGCCGTGATAATTAACATCAACTCATTAATTTTCATTCCTCGTGATGTATTTTTGTAATTATACAAATTCTGCAAAATTGTTTCTTTTTCATCAAACTCTTTTAAAATCACAGATATATCTGTTTGAAATTTTTTATTTGCAATAAATACTCCTTCAAATAAATTATTGTAAAATTTATATCTTTTAGCATTATCTTTATACATAGATTCATAACTATCATCGTAAATCTTTTTTAAATCACGCAAATTAGTATTGTGATCATCTTCTCTAACATAACGGTTGTATAAATCCATTTCGACCGAAAATTTGTATTTTAATTTAAATAAAGAGTTAAGACTGTTTCTTTTTAATTTTATTTTATCTAATAGCTTTTTATAATTTACAACTATTTTTCCAGCATCTATTAATAGCAAATCCAAAAATAAAATTCTATAATACTCAAGCGCATAATCGTTCATATGAATACTCACCATATCTTTTACAGATTCTAAGTTTCCTTGTTTAATACCATCATCTTGTACCAAATAAATTAATCGATTTGACACATCACAATTACTATATCTCCCAGATAATTGTGGATTAAAAAACATAGCTTGTTTTTCATCTATATATTGAATACGGAAGCTATTAACGCCAACAGAATCAAAGAAATCTTTAGCCTTATCATTTAAAAAATCCAGATCTGTATAGAATAATTCAATTCTAGGGGGCATGATTCCTTTATTATGAAGAACAAACGGAAACATATTGTTTAAACTGTTATATAATTCCCATTCAATACAACTTATAAATTCATAAATCTGATCTGATTTTAAATGATTATCGTTATAATATATAACATTGTAACTTTTAAATAATTTATCAATGATTTTATGTTTATATCCATAACAAGACTCTACCGCATATCCGCATTCATGTTTGTAATCGCTTTGAATTATACTCTCAAGTTCTCCATTTGCTTTTTCAGTTAAATAAACAGTGAACTCAATACCTATATATGCAGTGTTAACATTATGAACAACAATCGAATAACGATCGATAAGATTTGCTATTCTTTCCCCCTTAACTTCAAAAAAGCCAAGATTAATTTTGTTATACCACATTGATAGACTAGAATCCATGTTTTCAAGACGCTTATTCAGTTCAGTGATTCCTTCTTGAAATGAATTATAATAACGTTTAGATCTTTGATTTTTTAATAAATACTTTAGGCCTTTTTTTAATTGGTTTATCTGATCTCTTCTTATTAAATCACAAGTAGACATACTATTAAGATAATAAAAATTTGAAATCGGCAAAGAGTTATCTGAATTTTTATAAAATCCCAATTTATTTATATACAAATCTTCATACAATTCTTTCTCTTTATCATCATTACTAAATACAACATATTTTAAATAAGCTAAAGCTTTGGAATATTTATATCTAAAAATTTCCATTCTTTCACGTCTTTTAATGCCATAATATTTCAAATTCTCATCACCATAACTTTCTATACATTTTTTTCAAACGCATGTTTAATCTCTTTAATTTCTTTTAAAATATCATCTGTTTTAACAGATAACGCATAGTAAAATGGATACACTTGACTGTTCGCATGACAGTTTTGATTTAACATAACTTTTTTATTTACCAACAAATCTCTTTTTAGGTTAGGATAACCTTTTAATACGTTTTGGTTGTTTTTAAAAAACTTATCTACTTTTTTAAAGTAAGTATCCTCTAATGGTACTGCAGATAAGGTTGCCAATTTATATTCAATCCAGACGCGTATAGAAAGCAACGAAATAACTTTCGCTCTACATAGTGCTTCAAAGTCATTGGTATTCAAATCATTCAAATAATTATTAAGTTCAATGTAATCGACAAAAAATTTATTTGAACACCCTTTAAAATCATTAGCTTCATCACCTAAAGTAACAAATCCATTATCGTAATGTAAAACTGAACTCAATGTATCTTTTGGATCCTTATCATTTCTTTTTAACGTCAAGAATAAATATTTATTTGCTTCAATAGTAGTATCTTTAATCAAATTATCAATTTCTAATACATTTCCAGTTGATTTCATGTCCTTAGGCAAAGGATTCATAATTACTGTGTTGTTCACTTTATCAAAAAAGAAGTAACTATATCCTGATTGATTTTGCGAATTAACTACATTTATTACATCAGGATTATGTGTAAACACAATTACATGTTTTCCTTTATTTGTAATAATTCTACAAAGATGATGTACAATATGATACTGATTTACCAAATCATAACTACTAATTGGATCATCAATTATCAACAATTGTTTTTCACTTCCTAAAAAGCTAAACAATTTAGTTATAAACAAAATCAAATTGATTTCACCAGTACTATACGTATCCACATTTCTTTCTAATTTAATCTCTACTACCTTTTTAATACTGTCGAAGTCTACTGCTGCATTAAAATTATCTTGCAGATAATCCGTATACATATCTTTTTGTTGTATTAAAGAATAAAATAATTCTGTTTGTTTATGCAAACAGTCATTAATTTCTTTTGAAACTTCATCTTTCTTAATGTGAGTTTCATTAATACGTTTTATTGTGTCAACGCTACCATCAACCACAAAATAATTAACTAAGTTCTCTTCAGTAATATTCTTTACTGCATTCTTTATCGTCAGAAACTCTTCACTAATACTTTCGTTGCTTAACTGAGATCCATATTCTTCAACAAATCGATTTAAACATTCATTTCTAATTTGAGAAAGTTGCTCAATTTTTTGATGAACCAATTGTTTTAAATTAACTACATGTGATCCACAAACAGGACAGATACTCGTATCATTATCCATATTTTTATCCAACAATGATAATGCTTGTCTCAGATAGTTTTTATCTACTACTTCAAGCTCAGAACTAATATCATTAATCTCCTGTAGCGCTTTAAAATTATGCAATACATATCCAAGATATCTATCTATCTTTTTTATCTCTTTAAATTCTTTTACTTCTAAATCTATTTTAGAGATTTCTTTTGCGGCATATTTCTTTTCTAATTCAACCGAAATATCCTTTGCTGCTTTTTTACTTGTAATATGCTTTGGTTTTAAAAACGTTTGTATTGATAAATCTTTTTCAATCTGTTCTTTTTGTGCTAATAAATTTTCTAATTTATTAATGCCTAACGATATCTCAATTTTACTTTTATTCTTTTTGAATAAATCTTTAGTCTCTTCATAATCAAGATAATCAAAATCTGGATATTTATTCTTTAAATTCTTATATATCGTTGTTTTACCTAGACCATTAGAGCCAAAAATAATAAAATTCTTTTCAGAATCTATTTTAGCATTTTCATCAATATCAAGAAATTCAACATCCCTCAACAAATCATTTAACATAATTTCCATAAGTTAACTCCTTTACTTTATATATATCGTAGATATGCATACATATGTATTGATTAAGCTTTTATAAAACCTATTCTCGTACATCCAATTCCTGCAAAATAATCAGAAATCAAACAAAATTATGTATTTTAATGCAATACCATTTTACCTAAAGCATAACCAAAGATGTCATCTAATGTAATTATACACTTATAATGAAGATAATTGGAAAAACAGTTATATAACTACTTATTAGATAAAATTTATATGGTTTCACTTTTTGATTTTTTTGGATCGTTGTATACTCTATTAAAAAGGGAGATTTTTAATATGGATAGATTATTTAAAACAATCAAAGAAAATTACCAAATGGTTATTACCATAGTAACAGCTACATTAACAATACTTTATGCATACATATGTTATTGTGTTTACATTTATAATTTAGGATGTTCTCATGCTCTAAACATTGATATGCATTTAATGAAAATCAATTACATAGAATATATTTACTTACTGTGTTTTGTTTTGCCCTATTTAATATTTTTTCTTTTAACTACAAATTGGATGTACTATAATTTCAATTCTAAATCAAATTTAATCATCAAATCGATTAGTTTCCTTTTAATATTTTTTTCAACATTTCTCATATTTATATATTCATTCAAACTATTAATTCAACATGAAATAGACTTAAAACTAATATTATTTTCACTTTTAATATATTCCACCATTGAATTTTTTCTTTTGTTCGCTTTTTATAACAGCAATCACATAAAAATAAATACTTTAAAAAAATTACAATCAAAAATATTTGCACTATCAATAGTATTATTACCTATGATACCATCCATGATATATGACGATGGTTTCAATTCTTATCAGAAAAAAAACGTTTTTGTCATGACCACAAATGATCACGATAAAATAGCAACATATAATTACGCAATAGTATATTGTAATGGCACTCAATATATCCTCTGCCCTTATAAATTAAATAACAACATTCTTACAATCGATACTAGCACACATAAAGTAGTAAATGTTGAAAGTATTGACACGAAAACTATACATCCAAGTTCTGTAGAATTAAAGCAATAGATTGAGAATAATTTTTTTACTTAAAAATTAATTCTCTCATTCACAAAAAGTATGCTACACTAATTAAGACGAAGGTGACGCAAGAGGCGCACAACCAGCTACTGTACGCAGTTGCTGGTTTTATTTTTTGAACTATATATTCATAAATTTGTTGCATATCTGCTATCTATGAAACTTTCCACGGGTGCGGAGCCACTCAATCCATTTAGGCAGAGCCATGCAACCCATCGCTCAGATTCACTATATCCACGAAGAGAACACTTCACCTTATAAACACAAGTATCTTTTTAGAATTAAAATAAAAAAGAACACTACCGATTGGATGCGGTAGTGATCCAGCAGTTTATAGCCTAACGAAATATTTAGTAAAATCATAAACATCTTTCATTCTTGGGTTTCTCCTTATCCATTTTGTATTCGTAAAATAACGAATACCCCAAATGTTATTTATAAAGAGTATCACCAAGATACTAAATCTTTTTGACTATTATGATGTTCATACAATCAAATCCATTTCAACAGTACTTACTACAATCTCATCATTAAACTTATTTAAAAACAATTCATTCCTTTTTAAAATCTGTAAAACTTCTTTTAATGTTTTAAATACATGTGCACCTTTACTAGCATATTTTTTTGGCCATTGAATTAAAGGATTATCGATAGCAGATCGTGGAATCAATACATCTCTACCTTGTTTTAATGCATAATCGGCTTGTTTCAATGCACCACTCAATTCTTTTGCTTCCATAATGATAGTTGCGAGTGAAAGACCACTCATAACTCCATTACGTGTTGGAAAATTCCATCTATTAATAGCATTACATGGCGGAAATTGAGATACTACTAACCCATTCTTTTCAATTTGAATTTGTAAATCCTTATTCTCTTTAGGATAATACTGGTTGATTGGTGTACCAATCACAGCTATTGTTCTTCCACCATTGGCTAATGCAGCAGTGTGAGTCGCTGTATCAATACCTCTAGCAAGTCCAGCATTTACGACGATATTTCTTTTAACAAGAGATTTAACAATACGCTCTGTTTTCTTCATTGATTCTTCACTAGCATTTCTACTACCAACAACACAAACAGATTTTTCTTCTAGCAAGTGAACATTCCCTTTTAAAAACAAATAAGGTGGAGCTTCTTTCGTTGTAGCTAATAGTTTAGAATACGCTTGATCCCCTTTTTTTACTAATATCACATCATTAGTTAAATTAGCGAAACCTTTCTTTACCATGTCATAACGAGCGTATAATTCTTTATCTGTAGTGTTAAGTAATTTAGATAATAACGGAATATTCATTTTCAATCCATTTTGAAAACTAAAGCCATGAGTTTCTTCAATCTGATAAATAAACTCACCAGTTTTTTTATCGTTATTATTAAAATATTGTTGTATCGTATAATACAAAATTGCATCTCTTACAAAAGGTATGTTTACATCAAATGCTTCGTTATTACCATTTACAATATTCATAATTATACGTCCCTCAAAGCCTCTCTATAAAATAATTTTTAAATCATGCATCAATGGATTTAATCTTTATGCAGAAATATTTAAACACTATACTCACTATATATAAAACAAAAACCTCCAATCTAATTGATAGAAAGAAGGTTTTCACTAGTCGCCTCGTAAGCAACCATTTCTGCTACTCACTATTGTACAGTATACAAATAAATAATCAATACTTTTTAAGTAGATTGCTTCAACCACATCATTCTATAAATCAAAGTAATTCTTTTAATTTATTAGTTCCATATGCTGTTAAAACGATTTAAAAGGCTCCTACAATACGAAGCCCCTAAAAAACGTGTCAATTTACTGCTCTAAATGCTTTTAATGTAATAAATAAAATCGAATTATTGATTATTATCTTTATTATCACTCAACACAGGAGGAAGAATAATTGGAGCATTTCCAAATGTACCTGTTATATTCGCAATCAATTGTGACAGAAATGCACCCAATTCAATTTTGTCAATTAAAAAGCCAGCTCTTTTCTTAGCATACTCCAACAACTCATCAGAATCTTTAAAATTGTTCTTTGTTGATTTATCCAAGAAAAAATCTCCAACCATAGAAGCTCTTATGAATGGATTGTCATTTTTGTTTAATGTCAAAGATCTTTCTATCTTAACACTTATTTTTTCATAATCACAAGAAACTACTTCTACAGTTTGTTGGATATCCATAGGATATCCTTCTTCAAAAATTTTTTGTTCAGGAATAGAAGCAGAATCATAATTGATTTTATCTATTTTAGCATTAACACTTATTATTTGTAATTTGTTATTTTCCATTGCCTTACCTCCTGTTATGCTCCAAAACTCTTCAACTTTAATCTTGAAGAGTTAGGTACTTCCTTATTCCAAGAGCGTAATCCGATTGGTTGATACTCTGAAATATTGTATCCTGTTCTTATTTCATCAACACTATGTTTGATGTTTTTAATCATGTTAAACATTTCTAAGGAGTATGAATCTCTGCCTATTTTCTCACTAATAGCCGTTTGAATATATGAATTTAAACTTACTCCTTCACGTTTTGCATTTTCAATCAATTGTTTATGTGTTGATTTTGCTACTCTTAAAGCAATCTTACCACTTGGCAAATCACTCTCTAATGTTGGAACAGGTGCTTCAATACCTTCTGATTCTAAGCATTCAAGGTATATTTGTTTAGAAATTTCAGCATCAGCAATTGCTTCTTTTGCTGTATCTCCTCCACCAACGCAACCTTTTAAATCTGGATACTCAACACACCACTCAGTTCTTCCATCATCAAAATGAATTGGATAAACTTTCATTGGATATTCCATTTTACATTTCTCCTTTTTTATTTTTAATTTCTTCTACTAGTTCAATCGCTTGTTTAACATATGCTGCTTTTACTATATTTCCATGTTTTGGAACCGGAAATGGTCTACTTAACAATTTATGTTTAAATATTACATGACTAGTCCCTTTATGACTTTTAATTATAAACTCATAATATGTTAAATATTTTTCAAGTTCTGAGAAACTAATTTGATCACCGGATCTATAATTCTCAATTTTTTTTATTAGTTTATCGATCTGTGACATCCTTCGCCTTTCTTAAATGATATCGTATATAATATCACTTAAGAAAATAATACGCTAATTTTGCTCTATTTTCAACCAGTAATCAGTAAAAACCAATCAATTAAACAAATTCTATTTAAAAGGAGCTGTAACGAATAAGTAAATTTTATTACTTATGGAGTTCAGCTCCTTTCTTTTTGTTTGATTAGCTTTTACATAAATAAAAAATGAAAATACACATCTAACCTTACTGCCTTTTTGGGCGCAC
>OJJT01000232.1_pt1 | contig 34615 bp, 48 predicted proteins | sample 1596281 | NCBI WGS metagenome assembly OJJT01 (sample SAMEA4350145, study PRJEB24818) | metagenome | biome: human; feature: gut; material: faeces | place: Denmark | collected 2013-09
TGCACATTTTGATAATTTCACATAATTCAATCGGATTTCACAAGATTTACCAAAGTTATACTAAAATTATGACAACATGGAATGTTATTCTATAAGTGCCTTAAAGATAAGGCAATGAATATAGAAATAAACCAATATTCATATCTCTCTCCTAAAAATATAATAAACAAAAGAAACCATTCTAGACGCCAACACTAGAATGGTTTCTTTTCTACTAAACTTGTAGAATATAGCTATTCTTTGCTACAATACAACTATGCCAAGAATTCAAAATGATTGTATAAATACAATAGAAATTAAAAAAAGTAAATTTATTACCTACCTTCATAGAACACAGGATGAACAAGAGGCAAAAGACTTTTTAAAAGCTATAAAAAAAGAACATCCCAATGCCAATCATCATTGTACAGCTATGATTATAGGAAACATTATGCGATCTAACGACGATGGAGAACCAAGTCAGACAGCAGGTCACCCTATGTTAGATGTGTTGATGCATAATGAAATGCAAGATATTCTAGCCGTTGTAGTACGCTATTTTGGAGGAATCAAGCTTGGAACCGGAGGACTTGTAAGAGCCTATAGTTCGAGTATTTCCCAAGCTTTAAAAGTGGCAACACTGACAACTGTAACTACACTTCAAGAATATCAAATTCATTTTTCTTACGATCTCATTGGAAAAATTGACCATTACTTTAGAACACAAAACATTGAAGTTATTGAACAACAATATGAAGAAGATGTTGTCTATCATTTCCTTGTTCAAGAAGATATTTCTAAAGACTTAATGGAACTCACAAATGGAAAAATAAAAATTCAATACATACAAGACATTGAAACCGAATGCGTTATTTAATGCGCATATTATGAATATGATATACTTTAGAAAAGCGAGGTACCTTTATGGATAGTATTTTTACTCTTATTGCCTTTTTTGTGATTATCTTTATATTTGGAACCCTAGCAAGCTGGCTGCTTCCATTTATTTTACCAATCATCATTTTCTTCTGGATTATTTCCCTATTTACAGGAAGAAGGCATGTACACGTTCACACTTATCGCAGTACACAAAGCCAAAATGAACAACCAAAATCAACTCCAAAACATGGAGCTATTGATGTTGAATATACGGAACACGAAGAAGATGGAGATAACCAATGATTTGTCACAACAGTGTTGGATATGATGCACAAATCAAAGACTTGTTGATTAAATCCGCATTTAATATGGATAAAAAAGAAATCGATGCCTGGATGAAATATCAATATGATCCACAACACATGTTCTGTTTCTGGCAAGACGATAAGATTACTTCTTGTCTTCAAGTCACAAAAAGAACTATGATGTTTTTAGATCGACAAATGCGCGTATCTGTGATTGGTATGGCTGCAACTTTACCAGATTATAGACAAAGAAAACAATTTTCTAACTTATTAGATGCTGCCATTTCACAAGCTACCTATAACGATTTATTAACCATCACATACACAAACATGCCAAAATTATTTGAGGCAAAAAGCTTTCAACACATTTCAAACACAAAAGAATATTGGATTGGAGCTCCACTATGCAGAAGTGGTAATCCTTATCATGTAAAACAAAAAGCAGAGAACTTATACACATTATATTTCCAATTCATGCAGTATTTTGATGGCAGTATTCTATTAAGTGAAGATGAATTCAACAAGCTTATCCAATATCATAAAAGCTTAAAAAAATCCATTGTCACAATGGTTAATGAAGATAAACAACCGAAAGGATTTGCGATATATTCTACTAAAGATCATCAAGCACACGTAGAAGTTTTAGTTTACTTCGACTCACAAGTCATTCAAGATCTTCTAAGTTATTTATCCATCAACAATGAAGTAACATCCATTCTAATCAGTGAAAGTGAAAGATTTGATAAATTATTCCCGCTTCATTTTCCTAGAACCGATAAAAAATTAATGGTCAGACTCAACAATTATAAATTATTCGATAAATTCTCTAACACAAACGTTAGAAACGCAAAAACAGCTTATGAACTATTAGAAAAGCCTACATGGAACCATTTCCAGTAGGCTTTTTATTATGAAACGCAAAAAAGGAGGCATCGCTAAAAGCCTCCCTTTCTGCTTAGAATAATGGATTTAGATACTTTCAACAAGCATCCTCCATTATCTTAACACGTTTTAAATGAAATGAAACAAATTATTTTTGTTTTGCCAAAGTCTCCAACATATTTCGAGCCACACTATATTCATAATAAGGACCCAATTGATTGTTCGCGGCATATTTTGCCTCTTCCAAAGCTGTTCATGGCGCATACGAATGTTCAAACATCGACAACATCTATAAATCATTGCCACCATCACCATAATTCCAATGATAGAAACGTAAAAACAACTTATGAATTATCAGAAAAGTCTACGCAGAATATTTCCAGTAGGCTCTATTTACTTATTCATGAAACAAAAACTTCTGCCAGCTTTTACTTCATTCAATAAGATATGATCGGCTTCTGGAATATGACCAATACGATTTCTTTGTCCATCTACTTTCATATCTTTTAATACAATTTGTACTTCACCACGATAATGCGCCAAGTTATCATTCACAATGACTACATCTCCACGATGATAGTATTCTTCATCTATTTTTCTTTCCGGAATATTCTTTTTACCGTAGAACATTCTTGTCCAGCGAGAACGAATCATGTAGTATGGTGTTTCTCCACATTGGTGATATACACTATCAAAGACAATTTCTTTTTCCAAATCTGTAACACCATCATCTAAAACGACTTTAAATGGAACTCTTTCCACATCTCCATGAGGAAGTAGTTCTGCCAAGTAGTCATGTCCAACTAGTTTTGGTATATTGACATAAGCTTGGTTCATCACTTGATCAATTGCTTTAAATTCTTCTTCACTCGCAAAAGCATTTCCGAAGATGATTTCATCCACATCACCTACCGCAATCCAATGACGAACCTGCAATTCAGCTGGAATCCAACGGTGATCTTCAACAGTTGGAAGTCCATCATGTACTGGCCATGGCCCATGTGTATTGTCTTCATTACTAGAAATAAAGACAGCACTAGGAATGCCCAAAGTTGCCAATTCTTTATTGACCGAACGAATACTTTCTAAATCAGATGCTGTATAGCGTTCTGGATAGAAATTGTGGCAAGTTGAGAAGTTCTTTGGATTTGCCCCATTTTCTAATGCCATACGAACAGCTTGAATCATACAACTTGATAATTCGATTGTGATGTTGTAAGGGTTGTTGATTAAAGTCACATCTCTTTGATCAAAATATGGTAGGTCCATACGAATGATGTCTATTCCCATTTTTTTAAAGATGGAGATGTCACTTTCGCTAGCACCCATTTTCTTAAAGAATGCGGTGTTACAGTCACCAGATACCTTCATTCCATGTTTATGTGCTAAATCACAAAAATTTTTAAAATAATCAAACACTTCTTCTTTTGTGCCCGGAACACTAAACATACTTGTAAAGATTTTTGTGAAACCATAACGGCTTGCCATTGTTAAATAGTTTTCGATTTCCTCCATAGATTCTTGTTCTGGATATAAAGAAACGCCTAAAATTGGTTTTTTTACTGGTTTTGTTTCACCTAAAAGTCCCATTATTTTCTCCTTTTAAACTAATTTTGCATATGAACCATTTCTTCTTCAATCGTTGGATAAGAAATAAGTGTTTCACCATCTAAATTCTCATTAAACATATTCACACCACTGATCTGATGATTATTGTATGTCGTATAATAGTAAATTCCATTTCTTAAGTCACAACAAGACGTATAAATTGTATATTCATACTTTCCTGGTTCCACTTCACAAAGACCTTTTTGTTGCTTGACACTACCAATAATGTGGAAATATTGACTTAAATCATTCTTATCACTCGTCGCATTGGCTCTTGTATAGGCAACACGCACAAATCTGGATCCACTCGATAAGTCTCCAGGAAGTCCCATAGCTCCAAAGCCACGTGAATAGGCAGTTAAATCCAATCCAAAGTTATTTACAGGCTGTTTGTTTGATAAATACATATAGTCATTCAAACGAAATAACTGCATAGGAAATGGCGGATTGTTTGTCAAAACATGCGTAGGATTATCATATACATGCATACCATCTTCCATACACTCCACGACAATGCTTTCATTTTCATCACTGATCATATAGTGTAATTCAGCTACTGGAAATTGTTCATTAAATGGTGTTGCACAAACATTTGTATTTTCTAATACGACTCTTGCCTCTTTGACACTTGCACATTGCGATAAGATCCAAGGAATAAATTCAAAGGCAGCCACATTGTTCTTGTCTTCTTGGACTTCATAAAACTTTGCATTCCCAACAAAGTTTAATCCAGCCATTCCCAAGCCTTTCTCATTCATGGCATCATAATACAATGGATACTCTTCAAATACATGGGCCATTCCAATCAGAGCATAATGACTTTCATGTTTATCTAAATGTCTAAAATGAAAATCATAATTGCGCGGCGTAACAGCTACTTGTTCTCCATATGAAAATTCATAATCTAAATTCCTTCCAAAAAACTGATTAAAGCTTAATGCGGTACACATTAAAATCATCTCCTTCTACTTAGTAGCTTAACACAAACTACAAAAAGATTACACACATAATAATGTACAAATCAAAATATGTGTTCATTGCGTTAAGTACCAAAAAAATATATATTTTAAGTGTCATAAGAAATGCCTTATCTTATGATTAACCCTTTGGAAAATTATTCAACCTTATAAACTCAAGATACATTTTTATCTTAATAATTTTCCTCTCCCTAAAGCAATGTCAAGCCCGGACATTGCTTTTTATTTTACCTCAAAGAAAAAAGCCATAAGTTTCCCTATGACTTAAAACGCAAATACAATTCCTATCACTGCACTAGCTACAATAAACCAGATTGGATGTAATTTAGGTTTATACTTACTCAATGCCAACAATACGAATAGACAAATAAACTGCTTCCAATGAAATGCTGAGAAAGTATAATCACCAAATAAAGTTGTCACCAAAATATCAATGGTTGCCACGGCAATAAAAGCAACTACAGCAGGTTTTAATCCGGCAAAGATTTGTTGAACAAGTGTAGCCTCTTTAAATTTCTCTAAGAAATTGGCAATGATACAAATAATGATCAAACTTGGTAAAACCAGACCGAGTGTTACCACAATCGAACCTAATACGCCATATTGACTAAAACCTACATAGCTAGCCATATTGACACCCATTGGACCTGGTGTAGATTCACTAACCGCAATCATTGTGGATAGATCACTCATAGTATACCAGCCATAACGAACCCCAATCTCTCTTAAGAAAGGAATAGTCGCAAGGCCTCCTCCTACCGCAAATAGTCCGGTTTTAAAAAATTCTAAAAACATCAACAACAATTTAGGCATTCTTCTTTAACCATCCTATTCTAGAGAAGATAACTCCGGCTATGCCTGCGCCAATCACAAGTAACACCGTAGAAACTTTAGTAAACATCGCAAAAATAAGGGCCACCGCAAAAATCAAGAAACCAATCTTATTCTTAATATTGCCTTTACCTAATTTTAATACCGCATTGATCATCAACATACATACAGCTACACGAATTCCATTTAGGGCATGTTGTACAATGGCTAAACTTGAAAAGTTTGTGATCAAACCTGCAATTATACTAATAATGATGATGGATGGAGTAACTACACCTAGAGTAGCTGCAATCGCTCCTGGAACTCCGGCTTGATAGTATCCAATAAAAGTGGATGTATTGACCGCAATAACACCGGGTGTACATTGACCAATCGCATAATAGTCCATGACTTCATCTTCTGTAGCCCAATGATATTTTTCAATAACTTCCTTTTGAATCATTGGCAACATGGCATATCCACCACCAAAAGTAAATAGACCCATCTTAAACCAAGAAACATATAATTGAATGAGTTTCTTCATTTTACTCTCCTTTTAATACAAATTTTTCAATGACTTCACAAACAGCTCCTTCTTCACAAGTAGCCGTTGTGATATAGTCGCAATCCGGCTTGATACCAGGTGCTGCATTTTGTACACCCACACCTAAGCCAGCATCCTTAATCATGGATAAATCGTTATAGTTATCCCCAATCGCAATCGTATCCTGAATATCAATATGTAATAGATTGGCTAGTTTTTTTAGTCCAGCCCCCTTATTTACACCCTTATGGTTAAATTCAATATAACGATTACTTGAATATGAAACATCCATATCATACGTAATATCCTTTAGATCACGATCAATGCTTTGAAGATACTCAAAATCGGTATTTGTATATAATACTTTTACAATTTCTTGCCCCTTTAAAAAATCAAGATTCTGATCAAATACCTCAATCATTTCTTGACGATTCTGCACATATCTTTTTTCATCTTCCGTTAAGTTATATGCATATACCGCATCACGCGTATATACATGAATGACTACATCATACTTTAATCCACGCTTATATAATTCTTCAGCTTTTTCAAAAGAAATACCTTCAAAATGTAAAAGTCGATTATCCTTGTTTTCTGTGATAGCACCCCCATTATATGAAATCACATATTGGTTTGCTTCATCAAAAAGATCCAATTCCTTTAATGTACCCTGAACTGTGTTATAACCTCTTCCTGTAGCCAGTACAAATTTAACACCTAAATCTTTCAACTTCTTAATGGCCTCAATATCTCTAGAATCAATTGTTCGATCAGGTTTGATCAAAGTTTCATCTAAATCACACGCAATTAACTTATACATAAGTAAACACCCTCCCTTAGATATGGAAAAATTATAAACCATCCTTTTTCAAAAAAAAAGTAGCATTAAAGCTACTTATAATACAGAACCAATCACATGAACTACAAAAGCTAAAATCCATGCAAGTACACATTGCCATGCCACTACACCGACTGCCCATCTTGCACCTAGTTCTCGTTTAATAGATGCGATAGCCGCAACACATGGTGAATAGATCAAACAGAATACAAGTAACGAAGCAGCTGATAGTGTAGTTAATGCACTATGTACACCACCTACAAATAATACTTGTAGTGTAGAAACAACACTTTCCTTAGCCATAAACCCACTAATCAACGATGTCACAATACGCCAATCTTGAAGTCCTAATGGCGCAAATACAGGAGCAATCCATCCGGCAATCATTGCCAAAATACTTTGGCTTGAATCTTTGACCATATCGAATTGTAAATTAAAGCTTTGAAGGAACCATACAAGTACAGTTGCCACAAAAATAACCGTAAAGGCTTTTTGTAAGAAATCCTTCGCCTTTTCCCACAACAATTGACTCACATTCTTTAATCCAGGCAAACGATAGTTTGGAAGTTCCATCACAAATGGAACAGCTTCTCCTTTAAATAAAGTGTTTTTAAATAAAAACGCGATTAAAACACCTACGACAATGCCCAAAACATAAAGTCCTGTCATAACTAGGCCGCCTTGTTTTGGAAAGAATGCATTCACAAAGAAGGCATAAATAGGTAATTTTGCGGTACAAGACATAAATGGCGTCAACAAAATCGTCATCTTACGATCTCTTTCGCTTGGTAAAGTACGTGTCGACATAACGGCTGGTACCGTACAACCAAATCCAATCAATAAAGGAACGATACTTCTTCCTGACAGCCCAATCTTTCTTAATAGTTTATCCATAAAGAAGGCTACACGCGCAATATATCCACTATCTTCCATCATAGATAAAAAGAAGAATAGTGTCACAATGATTGGTAAGAAAGATAAGACAGAACCTACACCCGCAAAGATACCATCAATCACCAAACTATGTACAGCATAGCTTACGTGAGCACTTGTCATCCATGCATCCACTACTTGTGTGATCCAATCAATACCTAGTTCTAACAATCCTTGAAGCCATGCACCAACCACATTAAATGTTAGATAGAATACAAGCAGCATTATTCCAATAAACATAGGAATTGCGGTATATTTACCCGTTAAAATACGGTCAATTTTTTCACTTCGAACACGCTCTTTACTTTCTTTAGGTTTTACTACGGTTTGTTCACAAACCTTTTCAATAAAGGAAAAACGCATATCGGCAATGGCCGCACTATGATCGAGTCCACGCTCTTTTTCCATTTGAAGCACAATGTGCTCAATCATTTCTTTTTCGTTATCATCTAAATCCAAACGATCAAGAATCAAATTATCGCCTTCAATAATTTTACTAGCCGCAAAACGCAAAGGAATATCTACCTTTTTGGCATGATCTTCAATCAAATGACAGATGGAATGTATACAACGGTGAACGGCTCCACCGAAATCATCTTCCCCACAAAAATCTAAACGGCCTGGTCTTTCCTGATATTTCGCAATATGAATCGCATGTTCAATCAATTCATCAACACCTTGGTTTTTAGCTGCAGAAATAGGTATAACTGGTACACCAAGCATAGCCTCCATACCATTGATATCAATCGAACCTTGATTGTTGGCAACTTCATCCATCATATTAAGTGCTACAACCATCGGAATATTCATTTCTAAAAGTTGCATAGTCAAATATAGATTTCGCTCAATATTTGTGGCATCTACAATATTAATGATAGCCTTAGGCTTATCATTTAACACAAAATTACGCGATACAATTTCTTCACTCGTATAAGGTGACATCGAATAAATACCCGGTAAATCTGTCACCATTGTATTTGGATATCCTTTGATTGGACCATCCTTTCGATCGACGGTTACACCCGGAAAATTTCCTACATGTTGATTCGATCCCGTTAATTGATTAAACAAAGTGGTTTTTCCACAGTTTTGATTTCCTACCAAGGCATATGTTAAACAAGTTCCTTCTGGCAAAGGATGTTCATCTGCCTTTACATGATATTTACCATCTTCACCTAAACCAGGGTGAACGGTGTTATTTATATTTTCTGCACTCTCATGCTTTCTTGTTCTCTCATCAATTAATTCAACCAATATTTTTTCAGCTTCATCTAAACGAAGCGATAATTCATAACCATGAATCTGCAATTCCATTGGATCACCCATAGGCGCAAACTTTACAACTGTAACCTCGGCTCCAGGTATAACTCCCATATCTAGAAAGTGTTGTCTTAATGCACCCGTTCCTCCAACGGCCTTTATCAATGCACTCTGTCCTATTTTTAACTCTTTTAACGTCATGCATATCCCTCCCTAATCAGTCTAATTATATCCACATTATTTGTGTAGTCAATTATCGTATATCATATTTTTTAACTATTCGTTGACAGAATACTTCCACTTGTTTACAATTGAACTGTTCACAAGTAAACATTAGGAGGGCATATGTTGACTATAGAAGAATTTTTACGTTTATCCAATCGATTGCGTGAATATTACGGCAAACAAATCAAAGATCGATTTTCAGAATACACTTTTTCCCCAAATGAAATTTCGATTTTGATTTTACTACAAAACAACACATCCATTACAACAAGCACACAGCTTCGTGTTGTACTCGGTGTTTCAAAAGCTTTGGTTTCTCGAAGTGTAACAAGTTTGGAACAAAAGGGATTGATCACAGTTAAAGGAATTCCAAACGATAAAAGAATTTCACATATTGAATTAACGGAAAATGCGATTCCTGTATTAAAAAAAATCTCTATTGAGATTGATAAAATCAATCAAGTTTTATTCAAGGATATTCCCACAAAAGATATTCAATGTATGATTGATACAATGAATAAAATGAATGAAAAAATAGAAGGAGCAAATTAAAATGAAATTTACAACAGCGTCCGAAGTGGATTTAGGACATGAAAAAGTTGGTAAGTTACTCTTTATGTTGGCGATTCCTGCCATCTTAAGTCAAATTGTTAACTTACTCTATAACGTGGTTGACCGCATGTATATTGGTCACATTCAAGATGTAGGGGCTACTGCTCTAACAGGCGTAGGCGTTTGTCTTCCAATTATAATGATTGTATCCGCCTTTGCGTGCTTAGTCGGTATGGGTGGTGCCCCAAGAGCTAGTATTTATATGGGTAAACAAGATAATCCTACTGCTGAAAAAATCATGGGTAATTGTTTTATCGCATTGATTATGATTTCATTAACTCTAACTGTATGTTTATTAGCTTTTCAAACACCATTACTACAATTATTCCAGGCAAGTTCAAAAACAATTGTTTATGCCAAACAATATATGGGTATTTATGCCTTAGGAACCATTTTTGTCCAAATGACACTCGGAATGAATGCCTTTATTTCTTGTCAGGGATTCTCTAAAACAAGTATGATGACCGTTTTAATTGGAGCAATCTTAAACATTATTTTAGACCCTATCTTTATCTTTGGATTCAATATGGGCGTAAAAGGGGCTGCATTAGCTACCATTATTTCGCAAGCTATCAGTGCAATCTGGGTTATTCATTTCTTGAGTGGTAAACAGACGGTTCTTAAGTTAAAAAAAGAAAATTTTAAAATCGTACCAAGCCTATTATTTCCTAGTTTAGCTTTAGGTATCGCACCTTTTGTGATGCAGTCAACAGAAAGTTTGATTTCTTTATGTTTCAATATGCAACTCTCTAAATTTGGAGGGGACGTTGCGATTGGAAGTATGACCATTCTAACGAGTGTTATGCAGTTTGCGATGATGCCAATACAAGGATTAACGCAAGGTGGACAACCCATCATCAGTTACAACTTTGGTGCTAAAAATGGCCAGCGCGTTAAAAAAGGCTTTTTACTTCAAACACTATGTTGTTTCACATACGCAAGTATCATCTGGATTCTAGTGGAATTATTCCCTCAAGTATTTATTTCTATCTTCACAAATGATCCAGACTTAATGTCAATGGCAAGCTGGGCCATTCGTATCTATATGGCATGCGTATTATTGATGGGACTTCAGATTTCTTGCCAACAAACATTCATTGCGTTTGGAAACGCCAAGATTTCAGTATTTTTAGCTATCTTTAGAAAGATCATTGTCTTAATTCCATTGATTTTTATCTTACCAAACATCTTATCCGATCATATCTTTGCGGTATTCCTAGCCGAACCAATCGCTGACTTTATTGCGGTAAGCACAACGGTAACGTTATTTATTAAAAGCTTTAAAAAGACATTAGCACAAATGAGTTATGAACAATCATAACTCATTTTTTAGTATATTCAATAATTCTTCTTTCCTATTCTTTTCCGGATGATAAAAAGCGTATTTTAAACACATATTCAAAGCTTCTTGAATCTGTTTTCCTCTTAAATTTGTAGCTTCGATGATATCCTTTCCATTCAACGCAAGTTGGGATATACACATACAGCGATTTCTATTTTGGATGTAATACGCATGGAAAAGATCTACATCTTTAGCTGATTTTTGTCCCAATTCAGAATGGGCCATCGCATCACAATAGCGAATTTGAAGTAAGTTCAACAAGTGTTCTTCATCCAAATGATATGTAACACGATACTTATAAATACAATCTAAATCACAGGTAAATTTATCGTCATGATGTAAGACATAGAATGGAATCCACTTTCTTTGTTCATTTGTAAGTTTAAAGCGTCGACAAAGCTCTTTAGACAATTCACTTCCTACCTTCGCATGATGCTTAAAATGATCCTTTCCATTCGAATCGGTTGTCTTTACTTGTACTTTACCCAAGTCATGAAATAATAGTGCAAAGGCCAAAGTTTCATCATATGGTTTTAAATAGCACATCGCATCTAAAGTATGATGCAAGACATCGGTATAGTGATAGATTGAGTTTTGACTACACATCAATGCCAAATCCAACTCATTAAATACTGGTTTTAAAAGAAGTGTCATATCGGCCAATACTTGTGGATTTGTTTCCATGATTTCTTTTAATTCATGCACAATTCTTTCTATAGATACATATTGAATCAAAGATGCATTTGTATCGATGGATGTTTTTACTGTTTCATCCATCGAAAAGCCTAGTTTTGCACAAAAACGATAGGCACGAAGCATTCTTAAGGCATCTTCATTAAATCTTCGATCTGGATTACCCACACATCGAATGACTTTCGCTTTAAGATCAAATTGTCCTTTATACGGATCAATCAAGCCACGACTTGGATGATAGGCCATCGCATTCACAGTAAAATCACGTCTTGATAAATCTTCTTCAATTGTAGAAACATATTTCACACTATCTGGATGACGATGATCCTTGTATTCACTCTCTAAACGAAAGGTTGTGATTTCAACGGGTGAATTCGATAAAACCGTTACCGTTCCATGCTTGAGTCCTGTTCCCACACTTCGATCAAATAGATTTAATATCACTTCAGGTTTAGCGCTTGTACAAATATCATAATCATGGATTGGTCGATCTAGTAAATAGTCACGTACACATCCACCTACCACATACGCTTCATATCCAATATCATTTATTTTTTGAATGATTTCTAATATATATTCAGGTAATTTCATACTTCTATTATATAAGAATCGGACAAATATATTCTACCTATTATTATGATAATATTTCGTGCTCATACATACTCTATAAGGCATCAATTTTTAACAGAAAATATGACAAAAAACTAATTCACTAAAAAATGCAGACTATTTTTTTTGAGCCTGCATATCTTTTCTGATTAATTCTTTGATATATCCCATTTTAGATTCGACTTCATCCAATTTCTTTATGATGTCTGCGTCCGTGTTGTAACTTAAACGAAGGCAAATCATTTTTGTATTAATCTTATTCGATTTGTTGTTAGCTCTAATCTTTGCTTCAGAAGCCACTTACAATTCCTCCTATTCGCTATACATAAATGCGAAACTATTACTTATTTTTTCTTTTCATTTAATAAAAAGGTGCTTAATTGCACCTTAATTACTTTGTAACCTTTACATATGTTGGAATTGTATCCGCCATAATTTTCTTGGCAAGTTCCATACTTCCAAACATGAATTCAAAACCTTTTCCATAACTTACAGGCGTACAGAAGTTTCCTAAATCTTGAATTGTTTGTTTATCATCATTGATCATATCCACAACTAAGAACCAGTGGCTAGGCTGATCCTTCACAATTCTTTCTTTCAAATAAATAGAAAGAATGTCTGGATGAGAGTCACCAAATTCACAGATAGCTCTTTGAAGTTCTGTTACACTTGAAATAGGATCACGAAGCTTTAAACTATCACCTTTATGAATTGGATTTTCACTCACTTGTGAACCGCGATTTTTATCAAGTTCAACCAATAAGTTGCAGTCTAATAAAACATTTGCTCCAAATGGATCGATCACAATGCCATGAATCTGATTTAATGCCATCTTCACAAATGGCATATATTGATTATATGTCATAACCAAGGAATGGATTTCACTATCTTGATCCCATTTTTTCAATTGATCCATACTTGAGAAGACAGGAAAGAAACTATCTCCCTTATCATTTTGAATCAAAGACAATTGGAATTGTGTATTTGGTTCAAAGACTAAGACTCCCTTTTCATTGCGAGAAGGGTCTTTATCCCATTGTGCTGGAATTAGAAAATTAGTCGAAATAAACGCATCCAACAAGTTTCTAAATGCTGAATCTGTTTTTTCTCTATTAAATACAATTAATGTTTCTTGTAGTTTTTCATTTTTAAATTCATTTACCATATTTATTCCCCTGAAATTGTACACTCTTCAAATGCGATACTTGGACTTACAACCTGGTGATAACTCCAATCTAAATCGTTACCCACACTAATTACGTGTTTCATCATATTTAAGAAATTATTTGCGACGGTAACCAAAGTAACATTCTTATCTCTTTTACCATCCTTTACCCAGAAGCCTGAACATTGTAGTGAGAAGTTTGTAGAAACAAAATCAAGTCCAGCATGAAGACCCGCTAAATTCTGTACGACAAAGCCATCCTTAATTTTTGTACACAAATCCTCAAAACTATCATTTCCAGGTACAATGTAACAATTCATCGGCTGTACACTTACGCTAGATGCATAGCCCGATTTAAAGCCATTTCCTGTACTATTTGTATGCATTCGATTGGCACTTCTTGTGTCATGAAGCATCATAACATATTTTCCGTGATCCACCAACGTTTTTGAAGAAGTTGGACACCCCTCATCATCAAAATTGGCAATACTTAGACAATCCGTATTCTTTGGATTATCAATAATTGTGATTTGTTCAGAGAAAATTTGTTCATTAAACTTATCTTTTAAAGGTGAAATTCCCTTATACATTAATTCCCCATTAAATAAACCAGTAAAGGCGGCAAATAAAGATGTCATCGCATCCTTTTCAAAGATGACTGGACATGTACAGCTTGGAATTGGTGTGGCCTTCAATTTATTTAAAGCTTTATCGCAAACACGAGAAACGAATGAATCTAAATCATATTGATCAAAGTCATATACAACTTCAACTAAACTTGCATCCTTGACTTCTTCCTCTTCTTTAACGACAACACTGGCAACAATGTACTGCATTTCATCAGCATCTTGCACGTCCATACCTAAGCTATTCACAATACTGCGACTTCCACTGCCTTGGCTATAGCCTAAATATCCAACTTGAATGACACGTGGATCATAGGCTAGAATCTTAGCTTCTAAGCTTTGAAGAACATCCTTCACATATTCTGTACTAGCCATATTCCAAGTCACATCTTTTTTTGCGTACTCAATTGGTTCTGGTTTTCTTAACGAATCGGTTTCTTCATTTGAAATAATATGTGCTTGTTCAATCAATGACTTTAAAACAGTTTCACACATAGAATCATCTATTTCTTCCAATGCCATATTGGCCATTTTTCCATCTACAATTCCACGAATGCTTGTACCTGTCACTTTACTGGATACTAAAGTGTCCATTTGTCCTTGAAACCAAGTCATTTCTTTTTCAACCGTTGTAGATTGATAGATTTCAAATTCCTGAATACCTAGGCCAAGTGCTTTTTCAATCCATACTTGTTTATTCATTGGCCGTACCTCCTACTGTAATTTGTGAAACACGAATGGCCGGTTGACCTACATCTGTAGGAATCGAACCAGAACTAGCGCCACACATACCTTGTCCACGCTCTAAGTTTTTACCAACGCGATCAATATTAAATAGGATATCTGCACCATTGCCAATTAAAGAAGCCCCTTTTACTGGATAGGAAATCTTGCCATCTTCAATTAAATAACCTTCTAATACGGCAAAGTTAAATTCTCCGGTTTGTGGATTTACACTTCCACCACCCATTTTCTTTGCGTATAGTCCTCGCTTGATTCCTTCAAACATTTCGTCAAAATCATCATTTCCAGCCGCAATATATGTATTTGTCATACGCGAAGTTGTTTCAAATTTATAAGACTGACGACGTGAACTCGAAGTCGATTCAAGACCCATCCTTCGACCATTCAAGCGGTCTATCATATAACTCTTTAAAATACCATTCTCAATTAATACACGTTTTTGTTGGGGATTACCCTCATCATCGACGTTTTGTGAGCCCCACGCATTTGGAATTGTGCCATCATCAATAGCTGTAACTTTATCACTTGCGACTTTTTGACCTAATTTATTACAGAATACACTCTGATTTTTACTGACTGAACTTGCTTCTAAGGCATGTCCACAAGCTTCATGGAAAATAACACCGCCAAAGCCATTATCAATAATGACTGGCATTTTACCAGATGGACAATCTTTTGCCTCTAATAATACTAATGCGATACGACTTGCTTCTTGTCCAATAGATTCTGGAGTTCTTTCTTCAAAGAATTCTAAGCCTTTACTTGCACCTGGTGCTTCATAACCAGATTGTAAGTTTTGGCCATCTTGGGCAAAAGAGGATACAGACATACGACAACGAATTCTTGTATCATGTACGAGTCTTCCTTCACTATTTGAAATCTGTACATTTTGGCATACACTTGCCAACCCTACAGATACTTTTTGAATTTTATCTGAATATGCCTTTGCTGCATCACTTGCACGTACCATTAAGGCAACTTTAGATTCTAATGAAGCTTCTACAGGATTTTCCTTGATTGGATGAAGATTTTCATGAGTTTCTTCAACCAAAGAAATCGATACAGATTTAGATTCTATGCCAAAACCTCCACGCAAATCATCCACTAAGGCATTTAATGATTCTTCATTTGTTTCATTTGTGTATCCATATACAGATTGCACACCTTTATATAGACGAATTCCAATGCCAGCACGAATCAATACGTTTGTATCTTCTAATTTTCCATTTAACATGGATAAAGATTCCGTTGTACCTTCTTCTTCAAAGATTTCGGCAAAATCACAAGAAGAAGCCATACAACGTTCTAATAATTTTTCTAATTGTTCCTTCTTTAACATATTTATCCCTCAATGCAATCTACAAATCGTTTTGTGATTAATTGAGGACGAGTAATAATAGATCCTACTACAACACTAAAGCAGCCAAGTTCTAATACACGGCGTGCTTTTTCTGGTGTATCAATATTTCCTTCAGCAATCATTGGTACGTTTGATTGTTCTAAATATTTACGCATTAACTCAAAATCATTCGTTTCAACTTTATCGCCCTTACTTTCTTCTGTATATCCAACTAATGTTGTTCCTACAAAATCAAAGCCTAATTGAGCGGCATGAAGACACTCTTCTAATGTAGAGCAGTCTGCCATTAATTTTTGTTCTGGATACTTAGCACGAATATCAGCATACAATTCATCTAAAGTTCTTCCATCTGGACGAACACGACAAGTTGCATCTAAGGCAACGATTTCTGGATGTGCCCCTTCAATCAATTCATCGATTTCTTTCATTGTAGGTGTAATAAATACTGGACAGTCCCCATATACTCGTTTAATAATTCCAATAACTGGTAAATCAACTTCTTTTTGAATTTCATTAATATCCTCTACAGTATTAGCACGAATACCTTTTGCGCCTCCCCATTTAGCCGCTCTAGCCATACGTCCCATAATAAAAGATGAATGTAAAGGTTCATCTGGAAGTGCCTGACAAGATACGATTAAGTGTCCTTTTACTGATTCAATGTTATTCATGATTTAAATCTCCTTTTTTTCTAATTATATATATATAGGTAATTATACTACGTATATAGGTTGAAAAACACGAATTAAAAAAAAATTAAAAAAATTTTAAAAAAGTGCTTGCAATCATTTTAAAGTGATGGTATATTTAATGGGCACTGAGCGAGACACAAAAGCTCAGTTGAAATAAATGCGCCCATAGCTCAACTGGATAGAGCGTTTGACTACGGATCAAAAGGTTGTGGGTTCGATTCCTGCTGGGCGCGCCATTTATTTTTTTTCTAAAAATATCGGGATGTAGCACAGCTTGGTAGTGCACTTGATTTGGGATCAAGGGGTCGCAGGTTCAAATCCTGTCATCCCGACCATTATTTTATTTAATTCGGCTGGGTAGCTTAGTTGGCTAGAGCATCCGGTTCATACCCGGAAGGTCGTGAGTTCGAGTCTCACTCCAGCCACCAACGAGTTTAACTTGGACCCTTAGCTCAGTTGGTCAGAGCATCCGGCTCATAACCGGCGGGTCGTAGGTTCGAGTCCTACAGGGTCCACCAATTATACATATGCAGAAGTACCCAAGTGGCTGAAGGGTCCGGTCTTGAAAACCGGTAGGTCGTGCGAGCGGCGCCTGGGTTCGAATCCCAGCTTCTGCGCCATCTTAATTAATTCACATCGCGGGATAGAGCAGTCTGGTAGCTCGTCGGGCTCATAACCCGGAGGTCGTTGGTTCAAATCCTTCTCCCGCAACCATGTGGTCTCATAGCTCAGTTGGTAGAGCAAAGGACTGAAAATCCTTGTGTCGTTGGTTCGATTCCGACTGAGACCACCATTTGTCAAAGATTGCACCTAGCATTTGCCAGGTGCTTTTTTTATGTCTTATTTAAAGCATATTCTTACATAACGGTTATATTCCTTATCTATATAAGCCACTAAAACAAGTGTTTTTCTAAACAAAATTCGCAAAAAAATCGCAAAAAATTTTTCAATGCATATTAAAAACGGATAGTAAATTATCCGCTTTTTTTCACCGATTTCGACTGTTTTTATTTCCCTCTAAATCCATTGTTTTTCTAACTCTTGTCTTATCATCAGGGCTTAGCTTATTCATTATCGCATCATATACCGTAATGCTTTGTCCATTTTTTAAGTGAATCTGATTTCTCGTTGTTTCTTTCACAAATCGAGTCAGTGCAATATTTCTTGCTTCAGACTTATTCAGCTTCTTACTCATTGTCAACATACTATGGTTATGATCATTCACTTTAGTCTGTAAAACTGAATTTTGTTCTTTCACATCATCTAGTCTAATCTTCAATAACTTATTGTCATTCTTATACTGAACCAATTCATTCTTTGTACTATCCAGCTTGTTATTTAGCGTCTTATTCTCATCTTTCAAATTATCTATTTTATCACTCAACAATTTGATACGTTTCAACAACGCCCCAATCATTGACTTTAGTTCTTGAATAAACGTTTTAAGCTGATCAAACACACGGTATTCAACAACAATCTTATTCTTATTCAATCTTGATTTTGGTGAATTCTCCATTTCCACTAATTGTGAAGATACATTTTCCAATCGTTCGTACGCATACGCAATATTTTTCTCGTCCACAGTGTCTTGTTTCAAAAAATCTTTTGCGATATTCACATTATGCTGCATTTCTAGTGTCTTATCCTTTGTATCCTGCCACTGGCTTAATGGCATATTTACCGATGCATCTTTTAATGGTTCCTTAATACTTGTAGCACCATACATCAAATATAAATTGCTCTCATTCATAATGGTTTCCATACTTTTATACATCTTATTTCGCATCGCATTAAATAAAATCGGAACTTTATCTCTTTCATTGATTATAGACTGTTCCGGTTTATATCCCATACGTACTAATGTTTCATCCAAACCCGTACCACAGCGCAATCCCCCGCCGTGCTTTTGAATATATTCCATATCTTCTGCACGTTCATAAATTGGTTTAAAATCAAGGTGCATATGGTAGAATCCAGATTCATCCAAATGTACAGTGGCACCTAATATATGGAAATACGGAAAATCCTTTTTAAATCTAACAAGGAATTCATTAAAAATATGAAGTGCTTGTTCTCTCGTTATCTTGCCATTTTCACGATCACTCTTATCGCCCAAACCTATGATTAAAGAACGAAACATCTTAATCTGCTCCATTTTATTCGTTTTTGGATTCCGCATCTGATCATGCAGATGCTGCGTATAATAATCATTTCCAATCAATGGATAATCCCGATTACGTGGCTTTGTCTTGATTTGTCCCGAATTGTATCGATCCCAAGCAGCTGCTTTTCGTTTCAATGTATACTCATTACGTTCTTTAATATATGGTTTCATCAATTCATTAATCTGTTCCTTATAGCTTTTTTCATAAGGCACAAGTTCAATTACTGTATCTTTATTTGTATCATGCGTATGCTCCAGTTTCGAGCGATACTCCAAGCCGTGATTATGTTCTTCACATCCTTCACCAGCCGTAATCGTAACCGACACTTCATTCATGCAAATCACCCGATTTTAATATTTTATACAATGTTGTACGACAAACATTATATTTTTTACACATCTGTTCAAAAGTCATTTCCTTCTTTTCCGCTCTTAGAACATCCACACCAGGAAGTTTTTTCTTAGGTCTTCCAGAAGTTGATACTTTTTCTTCAATAATCACTTCCAAATTGCCATTATATGTATTTCGATATGTACCATTGAAATGTTTAAAAAGTATTTTTATACATTCCTTTTGATGTTCAATATTCGTATCATTTAAATATAATTTAAATCGATTCATTTACGTATCCCCCTTATTATTGTTCATTAATTATTTCCACACATTCTTTTGAGCAAGCCTTGCTTGCCATAATTACCAGCTTGATGGTAATGCCCTTCCCTATTGAGCTCCACTACCGCACTAAAGGCGGTAATGAAGTTCAATGACGGGCAACTGCGTTGAGCTTTTGGCGACATCATTCGAATTGAGAATCAATGATGTCGATCAGATCCTGCTCAGAATTATTGAAGAACTTAACGTAAGTCTTCAAACACTCCGTTTGTGTATGACCCAAGCGTTTTGCGACCAATGATACAGGTGCATTCGCATTACATAGAAGTGATGCATTGCTTCGTCTAAACCCATGAATCTTGATCATGCGAATTCCTGATCTTTCGCAGGCGATTGCCATACGCTTCTTCACAACTTTCGCAAGAACGGGTCTGTCCACTCCAAACAGAAATGTATCTTTTGTGATGCAGTACAAGTCTTTGTACCAATCCAAATATTCCTGCATGATGCATTTCATTCGTTTGGGCATCGTTATCGTTCGAATACTGTTCCTTGTCTTTGGCGGAGTAACCAGATACGATCTTCCCTGCACATACCTAGCTACTGTCTTATTGAATCGAATTGTCCCCTTATCCATATCAATATCGTTCATTGTTAGTGCAACACATTCGCCAAACCGGCATCCCATAAAGTACAAAAGATTCACAATGACATAACAGACATATTCTCCATTTTCTTTGTTTCTTGGAAAACATTGGATGAACTGTTCAAATTCATCCGGTGTATAGAAATCGTCTTCATCAATGATCTTGTCCGGTCTTTTGTATTTGGGAATTCTTTTGACAGGATTGAACTGTACATATCCCATTTCCAATCCATAGTTAAATATCTTATTCAAATATGTCAGCATCTTATTTACATATTCTTCACTCAAGCCTTTTTTAAATGCAGCATCCGTAATCTGTTTGATCTGTCCAGATGTCAGTGACTGAATCTTTTCATCATACAAAGGTTCAAAGTATTTCGAGATATATGTATTACTCTGTTTTGTGCTTGATTTTAATTGATTTGCCTTAGCCAGATCATATACGTCAATAAACTCTTTCAATGTATAAGAATGACTTTCAAAAGCGTGTGTTTCTGCATTAAAAGATTCTTTATATTTCAATTCAAACTCACGCGCATCATTGATGGAATTAAAAGTCTTTCTAAAAGAATATCTATGATACTTTCCAGTTGAAGTTGGCACAGATCCACGAATTTCATACTTCTTGTTTCCTAAACGTTTCACAGACATCGTCTACACCTCCACATGCCCGTCTCTTCGAAGCATGTCAAAGATCTTGATAAAGAACTGATTAGGAGCATATGCAGAATACTGTTTGTGAAGTTGATGCATTTCAATATGTGAATCCAGTCTATTGATATATTCATCTGCATATTCTTCCGATTCAATAAGCAATCGATCATGCAGTTCATCATTTAGAATAACATTTCCATAAAGTCCAAAATGCTTTGTTTCCAAAGAGAGAGTATTATCTTCTATATTATCTTCTATATTATTAGGACAACTGAGTTGGCTACCCTGGCTAACTGAGTTTGCCACCCCACCTAACTCTGTTGACTGGTAGCTAACTAAGTTTGCCACCTCTTTTGCGACATAAATACAATTTTTAATGCCATGATTTACAAAGTCTTTCTTCTCTAACAAATTCTTTTGTATTAAACTTTTTAAAGCTTTATCTACACCAGCTTTAGTTGAATTTGTAAAATCTGCCAAATAACTACGACTGCCTGTAAATGCACCACAATGATCACGCGAAAATCCATAGATAATCGCATAAATACTCAATTCCAATCCTTTTAACCCCAATTCATTTATCATCCAATATTGAATAGAATAATAGGAATTGGGTTTAATCTTCTTATTATTTTCCATAAAAAAACTCCTTTTACCTCATTACGAAATAGACTTTCTGAACAAGCATTCAAAAAGCCTCCAAAAAAAGATAAAAAGGAGGCCACATTTTGTATAATGTGCTATAATATACGTGCTTAGGGGTATATTACATGCCTCCGGTTTAATTTGGTGCCAGCCAAATTAAGCCTTTTTTTCTACCTTAAAATCAAAAAAATCCTTCACGATCACAACCGGAACTTTTCCTTTTAAAAGTCGCCTTTCATCCAGCTCATACTCATCCTTCATAACCTGAATGAATTGGTATGCCTTGGATTTGCTGATGTTCGCATAGGCTGCCACATCCGTGGGACCCCAATATAACTTTTCCATTTTGAATTTCCCCTTTCTAGAAAGTTATTTATAAATACGACTTATAACTTTCATATTTATCATACCATTTAATCCGGAATTTGCAACTGCATAATGCGTATATTTCCGGATATCTTTTTTTATGTACTTTACCATGTTAATATATCTATAGATTTGGAGGGGTCCTATGTCTGTAAAATCCTATATAGATTCTTTATGTTCAGAAAAAAATTTAAACATGAAACAACTTGCTGAACAGGTAGGAATCAACTATAAAACATTGAATACTCTAGTAAATGAAGATGGTAGACTTATGAATCCTAAACAGTTGGCTTTATTTTCAAAATACACAGGCAAATCAAAACAGGAAGTATTCTATGACAATTTAAAAGATGATGATTTATCAGACGCATGTACAAAAACTGCCCTTCTATATATCGGTAAGAAAACATGTGAAGGATGGATTGCCAATATAGATATCCGTCTTGATACAAAGATATCAAATACTCGTACTGCCAACTATGCTGGCATACTGCATAAAAAAAGATCCGGAAACGGATTAACTGTAGTGGAAGACTGGGATCAGCTAAAAGTTGACTTTTGGGAGTTCTACTACAAAGGTAAGTTAAAGGATGAAGAAGAATACGGCAGAGACACAATTGCCCGTACGTTTGCGAATGAAAGAAAGTACATATCCAGTGTATTATTCTTTGGTCTTCAAAGACTATGTACAACAAACCTAAATCCAGTCAACTATCATATCGTCTTCAATCGAGATACTGAATATTATCTAGTAAAAGACTATTTCCCAAAGAAGATGAACATGGGCTTTGAGTGTATCTATGTTGATGAAAACGAGAGATAAATAGTCAAAAGAGTATCACCATAAACAAGTGATACTCTTTTATTGAGAAAACTTAATCCACACATAGAATCAATAATAATTGAATTAATGTGCATCAGGAAAATCATTTTTGAATTTGCCACCATAATGATTGTTCTTATAGTTTCTAATATATAGTAATAAAATCATTATCACTAAAACAATACCGCAGATGGCATACATTGTAGTTGAATTTAAATTATAGAATAAATAACAAATTACTGTCCCAACAATAATTAATAATCCTATGATCACTAAGAATGCATCCCCATATTTTTTCATTTAAAACGCCCTCTTTCTTATTATAAAATTATCGAATTTTAATAGTTACACCACTATACCAATAACCTCCACCAGCTAAACAAGAATATGGATCATTTACAGAAGAGCGATAGTTAATGCTGTACGTTAAGCTAGAACCACTAATATTGTGCCATTGTGAATTAATAGAAACAGTCCATAATGTAGGAACATATGTAATCGCTGCATTTAAACTTACATTTGAAATTTTTCCATTATTGTATGTATACGCACCAGTTACAGTGACTTTAGCACTTGATACGCAACTACCACCTTGATTTTGAATGCGAATACTATATGACTTATTTACATTTATTCTCGATGCAGCGCGGTTTATATCAGATACAGCAGAAATTTCAGACTCATATAATGGTTCAATTGTTGAGTTATCCTCTAATAGAATAACTTCACCTTTGTCTGGAATAGGATACATAGTTCCTGCTTCACAAGCGCGTTGTTGAGAATGAACAGGTACATCAATTTCTTTGGCACTCAACATATTTGGGCGCAATAAACTCTGCTCCCTAGTTAATCCTTTAAACACTCATAGGGTTTTCAACCCTACAATTTTTGAAGCCGATTTTTAGTCGACCCTATCTAATTGCGGATTACCAAGAATATTTATTATATTTTATAATCAATTATTGCTTTTACGTTTTATATAAATAGCAAATAATGCAACGATTATCATTTGAATAATATATGTAATAATATTTATCTTACATAATAAATTTATAATTAGATCTTCAACAATGGTTGATACTGAAATAACCACAATTGGATTCTTATTATTTTTCAAAAGTTTAATACTCACTCCATATAAGCCTAACATAATCATAGAATATATAAAATCTATTTTGTAACTCATCAATGCCACAGAAATCGATGAGTTATTAACTAGAGGAATAACCAAGAAACAGAAAAATAAAGTTATATATTTGATCATAGACTTTACCTTCTAGAATGGGCAAACTTCATACCTTGTCCATTTTTCGCAAACATATCCTGCTGGTGCTTTGGCACATATTGCAACTTTCCCAACATAACAAACCATACTTGATATTATTACCCCAGAAAAACTCATCACAGCACTACAAGCCAATCCAATTACTGCTTCACAAGCCTTACTTCCTGGAATTGTTCCATGATATGTTTTCTTTGTGCATTGTAATGTATAACAATCGCTTGTCCTAGTAGAAGTATATACTTGAGCGGTATCATTCATGTAATCCTCAATTACAATATTATCTCCAGTATTAATGGTAACAAAAGCTCCACTTACTTCATATTTTTCATTAACGTCAAATATTAACGAACTGATGATATCGTTATTATTATCTTTTTGTATGTATGCAACAGAAAAATATGACTGATCTGTATTATTTCTAAAAACATTAATTCTTTCACTGTCCTTAACAAGATCAAAATGTTCCTTATAAATATCACTATTTTCCACACTATCCATTACTAACATTTGTTCTTCATCTGTATAACTTAATGCTTTTTCGAGAATCTGCTCATCCACTTCACCAATGGTACATCCTGTAGTACATCCTGTAGTACTTTCTTCCGCTTTTAAAGAAATCGAATGGTTTAATAACGTCATCAAACTTAAAGTAACTATACTTACAATTGATATGATTTTTTTCATAAAAATCCTCCTATTATTCAATAAATTTTTCCATTTCTTCTTGTGTTATATTCCCTAAAATATTTTTTTTAACTTCTCCATTAGAAACATAATATATTACGGGAACATATTTCTCTTTAAACTTTTTACTATAATCTTTTTTTTCATTTTTGGACATCTGAGATGTTTCTACTATATAAATCTTTAAATTTTTTTCTTTCGCGACACTCTTTACATTATCTAAAAATTCTGGACAATATGGACAATCATCTCTTTTAAAAATAGAATAAAACGTTTCATTTTTGTTTATCATTTCATCAATTTTATTATATTTAACTTCATTCCATTCAAATTTAGGAAGCTGTCCACATGCAGTAATTAATATAAAGCTTATACATACGCAAAATAATTTAAATCTTTGATTAAGAATATTCATATACTCTAATCCTTCTTTCTCATAAATATAGATTGAATCATATATTTAATCTTTAATTATACTTTCCTTTAGTTATTACATCCTATTATTTGATATCTAATACATATTAGATTCATTTAAATAAATTATACATATTCCCACCCCTCTTGTTCTAATCTTTACAATAAAGATAAATCACTATGACTAAATTTATACAGATATAAAAAGTTATAATAATACTTAATACATTTTTTAATTCATAATAACCATCAACCAAATGTGTAAATAGCAACATACTTACGCTTACTAAAATCATAGATATCCCAGAAAACTGTGCAAATTTATCTTTCATATTATCCATCATCCCTTTCCGTTATAATCAAAATACTCGTTCGAATTAAAATTTGTTCACATTATTATGATCATTATCCTCTAATATACCTGCTAAGATTAAAAATTATTGGTTCCCATGGGTATCAATCTCCTTATGTGTTTTTTATAGATTATAAATCAAAATTCAATGCTAATAATACTATTACAGTTCAATAATAGATAATATTATTCACTTCTCTATAGTTTTTATTTACATCATTTTTATAAAAATATAAGTCTTATAAAACGGATATTTTTTGATATCTAAAAGAGTAGGGTCGTATCAGCAATCCCTCCCTTTTTATTTGTTGTTCGAGCCCAATATTAGCTATAAACCGTTTTGGGGTATATGCGCCCCTTATACTGTTTTATGAAATAAGACAAATTGCCTTATCAGATTATTAACAAATAAAACTTAATGTATTGATATTATTCTTAATTAATCCATATATGAAAAACCGTTCCTAAAGTATCATCACATTTTAACTGAAGTGTGATAGTACCTTTTAGTATATCATACACAATCAATTGATTCTCCGTAAGAAGTAAAAGATGATTTAAGTCTAATCTTTTAATATCTACAATTCTTTCATTTTCAGAAATGGCATACGGTGAAATATCAACAAATTCGCTTTGCAATGTTTCATAATTAAAAATAGTAAAACCCAGTTTATCTATAGTTATCGATTCATGTGATATAGCAAGAAAATCATCTCCAATATCATAAATATCGGAAGGAAATATTTCTTCAATCGTATAGAATTCACTTGTTGCGTTAACTAAGTCATATCTATATATTGCACCAGCATATATTTTTTCTAAACTATCAAGATTTCGCCAACCCGCTGAAACAGCGTATAAATAATTCCCTTTTGTAATAACATCATTAAAGAAATATTGCTTCTCTTTATTGGCTCCAATTTCTTTTATTGTATCTATTGAAAAATCACCATCATTTTCAGAAATAGAAATCAAAATATTTTTAAAATAATTCTTCCCATTTTCAACTTCTGTGGCTTCAACCTCTGTTCCAATAGTATAAACTTTATCAGACGAAGTAATGAAATCACTAAATAACATATCCTTCTCAAGTTTTAGATATTCCACTTCTTCTAATTCTGGTGTATAAATTGAAATAAACGAGTTTTCTCCTGTAGTAGATGCAAAATAGTAATTATGAGAAGCTCCTGATGATGTATATGCACAATGGTCCGTTTGATAACGATAAATTAACCCTGTGTTGAAGTCTATTGAAACTAAAGATTGCTTATCTCGACCAGGAAAATCTTCTTCGGTAAATACTAAATACTGATTTAACAATTCAGAACGATGAACCACAGGGTTTATATTCGTATTTATAATCTTAATATCTGTTTTGGTTATTTCATTTAACTTTTCATCATTGAATTGATAGCCAATTATTCCATCGCTGCCTAGCACATAAAAATCAACCTCGTCTGAAGTTTCAAAACGATTTGTTTTTTGACAACCTACTGTTCCAATCAAAAGGAATGCGATTATACAGTATGAAATAATTTTTTTAATGTGTTTGTACAATTTAAACTGCTTCATAATCTGGGAAAATCTTTTCACATACAAACATCTGAAATTTGAGATGCATAAACAGGAGCGTATTTAAAACAATTACAAATCAATTCTTCGAATGTGGTACTTTTATCTCTTTCATTATGGAAAGTATGACGTAGTTGATCTAACAATCCATTTACATTCATTTTATTTTCTCCTTTTTTTCTTTCAAAACTATAAATTTAATGTTATTCCGTTGAATGATACATCAATTATGGTCTTTTTTATACTCAATAATATCTTTACAAAATCTCTTAGCGTTAAATACACTTCAGCTTTTGTTGCTTGTGGACAAGGTAGTACAAATAGAATTCCAATTCCACAACAAATCAAGCCTAGAATGATTCATCCGAGAAAAGATAAATCTAAGATGAATAGATCGGCCTTTTGTCAGGTAGTCATTTGTTTAGATACAGTATCTTTTAGAAACCAGGATTGGATGTAAATAAATCCATAAGACACTTCTATTTGCTCAATAATATTTGTTCTTGGAAATTATGCCCGTTACAAATAATTCCGTTTATTTTAGTTCTTCTCATTATTGTCTGTTGTCACAATCTCTTCCTGCCATTTTTTGTAGTTATAGAAAGCTTGGATAAACAAAATTATACTTAATATAACTGCTATTATACAAGTCCAACGAAGTGAACGAAATTTATAATAAAACCCAAACATGATAGCTATATCTATCGGAATTATCCATAATGTTCTAATAAACTTTCTTCTATAACTTAGTTTCCCATACCACATCATTATCCCCTTATCAACTTTTTCACTCATTCCCCATTTTCTCAACACCATTAAATGAATGAAATTAATCGTAAAAAGAGTAGCTATTACAAATACAAATCTCATTTTCATCCAATCTTATATATTTTAGCTATATAACACATCAACATTAAAAAATCAATTAAATGTTAAACGTCAATCATAAAATAATGTAAAGTTATACTATAAACTAAATTCCTTTATCCAATCACCGAAAGATAACAATTGATATCCCTGAAAAACTAAAGTACCTTCCATACCAACGTCTACAACATTATATTCAAATACACTAACTTCAAAAGTTTTCATTCCCTCTTCAGTCATAAAAATCAATTCATAAAAAGCTTCTGGACTTGGCACTTTTCCAGGAATAGCAAAATACTCACCCTCTTTTTTTTCAATTAATTTTGCAGATATCGATTCTTTTCTAGATTTATTTCTTGTATATCTTAGCATATTCATTTCTCAAGATATGTATAAATTAGTTAATTAAGCAAAGTAATCTACACATACTTTTTCCTTTCTGGTTTAAAATTTATCGGATTTTTATTAATCCACTATCAATAGCTCATAAGTATTTGCAAAAGCGAATAATTGATAATGCACTTTTACAGTTACCGGTTGAACCTCATTAACAATATCCTGATCATATATATACTCATGAGTTACCTTGTTATCATCTATATTTTCAGTATGATAAAACTCAATGAGCCTTTCCTCTAACTTTATTCCAACCTTGATATTCACCGGCTCGTTGAATGAATGGAAGATTATATTACTTTCCACGTATTGTCTATAGATTGCAGTCGATAGGATCAAGGCCAGTAAAACACACCCAATAATCATTACTTTCTTTTTCATAGGCTTATCCTCACAAAAGCGTTATAAGAATATATAGAACAATTAGAATTAAAAGACCCATTCCAATCTTTTTCTTATCATTCTTGGCATAAACTAAGTTATATACTTCAAAAGTCCAGAATCCAAATTGAAATGTATACTTCGTAAAATAGTAGATCAAGAAACATACAATCAATGATCCTATACAAATCATCCCTTTAGAATATTCCAACATAGATTTATGTCCTTGATTCAATGCCTCATTATCCCTATTCAATTTATCAATGATTTCCCTCTGTTTATCATTCATGAGCATTACCATACTTTCTTTTTAACCATGGATAAATAATCAATATACAAACACTTATAATACCTGCAAGTACATATTGTTCGATTGGTTGTTTATGAAATCCTAACAATCTTCTTAAAAGTTGAAACAACCAATAACCATTCACTACCCACTTCACCCAACTATTAGATTTCATTTCCATAGCATCAGTTTTTATATCTCTACAGATTCTTTTAAATTCAAATAAACTTCAGCTCTTGTTGCTTCTGGATAAGGTAGTACAAATAGAATTCCAATTCCACAACAAATTAAACCTAGAATGATCCATCCTAGAAAAGATAAATCTAAGACAAATAGATCCATCTTTTGTCCAGTCGTCATTTGTTTGGACAAAGAGAATGCTTCTGAAGCAGAAAGATTTGGATTTTCTGCCAATAGATATGGAATCATAGAATATTCATAAGCCTTAACAAATCCAGGTATTATGAATAAGAATAGCCATAGTAGTGTTTTTAAATCCATCAAAAACATGATTTTTACAACATTTAAATAATTACCCTTGAACCCTTTAAAGATTTCACCAAGTTCAGGATTCTCATCATGATTCTTAATAAAATATCCATTTTTTCCAACTACGATGACATTACCAATAAAGATTGTATAGAGTATTCCAAGAATACTCGCTATAGAAATGAATGAATAAAATATAAGTTCAAAATTAGATGAATAAAACATAGGCTGAGCATCATAAGAATGGTTGTTTGATGCAAAGTCTTGTACTCTTTCAATAATGGTTGTTTTTTCACCTGTCAATGTTGATGCGATCAACGTAACCACAAACATCTTCCAATAATTTCGTTTCATGATTTGTTTGGCTTGTTCTTTAACTTGTTGTCGATTCCACATATTTATTCACCCAACTTTCTTTAGACATGCAATCTCTTTTCTAATTCCTTCAATATTGCATTTGCTTCTTTGACATCATTTAAATACTTATCACTATTAAATAACACTTTTTCCTTGGAAACATATATTGGTAATACACTATTATCTTTTAAAACAACTTTAATACCAACATACATCATTGGTTCTACTGCACCAGCCATAAATGTAGCTCCACCTAAAATTGTATGTGTAAATGGTTTTGTTTTACCTTTGAAATTTGCATCTTCGTTTTGAATAGAACACTTTTGAATCTCTTCATATAAACAACTTGCACCACCCATTATTTCTAATCTATTTTCTTCATCATGAAATTTCACACACATTTTTAATCACCTCCTCTATTTTCTTTGCGATCTTACGATCTTGTATGTACTGGTCTGTATTGACCATTGTCTTTTCTTTTGACACATATATAGCTAATACAGTTTCATTCTTTAAAACAATCTTCACTCCAACATACAAATATGGGTCTTGTAATAAGCCAGATGGTAATGGTCCACCTGGAAGTACAGCTGTAAATGGAATTCCTTTTCCCTTATATTTTGCCTTTTCATTTAAAACAGATACTCTTGTCACATCATCATAAGAGTATTTTCCTTGTGTTCCAGTAACAATCTCAAATTGTTTACAAGAATCATCAAATTTAACATAATCATTTAAATCCATAATTTTTTCCGCCTCACTATTTTGTAATTCATAAACATGTTATTATGCTTCTTCCATATATTTTGCCTTAAACGCAATACAACTTCTCTCTTTTCCAAACAATCCTTTGGATTCCACACGCCCAAGACCATATGCCCAGAATGTAACAGTTTGACCTTCTTTAAAATTAAATTCTTTATTGTAATCAAGCACACAAACATAAGACTTATCATCAAAGATACTGATCATGTATCCTCTAAAATCTTTATCATCCACTCGAGCAATGATTTTGCCCGTATATGTCAATTTCTTTCCATACCACTTAGAATGTGTAACCTCCAAATCCGATTGATCAGGCGATTGTGACTCCGCTTTAAAGGATTCTTCATCCACTTCACTACATTCAACTAGAATCGTACTTTCTAAGCCCTGATATTCAACAGTAACCTCTGAAGTCTTTCCAGCTTTTAATGTGACAGGCTCTTTGATAGTCCATCCTTGTGTAATGAATTCTTTTGTACCATCCTCATAATAGGCCCATACACCAATCTTCGACTTATTATCTATAGTTTCATTTGCTTCTGCAAAACCTGTATATAAGGCTGTCATATTCTCTAGCTTTTCCTGACTAGCCTCTACTTTTTCATTATTTGGTGTTATATTCGAACATCCACAAACCAAGAATACACTTAGCAATGCCGCTGCATACTTCTTCATAGTTCTACCTTCTCTTTCTTTTTAACCATGGAAAATACTCAATATACAAACACTTATAATACCTGCAAGTACATATTGTTCGATTGGTTGTTTATGATATCCCAACAATCTTTATACTGATTTTATTTAAGCCTTAGATTCAAACCCGTTTCAGGATCTCCTCCAATAATCACTGTATACGATTTTCCATATTCAACAGGTATTGATAAAAGATCACTATGTGCATATGTATTACTACTGGTTGAGTCCATCAAAAATACTTCAACCTGAAATGTTGATAAATCAAAATTGTCCAAACATGTTATTTTATTATTAATAATACTATCCGTATAAACCTTACCGACATCTAACAACTCGTCATCTTTTTCACGCAATCTACTTCCAATCCGCCATTGTCCATCAAAGTAGTATCTAGTTTCGACAAATTGAAGATTAGGAACTTCAAGCATATACTGAATGGTAATAGTATTGCGCTTGCAACCAGCCATATTGAAAGTGAGTAAGAGTATAAAAGCAAATAAAATAATTCTCTGTATTATTTTTATACTATAATTCAACATACAATTTATCCATTATCCCCTCTGTTTATCATTCATAATCATTACCTATACTTTCTTCGTAGCCAAATATAGAAAGCGAGTGCACAAATCACGATTATACCCGCAAGTCCATATTGCACTATTGCCTGTTTATCACCTAATACTCTTCCTAGAAATTGTGCAATTCCATAACTACATAATAAGCATAAAGCTACACACTTCATCCAAAAGCTAGATTCCTTCTTTTCTTTTGGAGTTGTATCTAACAAGTCTTCATCTAAATATTTTTGAAGATCTTCATTCATATCTTCCTGTAATCTTTGAATCCGATTTTTTTTCATATCATTGTCTCCAAAACAATGTGGTTTTTAAATAATGTACATAAGACGCAAATATTAAGAGGATGATCAACAATATGATTTCTCCATAATAGATATATTTTTCTTTGTATCTAAAGTCATACAATGGTTTATCCAAATACACACGACCATCTACTTGTACTAATAATTGAGAATGTACTAAAGCTTCTATTGTATTATAATCAAACTTAGAAATCTCAATTGCCCTTTCTTCATTGAATATTCCATTCTTAATGAAATATCGAATGACTTTGAATTTATTTATTAAAATGCTCATACGCATACACAAAAAATCCAATATCTGCAGTACACATCATTGCTTGTAAGTAATCATAGTTATAAAAGCCATAGATAGCTCCACCTACAAGTAGAACAACCATAGAAATGAGTCCCCATTTAGGAAAGCTCATCTGAAACACGAACTCCATCACAAGTACTATGATGCATATTACGCCTATCCTCGGATTTATCCCCCTCTCTAGTTTTCAAAATTTGTTTTACCTCTTCTTCCGTCATTTCAACAGGAATCAACGGAATAAAGACATTTTTATTATTCTTTTTTCTCTGTCTCTTTTTCATAATCTTACTTTGCATCTGGATATGTGTCTTCAAATTTATCAGCATATCGATTGTGCTTTTTATACTTGAAGAACATACCAACCAAGAAAACAACAGCTACTACGCCTAATACGTAAACTAACCAATCTAATGTCATCTTACTATGTCCTCCTTTTCTAATTTCATATTATCATGTCTGTAACCGTTTTCATACAGTTTTTTATTCATTTTCAGCCAAACGTATCATTTGTTATTTTTCATGTGTAATATAACTTAGTTAGTAAATAATTCTATCTAATATACTAAGTTTGTATGTTTTAAACGATACTTTCTCAAGGTATAAATCAGTATCATATTCCCTGAAACAATCTATAATTTTAGAGTTTCAATTAAAGAATATGACAGGGAAAAACAACTATATTGAAAGCACGAATCGAATATACATGGACCCAATAATATTTCACCTAATCATGAGCATTGCATTACCTAAAAAGTATGATATAATTCAGGTAGTACATAAAGATGTTCAATAACTGAACATGAGAAAAGAGAGGATTCCCGTCCTCTCTTTTTTTCACTTCTGCAATGTTTTGTCTTGGTTATGTTACTTCTTTAGTTCTCGAATAATTAGTAGCAAAACTACTAATGTTAAAAATTCTGAGTACATAAAGATAAAACAATAACCAAGCATTACAAAAGCGTTCTCTTTGAAGGTCTGAATTCATAAAGCCAACCTCCAGTCGAAATTATAACATAATCTGGTATCTTAAACCCCTTTCTGTCAGCTTTTTGAAAGAAAAAGTGAAGGATGCTGCCGAATCCGAGGCACGTAACGTTACATCTTATATTACAAGTCTTATCTTAAAAGACTTAAAAGAGGAGGAGCTTGTTTGAAAAAGTTTATCAACTAAAAAAGAGGACTTAATATCCTCTAATTTTTTATATTCAAATAATGTATCTTACATAAGGGGTGGGAAAATAAGCGCGCCACCATAAATAGAGACGTGTATAGCTAATATAATAAAAGTAGCAAGAAGAAGAAATACTACAAAATATTTGAAATATTTTTCAGCCTGTTCTTGAGATAGTTTTCCATTTTTATTAAGCTCAGGATGCTCATCAAGTTCTTTTATTCTTTTTTTTAAATAATTATCTAAAAATTTCATTACTAATCACTATCCTCTCCATCATTATCACTACGTAAAAATCACTATACTGTCCATTGGTATCAAAGCTCCTTTTTTTATTCTATAAGTGTTCTTTATACAAAAATTCTAACAAGTACGAATTAAAAAAAACAGTCTATTAGTGATCTAAAATACATGATACAATTTAAAAGTAGTGAGTGCTGATTCACCTATATTTAACAACTTGATTGCTAATATTTACTTTTCAAAAGTTCATGATATAATTCGCGTAGGCAAAAATCACAAAATTGTGCCACGTTAAGGAAAACTGACCTAGTCACTCGGTTTTCCTTTTTTTTGCAAAAAAAGAGGACTTAATATCCTCGGATATTTAAATTCTTGTAGGGTCGAACATAGTCCTTAAATTTTTATAGGGTCGTTTTATAAGTAGTAAAAAAATTCTATAAAATATCGTAGGGTCGTGTTCGTCCCATTTTTTTATATTTCCTTAA
>OJJT01000247.1_pt1 | contig 32474 bp, 32 predicted proteins | sample 1596281 | NCBI WGS metagenome assembly OJJT01 (sample SAMEA4350145, study PRJEB24818) | metagenome | biome: human; feature: gut; material: faeces | place: Denmark | collected 2013-09
CTTGCCGTTTATCACGATCCCGCTGACGCCCCGCGCCTCGTTCGGCACCTCCAGGATGTGGTGCCTCAGCCTGCTGCTGATGTGGGGAATGGCCTTTTTCTGTTCCAAATCGTCTCCTCCTCGGGTGTTTGTTGTGTTTGTCGAATATTATAACAGCATTTTGTTAAGAAATCTTGTCCGCAAGATAAAAATATAACTTGTACCAGGGTGATTGAAAATCCGCCGGGCGTGGAATATAATCACAGGTGTAAAGACACCTTGGGGGTAATACTAATGGAGAAATACGGCGGTCTCAACTACACCATGCTCTGCGACTTTTATGAGCTCACCATGGGCAACGGCTACTTCGAGTCCAGGCTTGGCGACAAGATAACATATTTCGACCTGTTCTACAGGACCGTTCCGGACGGCGGCGGCTTTGCCATAGCGGCAGGGCTCGAGCAGGCCGTGGACTATATCAGGAACCTGCACTTTTCCGAGGAGGATATCGCCTATCTGCGCGGCAGGGGCATGTTCTCGGAGCCCTTCCTCAACTACCTGCGCGACTTCAAGTTCACGGGCGACGTCTGGGCCGTGCCGGAGGGGACGCCCGTGTTCCCGCGCGAGCCCATCATGGTCATACGAGCTCCTGCCATCCAGGCGCAGCTGCTGGAGACCTTCCTCCTCCTCACGATAAACCACCAGAGCCTCATCGCCACAAAGGCCAACCGTATCGTCCGCGCGGCGGAGGGCCGCGTGGTGCTGGAGTTCGGCTCGCGCAGGGCGCAGGGTCCGGACGCGGCAATATTGGGTGCAAGAGCCGCATATATCGGCGGCTGCGCGGGTACGGCCTGCGTACTCTCGGACCAGATCTACGGCGTCACCGCCGGCGGGACCATGGCCCATGCCTGGGTCCAGATGTTCCCCACCCAGCTCGACGCCTTCCGCGCCTACTGCAAGACCTATCCCGAAAACGCCACCCTGCTCGTGGATACCTACGACACCCTCCGCAGCGGAGTGCCGGACGCCATCCGCGCCTTCAATGAGGTGCTCAAGCCGCTGGGGATAACCAAGTGCGGCATCAGGCTCGACTCCGGCGATATGGCCTACCTCACCAAGTGCGCCCGCAAAATGCTGGACGACGCAGGCTGGACCGAGTGCAAGATAACCTGCTCCAATTCCCTGGATGAACACCTCATAAAAGGCCTCCTGCACCAGGGCGCCTGCATAGACTCCTTCGGCGTGGGCGAGCGGCTCATCACCAGCCGCTCCTCCCCGGTTTTTGACGGCGTGTATAAGCTCGCAGCGGTGGAGGAACCGGACGGCACCATCGTCCCCAGGATCAAGATAAGTGAGAACATCGGCAAGATAACGAACCCGCATTTCAAAAAGGTCTACCGCTTCTACGGTCGGGATACGGGCATGGCGGAGGCGGACTATATCTGCGTCTACAACGAGACCGTGGACGACACGCACGACCTCGTCATCCGTGACCCGGACGCCACCTGGAAGCAGAAAACGATGACGAACTTCAAGGCCAGGGAGCTGCTCGTCCCCGTGTTCAAAGACGGCGAACAGGTATATGAGCTGCCTTCCCTGCCGGAGATACAGGAGTATTGCCGGAAAGAGGTCGCGACCCTCTGGCCGGAGGTGCGGCGCTTTGAATACCCGCACAACTACTATGTGGACCTCTCGGATGAACTGCTGGCCATAAAGACCAGCCTGCTCAACGCGCGGCGATGACGGACGGCGCAGGGAGAAGAGCGCAGATCGCGGCGCTTTTGGAAAGGGCCGAAGCCCCCGTGTCCGCGGCGAGCCTCGCCTCAAAGCTGGGCGTCAGCCGCCAGGTCATAGTCGGAGACATCGCGCTGCTGCGCGCCTCCGGCGCCAATATCACAGCAACGCCGCGCGGCTACATCACGGAACGTGGCCGCGGCGGCCTGTGCCGCACCGTCGCCTGCATACACAATTCGCTGGCGGACATGGAAAGGGAACTGAACATCATGGTGGATAACGGCTGTACAGTGCTTGACGTGGTGATAGAACACGCGGTGTATGGCCAGCTGACAGGCGAACTGCGCCTCACAAGCCGGCACGAAGTGAGGCAGTTCATCGGCCGGATCACGGCGGAGCAGGCACCTCCCCTCTCCACGCTGACGGGCGGCATCCACCTGCACACGCTCCTCTGCCCCAGCGATGAGGTCTACGAGCGCACCGTGCGCGAACTGGACGCCGCCGGGATATTGTTTGTCAAGAATTAATCTAGTGTTGACATCGGCCTTCAATAAGATTAAAGTATCGTTACAGGTGTCTTGACACCTGTAACGATACTTTGTTTATTGGGGTGGTTCATTTGGCCGGGTTCAAGGCGTTTTTGAAGAGGAAGGACATCGAGTTCTCGCTCCGGCGCTATGGCATAGACGCGCTGGGAGCCATGGCACAGGGCCTTTTCTGCTCTCTGCTCATCGGCACGATACTCAACACGCTCGGCTCGCAGACTGGTCTGACGATCTTCTCCACCGTCGGCGGCTACGCCACGGCGATGAGCGGTCCGGCCATGGCCGTAGCCATAGGCTATGCGCTCAAGTGTCCGCCGCTCGTGCTGTTCTCGCTCGTGCCTGTCGGCTGGGCCTCGAACGCCCTCGGCGGAGCGGGCGGGCCGCTCGCCGTGCTCGTCATTGCCATAGTCGCGGCCGAGGTCGGCAAAATGGTCAGCAAGGAGACCCCCATAGATGTGCTTGTCACGCCTCTCGTGACCATCTTCGTCGGCGTAGCCCTCGCCGCGCTCATCGCCCCGCCCATCGGCGCGGGCGCTGACTACATCGGCTCGCTCATCAAGCGCGCGACGGTACTCCAGCCCTTCTGGATGGGCATAATCGTCTCCGCATCCGTGGGCATTGCGCTCACACTGCCTATCTCCTCCGCCGCCATCTGCCACAGCTTCAACCTCGTCGGGCTGGCCGGCGGCGCAGCGGTGGCGGGCTGCTGCGCGAACATGGTGGGCTTTGCCATCATGAGCTTCCGCGAAAACCGCTGGGGCGGCCTCGTCAGTCAGGGCCTCGGCACCTCAATGCTCCAGATGGGCAACATCGTCAAAAACCCGCGCATCTGGCTGCCCGCCATCCTCACCTCCATGATAACCGGCCCCATCGCCACCTGCGTGTTCAAGCTCGAGATGAACGGCGCGGCAATAAACTCCGGCATGGGTACCTGCGGCCTCTGCGGTCCCATCGGCATCTGGACCGGCTGGCTCAACCCCAGCGACGTGGCGCTCGCGGACGGCGCCGCCGCCATCGTGCCGACGGGGATGGATTGGCTCGGCCTCGTGCTCGTCTGCTTCGTCCTGCCCGCCGTCCTCTGCTGGGCCTTCGGCCTGTTCTTCCGCAAGATCGGCTGGATACGCGAGGGCGACCTCACCCTCAACTGAACGCTCCTCGGAACACCGCTCCCCGGCCCATACAGGCCGGGGAGCTTTTTGCGTTTTAGTTACAATTCTCACAGGTTTGTAACCTTTTGTATCTAAAGTTTTGCTTGAATATGGGGGAGTTTGTGTTTATTATCAGATTATGAAATATATTATGTAACCTATTATTTTATGCGGAGAGATTTAGATGAAGAGACACACGATCACCCTGCCGATGCTTATCTTCATAGCCGTCCTGCTGGTCTCCATGGCCGTGTTCCCGACCGCCGCTTCCGGCACCGCCGGCGAGCCGGATGCAGTAGCAGGCAGCGGAGCGGCGCTTTCCCTGGCAAGGCAGTCTGAAACTTTCGACATCATAGCCTCCGCACACAACGGCGGTCTGGTTTCCCCCAGTGTTTCGGACTCCGCCGCAGGCAAAACCGTCTCTTTCAGCGTGGACCCCTCCAGCGGATATGAGACCGCCTCCGTCGCCGCGGTGACAGCCGGCGGCAATATGCTCAAGGTCGTCCGCGTCTCCGGCGAGAAATACAGCTTCGTCATGCCGGAGGAAGCTGTCGTCATCGACGTAACTTTTCAATATACAAGAACTTGAATATTCTCCACACAAAACAAGGAGGCTCGTCTGAGCCTCCTTGTTTTTTATGTTTACCAGGAAAACTACCTGGCATTATACGCCGCGATGCCCAGAGCCAGGACGTCCATCGCACGCTCCAGGTCCGCCTGCTTGAGCACATATGCAAGCCTGGCCTCGTTCACGCCCTTGCCCGGCGTTGCGTAGAAGCCCTCGCCCGGGGTGAGCATGACGGTGTCTCCGTCCGCGTTGAACTCCTCCAGCAGCCACTGCTGAAATTTATCCGTCGAGTCCACTGGCAGCTTTGCCATGAGGTAGAACGCGCCCTCCGGCTGCTCGCAGACCACTCCCGGGATGGCCAGCAGCTTTTTGAGCGCAGTATCGCGCCTGCGCTTATACTCCTCGCGCACCGCCGCGAAGTACTCCGGCCCCACCGAATAGAGCGCCGCCGCGCCCACCTGGTCAAGCGTAGCCACGCAGAGCCTCCCCTGGCAGATCTTCATCGCCTCCGTCATGAAGGCCTTGTTGCGCGATACGACGACGCCCACGCGCGCGCCGCAGGCAGAGAAGCGCTTTGAAACGGAGTCCACCACGATGACGTTGTCGTGCAGGTCCTCGAACTCGAGCATACTCGTCATCTCCTCGCCGCCGTAGACGAACTCGCGGTAGACCTCGTCGCTGACGACGTAGAGGTCGTGTTCCTTGGCGATATCGGCGATGACGCGCATCTCAGCCCTGGAGAGGACGTAACCGGTGGGGTTGCCGGGGTTGGTCATGAGGATGGCGCGGGTATGCTCGTTTATGAGCGGCTCGATGCGCTCGCGGACGGCATAGCGGAAGCCCTCCTCGGCAAAGGTGGGTATGGGCCTTATCGTCGCGCCGGTCACCTGCGTAAAGGTGCTGTAGTTCGGGTAGAACGGCTCAGCTGTCAGGAGCTCGTCCCCGTCGTCGAGGATGCATGCGAGGGTCATGCTGAGCGCCTCACTGCCGCCCGCCGTGGCAAGCATATCCCCCGGCTCGAGCTCAATGCCTATGCGCGTGTAGTAATCGTGAACCGCCTTGAGGTAGGCCGGGACACCGGCTGAGGGCGCATATTCCAGAACGGGACTCTCAAAATTGCGCACCGCGTCAAAAAAAGCCGCGGGCGTCTCTATGTCCGGCTGGCCGATGTTCAGCGGGTAGATCTTTATCCCCCGCGCTCGCGCAGCGTCTGCAAACGGTGCGAACTTCCTTATGGGCGACAGCTCACATTTTTGGATTTTTGACGATAACTTCATAAAGAATCCCTCCTCAGACGCTTTCTTCAACAATGTAAATTAATGGCTCTTTTATTATACTACCACCCTTCTCAAAGCGCAAGAACGTTATTTTTTCGGCATATGAGAGCCCCCCGCCACATAGTCTGTACCAAAACTATGGACGGGGGTAAACTATGAAAAACACTGTGACAACTGCGCTTTCATTCATCGAGCGGCACAAAAAGGCGGCGTCCGGCGCAGCGCTGGTGCTGGCTGTTCTGCTGGTATTTGCTATCGTGAACAGTCCGGCGGTTGTCGGGGCGTCCGCGACCAGGCGTTCGCTGCCTGTCTACAGTGTGGAGCGGGACGGCAAGTTCGTCGCGCTCTCCTTCGACGCAGCCTGGGGCAATGAGGACACGGAAGAGCTCATAGAGATACTGCAAAAATACGACGTCAAGGCCACTTTCTTCCTCGTAGGCCAGTGGGTGGATAAGTACCCGGAGTCGGTGAAGCAGCTGTCGGACGCGGGCATGGAGGTCATGAACCACTCGAACGACCACGCGCATTTTGCGAAGCTGTCGGCATCCGAGATCGTGGAAAACGTGAACGCCTGCAACGCGAAGATAGAGGCAATCACCGGCGTCCGGCCAACGCTCTTCCGCTGCCCCTACGGGGAGTATGACGACAACGTGATAGAGACGGTGCAGGGCATGGGCATGACGGCGATACAGTGGGACGTGGACAGTCTGGACTGGAAGGGGCTGGACGCCTCCGCCATCACGGAGCGGGTGATAAAAGGGGTGCAGCCTGGGTCCATCGTGTTGTTCCACAATGCGGCGGAGCACACGCCGGAGGCGCTGTCCGGGATAATAGAGCAGCTGCTCGCGGACGGCTACACGATAGTGCCGATCTCGGAGCTGCTGCTGACGGGTGAGTACAGCATAGACCACACAGGGCGTATGCACCCGGCGGCCTAGGCTTTGGTTACATAGTCAAGGAGCGCGGCGCAGCCGATATTGATGTCGTCCCAGCAGGCGTCGAAGTCGCGTGTGTACCAGGGATCTGCGACGTCGCGCTTGAGCGGCGTGAGGTCGAGCAGGCGGAGTATTTTGCGCTCAGGGTCGCCGCCGAGGATGCGGTTCATGTTGCGGATGTTGGCGGAGTCCATGCCGACGAAATAGTCCCAGTCGGAGTACTCGGAGCGGCGGAGCTGGCGGGCGGTTTTGCCTGAGGGGTCGAGCCCGTGCTCGAGCAGCACGCGACGCGCAGGCGGATAGACGGGGTTGCCTATCTCCTCGGTCGAGGTGGCGGCAGAGCCCACCAAAACCTGCACCCCCCGCCGCGCCGCCATATCCCGAAACACAAACTCCGCCATAGGACTCCGGCAAATATTGCCGTGGCAGAGGAACAAAACTTTTACCATATCTTTCATTCTCCTAACTGTGCTGAAATATACGAAATTATACCGTGTTTTGCGCAGTTGCCAACACTATTGCGGCAGATTTAAAAATCGCTTTCCCGGCATAACCAGATATAACTTGGCACAGCTTTGCCTTAGACTGTCGTAAATCTGTCGTAAATCCGGAAAACTTACGACACACGTTTTTCGCGCCGCCTCTCCTGTCTACCCGAGGCGGCATTCAGCTCCAACATTTCTGCCCTTGCATCCTCGAAGCCGAGATGCGTATAGGTGTTGAGCGTTACACCAATCTCGCTGTGACCCATTATGTATTGCAGCGTCTTGGGGTTCATCCCGGACTTTGCCATGTTGGAGCAAAACGTGTGACGGCATACGTGCGGCGTAATCTTGGGCATCTGCACCTTGTATATGCTGTTGTACTTGGCGCAGATGTGCTGGAAGTACTTTTCCCAGTGGAGAGCCACCATTGGACGCCCGTTCTTGTCGAGAAAGAGAAATCCGCTGTACCCCTGCACTACCGGCTCCACCTTTGGCGGTTTCCTGTTGGCAAGTATACGGGCAAAGCACTCCTTTACCTCAGGCGTCATGGGAACCATTCTGGTGCCGCAGCCGGTTTTCGGGTCTTCTATCACGTACTCCATGTTTCGGGTCCTCTGGAGCTGGTGGTCTACGATAATCCGGCTGTTTTCAAAATCGATGTCCCTGACTGTCAGACCCACGAACTCCGAAATGCGCAGCCCCGTCTTGAAGAGAATGAAGATGCCGTCGTAGTAGCGGCTGAAATGTTTGTCGTTCTTCACAAACTCCAAAAAATCGCGTTCCTGCTTGCGGGTTATCGCCTCTCTGGTCACGCTGTCGTTCACCACGACGGTGCTCAGTTGAAACTCAAAGGGGTTCTTGTTCAGGAGGTCATTGTCGACCGCCATCTGAAACGCCGGCCTCAGGACGCCGCGGATGGAGTGAATTGTGCTGTAGCCGCGCCCGTCGTCCTGTAGTTTTATCAGCCACTCCTTAGCGTCGAAAATCTTGACCCTGTCAATGCGTTTGCACCCGAACTCCTCTTTTTTAAGGATGTTGATGACAAACTTGTAGTTGGCTCGCGTGTTGTGCCGGACGCCTCTTTTTTGGGCAACATACATTTCCACCAGCTCGAGCACGGTCAAGTCGCCGCCATTTGTGGCAAGCCCGCTGTTTAAATCCCGTTGAATCTGCTTCTCCTTTTCCCGTAAAGGCAGGTCGTTGCGTTTGCCTTTCGGAGTGGTGTCGGCGCTCGTCAGAGTCCAACTGTAGACCGTCCTCCGTTTGCCGAACACGTCCTGATACTTGTATTCGTACTTTCCATCTTTTCGCTGGCTCTCTCCAGTCCATAGTTTTCGGCCTTTTTTGTCTCGCCTTATTTCAGACATTGCTACTCCTTTCCAACTAAGAAAAGAGCCAGGCTATGATACGGATATTGTATCATAATCCCGGCTCTTTTGTCACACGATTATTTACTTGCGTTATATGGCAGACAGTTTTTCGTCAACGTATCGTTCAAAAACTCTGCGCTTAATCTGAGGGCGGGTGCCGTTCCAGAGAATAAAATCTGCACCCGGATTTTCATCTATCAGTTTCCTCAGCTTCTTATCGCCGATGTGGAAGTATTTTGAGGCCTCCTGTACACTGAGGGTGTACTTTCGCCAAATGGGAATCTCATACTTATCGTCAAACTGTTCATGTTCTCTTACCATAGGCATAGCTCCTTCCAAAATTAAATTTCCATATCCCGGCCTTGGCTGTGGCTGGGGTATTTACGTTCGGGATTCTCGCGCGCCCGCGCGAGGATGTCTGAGATAAAAGCCCTGACCTTTTCCGGCGCGGCTTTGAGCGCGGCAAGGTAGGGCTGAGATTTCTTCTTGAGTGCTTCGTATTTTTCGTGCAGCGCGTCAAAGCGCCGCTTCCAGACGGCGGCGGCCTGCTCGGCGGCGGCGAGCTGCTCGCGCAGCTTTGCAATTTCGGCTCTGGCTGAGAGACCGTTGACGGCGTGCTTTTTCAGCTCCGCGCACTCCTGCGCCGTCAGCGTGACGTTGCCGGTAAGAGGGTTGCGCTTGCCCATCGCCTTTATCTCGCGCGCGGTGAGCGCGGCGGCTTTTGCGGTTTTGGTTTCCTTTTTCAATGCGTCAAGTTTTTGTTCCTGCTTCTCAACAGCCTGCTCGGCCTGAGCAACCTGCTCGCTAACGGCCTCAAGCCGCTGCTGCTCGGCTTTGACCTTGAACTGCGTCACGGTCAGGTGCTCTTCGGTGCTGCCGCGCTCACCGCGCTCAATGTCGTCGTAGCCGGCCGAGCGCATGAAATGAAAAAAGTCATCCTGCAATACACTGTAGGATGACTTCAGAATCTGTTTGCCCTTTGCGTTCAGCATGGGCTTACCATCGGCGTCGAGCGCGGGCTTCGACGCCCATTTCTTGCTCCGGCTGACCTGCATGAGCGTCTCTTTCACCGTACCGACGAGGCTCTTGTCCTTACACCGCTTCGACCAGAGCACCTGCTTCTCCACGACGGGGATGTAGACAACGTGGAGGTGGTAGTGGTAGACGTCCTCGCCCAGCGCTTCGGACATGGCGCGGTTGCGTTCGTCGGCGTGCATCACAGCGGAGAGGATAAATTGCTCGCCGCCCACAATCTCCACGGCGGCTCTGTATGCGTCGGCGTAGAAGCGTTTTGCAAACTCGTAGCCGCCGTGGTTGTAGAAGTACGCGGAGTTTACGTCAAAGACCAGCTCGCCAAATTTCACGGCGTCGGGTTTGAGGCCGCGGGTGGAGATAACTTTTTCACGTTCAAGCTGCTCGAACATCTCCGTATAGCTTGTGGACGGAGCCTTGAAGTGTACGTTCATCGGCGTGCGCTCCGAGACGATGTCCTGGTTCGAGTAGTGCGTTTTCTCGCGCTCATTGTGCTCCTGTATCTTCGCCACGTCGCCGGGAGCTTTCAGGTCGTGGTTTCTGACGATGGTGCGGTCAACGCCGTCGTTTCTCGCCATTGAATACACTCCTTCCTGTGGAATTGGGGACACATGGGCCGGGGAGGCGCTTTCTGCGGAAAGCGTAATAACCCACTATGACACTTTCAGCCCAGGGGCTGCAAAGTGCCGTGGGCTCTCCGAGAGGCGTCGTCGGCACAAGCTCCATATCCTTCGTCCCGCCGCAAACGGCAGGACGAAGTCATTACGCTGCGCCTCCTCTTCCCAAAAAGTCCACGGACTTTTTGGGAACCCGCGTCCACTGCGGTGTCCGCGCTGACCAACAGGGAAACAGGCTGATGTTTCCTGTTGGTCAGCAATATATGCAGCCGCAAATATTGCAGCTGCATATATGAGTTTTGCGCTCAAACGCTGCGTACGTACGTACGCAGCGAATCGCCTTAAAACTCATTTATGTGCGGTATTACCAGCGCCTCGATTCCGTAGAACCCTCTCACGCGCCGGCCTGCCGCATTTATTATGTTGTTGCAGTGCTCAAGATTGTATTTGCCCGAAGCTGCAACAAGAGCGTCGCTAAAACTGCGCGGTTTTAACGCCATCAGGTTGTTCTCCTCGCACCACATCCGGTAGATCTCGTAGCAGTCCTTTGAGCTGATGGACGCATCCGCTTTCAACCGGATGTAGCCCTCGGATTCTAAAAACTCGTAGACATTGTTGTTGTCGCGCTTGACTGCCTCGCGGTTTGCCCTCGTCCGAGCGCTCTCGGTGAACTGAAAATTGTTTGCCACCAGCTGCCGCAAACCCTCAAAAGCCCAGAGGAAGATACCCTCAATCTCCGCTTTCATCTTCTCGGCGAGGTCGGGGTCGTCCACACGGTCAGCGGCCTTTTCCCTCGTGGTCAGCACGAGCTGACGCCGGTAAAAGCCGTCGCTGCGGTCAAAGAGCGCCTGCAAATCGCCGTTGCTGAATGCCAGCATCCGGGCGAACATCCAGCCCTGGTAGCTCTGTTTGCCCTTGCGCTCCAGATCCATCTTGCCCTGAGCCGTGACGATGGATTTCACGTAATTAGTTTGCCGAAGCGCTTCCATCCGCATATCGTCATCGACGCACAGGAGGACGTGCTCGAGGTCGGCGCGGGCGAAGCGGTTTTCGGAAATCTTCCCGATGCTGCCGTCCTTCATATTGCAGCCGAACAGGGCAGAGAGCACCGCGCCAATCTGGCTCTTGCCCTCGCCGCCGCTGCCCTTGATGACCATCATGCGCTGTCCCTTGTTGCTGGGTATGAGGCAGTAGCCGATGAACTCCTGCAGGGTGGGAATGTCCTCTGGGTAGAGCAGCTCGCTGAGAAAACTCAGCCAGCGCCCGGGCTTTGAGGCGTCGGGGCTGTAAGCCACGGGGAGGCGGCTGCGCACAATTTTGCTTCTACCCTCAGTGAACGTGCCGTCCAAAAACAACGTCCCGTTTGCCACATGAATCCTGTCCTGCTCCGGCGGCAAGTCCTCCACACGCGCCGCGAGCTTCATCAGCTCCACAATATTGCATATCTTGCGCGGGATATTGCTCACGGCGCAGCAGCGCAGCTCCTCGAAGATTTCGCCGCGCAATGGCAGCTCATCCGTGACGCGCCCGTCGGGCGTGAAGAACGCCCCGTCCGTGTAGACAAGTCTGTGACGGCTGAGGAAGTCGTCACAAAAGAGAGCCTCGTTGATGCTCTTGCCATCAAACCATAAGGGCGCCTCAGCCGACCTTTTGCCCTTCGACATTCCAACGCGCCTCCTTCATCAGGTATTCAATGTAGTCCAGCTCCTTGCACGCATCGACATAGCGCTCATCGGGCTCGTCCAGCGGCGAGTGCGGAGCAAACTCGGCTTTCCAGCGCCGCAGCTGACTTCGGCGTTGGCGCAGCTCGTCCATTTTCGAGCGAGGCTTATTCTGCGGCGGCCTGTCCACGGACAGGCCAAAGTCATAGGCCACCCTCCGCGCCGCCTCATAGTTGCTCAGGCCAAGCAGCCGTGCCGTTAGGTCGATCACGTCGCCGTGCTCGCCGCAGCCAAAACAATGGAAGTGGTCGTCGTAGAGCTTCATGCTCGGATGCCGGTCATAGTGGAAGATGCAGCGCGCCATGCCTGAGCGCCCCACGTCCAGCCCATAGCGCTCAGCGGCCTCCGGCATACTTACCGATGTCTTTACGGTTTCATACAGATTCAAAGGCATTACCTCCGGAAAAAGATTGGCGGGATTTTGCCCGTCTGCCTGAATATACGGAGAAAATGCCCCTCAGCCTTGAAATCCCGCAAAACTGCAAGAAAAGAAAAAAGGCCGCCCCTCACTCTTGCAAAAGTGCAAGAACGAGGGGCGGCAAAGCATTGCCAGCGACGGCGTATTCGAGTATAATATCCGGAGAAAGTTTACCAGAAAGAGGTGCCGCACATGGCAGGCGAATACTTGCCCGGAAACGTCCGGGAGCGGATTCAGGAGCTGCTGAAAGAGCGCAAAATTACTCAGGGGCAGCTCGCATCACGCATCGGCAGCACGGAGAGCGCCGTCAGCCGCTTCATCTCCGGAAAGACGGACAAGATAAGCGCCGAATACATCATCCGCATCGCCAAGGCGTTCAACGTTTCGACTGATTTCCTGCTCGGCGTGGTGAACGTCCCCGACCGTAAGAACTACGACGTCGAGGAGCTGGGCCTGTCCGTGCAGGCGGCGCGGAACCTCTACACAGGGCGGGTAAACGCTGAGATTGTAAACCGGCTGCTGGAAAGCCCACGCTTTGCCGAGGTCACATACATGATTGAGCAGTACTTCAACGACACGCTCGCGGAGGGCTTCGCAGCGCAGAACCAGATGTACGCCACCATCAGCGCCATGCTGCGCCGAGACGTCAAGACCGACGCCGCCGTGCAGGCCGCACGTGACGCCAACCGTCAGCGCGTGCCGGTGTACCAGGCAGACCTGACTATGATACAAAACAGCTTCATGGCAGCGCTCAAAGAGGTCAAGCGAGAGCTGGGCAACGACCTAACGGCGTCGCAGAAGCTGACCAAAGAGGTCACGCAGCAGATGTACGTCTCGCTGACCAAAGGCGGGGAGATAAAAAAGGCGCAGGTGACACCGGAGCTGTTCGCGTCAGCCGTCACGCAGAGCGTCGCTGGCATGGAGGGCGCGCAGCCTGAGGCGCTCGAAAAGCTCGGAAAGGCGCTCGCGGAGTTTGCACAGGCCACCATGGACTATGCGAAGGAGAAGCGGGATGCCGGACAATGAACGGCTCTGCGCACTCGCACAGGCCGGAGACGCCGCCGCGCGGGAGCAACTGTTTGAGCGCAACATGGGCTTCGTCCGCAAGCTGGCGCGGGAGATTCACCGGCAAACAGGGGAGAGCGGCCTCGACGTAGACGACCTCGTGCAGGAGGGCTGCATCGGGCTGCTGAGCGCGGTTGACAGGTTTGACGCAACGCGCGGCATGAAATTCCTCACCTACGCCGCCCCGGCGATACTCAACGCCATGACGGACTGCGCCCGCGCGGCGCTCTCACAGTTTGAACGGCGGCTCGAGATTGACGGCTTGCAGCGCGTGTACCTCGACGACGTGCTCGACGCCGATGAACGGCTGCTGCGTATAGAGGCCGTTGCCGACCCGCACACACAGACGCCGGAGCAGGTCGTACTGCGGCGCGAGCAGCTCGCGGAGCTGTACGCCGGGTTGGACAACCTGACCGCCCGCGAGCGGACATGGCTGCTTTACCGCCACGGCTTCACCGACGGCGCAGAGCACCCGCTCACCGCCGCCGCGCGGCATTTCCACCTCAGAGAGAACCGGGCGCGGTCGCTCGATAAGCAGGCGCTGGACAATTTGCGGCTCGAGCTGCCGTGGTGGTGAAAAAGCCTGCGGTGCGTTCCAAAACGGAACGCACCCAAATATCGGCACAACCTCATTGCATCCACGCGCGGGAAATGGTAAAATGAATGGCAAGTAAATGCCCATGAAACAGGCACGTGCCTGTTTCCGTTTGGTGTTACACCAAACGATGTGCTTCTGATTTTCGCTTAAAAGAAAACGCGGGGAACACGCATTGCCCTCACATTATTTTTCCCAAGGAGGTACACGCACAAATGAAACCCAAACCAGTCTATAAGCGCATCGGCGCGTTTCTCCTGTGTTTCGCCCTGCTGATCGGCCTGCTGCCCACGTCGGCGCTGGCGGCGGAGCCAAAAGCCGACACTGGCGTTTTTACTGTGGAGGGCGGCACACTGGGGACAGACTATACTTATTCTGGGTCTGACCCGACTGAGCCTGGTGGTGCCGGCATTCTGACCGTCAAAACCAGTACAGAATTAACGATCTCCACGAGTAGCGGAACGGCATCGCCTGCCAATGGCCGCATCGTGATTGGAAGCAATGTGAAAGCAAATATTACGTTGGCTGGCTTGAACATAAAGCCTGCGGATAGTAGTACTTCCAATGGATATAGCGGAATTGACTTGGGCAGTGGTGCGACCCTGAATATTACGCTTCAAAGCGGTAGCTCCAATGTGATCAATGGCGGAACATCTGAGACCGGTACGCCTGCCCCGGGGATTCGCGTCCCTGGAGGTTCGACCCTCACAATAGACGGAGATGGATCTTTGGATGTCAAAGGAGCTTCTGCTGTTGACCGTGCTGCAGTCGGAATCGGTGGTATGGGGTCTGCGAGTGAAAATGGAGAGGCCTGTGGGAATGTCATTATTTTAGGAGGTACCATAACAGTACATGGCGGAACTGCTTTAACAAGTAGTCCTCCTGTTGACATCGGCGGTGGAGCCACTGATACTAAAAAGGGCGGAGACTGCAACACTGTCATCATTTTGACTTCAGTCAACAGCGGAGAAGGGCTGGAAATTGGTGGAGGCAAAGGATTAAGTTCGAATGACGGTTCCGACGGTGCCGGCATCAAGCCCACCGGCGACGGCACCTACACCGTCTACGGCAATCTGGAACTCCCCTGTGACATCACCATCCCACATGAGGTCACGGTGGTCATCCCCGAGGGCGCCAGCCTGACGGTGCCGGATGGCACCACCCTGACCAACAGCGGCACGATCCTTGTGCAGGGCGGCACATTTACAAACAACGGCACTGTCGAAGGCAACCAGCCCACCTACCCCAGCACGGTGACGGTGAGCTTCAGCCAGAACGGGCAACCCGTCACCTCCGTGCTCTACGGCTCGACCGTCACCATCACGGCCACCATGGCTATGGCAGAGACCGCGACCAATGCGCTGGAGGTCGACCCTGGCATGGTGGAATTCTATCTCGGTGAAGATACCCAGTCTGGGCTTCTTGTGGGCACTGACGGTGTAGAGATCGTTAACGGTGTCTGCACCGCAGCGGTGAATGTAACCTTAGATGATGACATAGGCGTTACTGAAGTTGGAACAATTACTATCACCGCCGTTTTCGGCGGCTATGTCCCCGATGGCGATGAAAGCGACTACAGCCTCGCCCCCAACACCGGAAGAGACCAGCTGAACGTGACCAAGGCGGAGCAGACGGCGCCAAATGGTATATTTTTAACGCTTAGTAGCACAGAAATCAGTATTACTGTTACCTTTTATGATGTGACCCAAACAGAAAATGAAAACGGGATCGAAATCGCATATGCAGTAGGACCGACTGCCAGTGAGCCGACCAGCGATTGGACTACGGCTACCAAGAGCAGTTCCAGCTCATTATATACTGCAGAGATAGAAAACCTGTCCCCTGGTACGCCCTACGTCTTTTTCGCACGCTACAAAGGGGACGATACCCATGAGCCGTCGCCATCTATCGTTAGCGGCTTTGCGCCCCATACAAAGCCAAAGATCAACACAACGAGCCTGCCCAACGCTTATGTGGGCGTGGAATACTCCCAAAAACTAGAGGCTGAGGCGGCTGAGGACGTTGCTGTGAGCTGGACGATCACCAGCGGCACCCTGCCTGCCGGACTGACACTGAACAGCGACGGCACCATTTCCGGAACACCAACTACGGCGGGCCAGTCTACTGTCATAGTTAAGGCCACCATATTCGATGAGTCGGGACAAGAAGAAGCCAGTAACACGAGACCGCTTCAAATCACCATCTCCAAGTCGGATGCCGCGCTGGGGAACCTGACCGTCAGCGGCCAAACAGGTTTTGACGGTCACTTCCAATACGGGGACACCATCACCGTGACCTTCACTCCGGAACGGCAGGCGGACACCAGCACGAACGCCCTGGCGGAGAACACCGCCACCCTGACCTATACGCCTGACGAGGGCGAGGAAGTCACGCTTGCCACGGCAACCGCACAGGACGACGGCTCTTTTACACTGACCTATGACACCAAGAAAAAGGAACTTCCCATCGGAGAGGATCTGTCCCTCACCGTCTCCTACGGCGGCAGTGATGCGTTGAACCCGGCGGAGGCGAGCGTGACCGTCACCCTCGAACGGGCGATACTTAAGAACATGCCCACGGTCACAGGAAGTTTCTTGTATGGAGAAACCTTGACGTTAAACTACACCCCGCAGGATGACGAAGAGGTGACCTATCAATGGTGGCGGACCATTGGCGGCAGCGATACCGAGCGCATTGACGGCGCTACCGGTGAGACGTATACCCTGACAGAATCAGAAATTGGTAGAAGCATTTATGTAATTGTTTCCGCTGCCGACGAATGGCACAGAGGGACAAAGCAAAGCGATCAGTATCAGATCACAAAGGCCCCGGGCAGTATCGAGATCGCCTGCGGCGACGTGGACTACGGCACGGCGGTCGCCCCCACCGTCACCAGCACCACCAACACCGGTGCAAAGGTGACCTACCGCTATCAGGGCACGGGCGGCACCAGCTACGGCCCCAGCAGCGAGGCCCCTCAGAACGCGGGCACCTACACCGTCACCGCCACCGTGGCAGAGACGGCCACCCACACCACGGCCACCAGCGACCCGGTGACCTTCACCATCAGCAAGGCATACCAGACTGCCCCGACCGCCCCCGCAGCGGCCAGAACCACCTCCTCCAGCATCACCCTGAACACCATTTCTGCCAATGCCAACGGCGCGGCGGTGGAGTATGGCATCTCCAAGGACGGCGGAAAGACCTGGACGTGGCAGAGCAGCCCGGAGTTTACCGGCCTGTCCTCGGGTATTGAGTATACGTTCGCCGCGCGCTATGCGGAAACGGGCAATTATAACGTGTCCGCGTCAAGCGCCACGGTCAAATTCCGCACCAGTTCGCCCTACGTCCCGCCCGCGCCCACCGGCCCCGTCACTGAGGGCGGCGCGAGCGGCTGGGACGGCGTGGAGGACGAGATTGCCGATGCGCAGCCCGGCGACACCGTGACCATCGACATGAACGGCGAGACGGAAGTCCCCGCCGAGGTGTTCGAGGAGGTCGCCGGCAAGGACGTGACGGTGGAAATCAACCTCGGCGGCGGCGTGAGCTGGTCGGTGAATGGCACGGACGTGCCGGAGGGCGTGAGCCTCGCCGACCTCGACCTTGGCGTCAGCCTCGGCACGAGCGGCATCAGCTTGGACGTGATTAACTTTATCACGGGCGAGTACGGCAGCGTACAGATAACGCTTGAGCACGACGGCGAGTTCGGCTTCGCGCTGACGCTCACCGCACCGCTGGGCCGCGAGAACGCGGGGCATTGGGCAAATCTGTACCACTACGACGAGGCGCGCGAGCGCCTGACGTTCGAGACGGGCGCGCGCATCGCCGCCGACGGCAGCGCAGCCTTGCGCATGACTCACGCCAGCCAGTACGCGATTGTGATTGACGCCAAGAGCCACGCCATGCCCTTTGCGGACGTCGATAGCGGCGACTGGTACTATGACGCGGTGAGCTATGTCTACGCCAACGGCCTGATGGACGGCACAAGCGCCACCACCTTCGAACCGAACACGACTCTGACGCGCGCAATGCTCGTGACCATCCTCTGGCGCATGGAGGGCGAGCCGGTTGTGAATTATCTCATGCCGTTCACCGACGTTGACGGCGTCGCGTGGTACGCCGAAGCCGTCCGCTGGGCATCCAGCGAGGGCATAGTCGAGGGCGTGAGCGACACAAGCTTTGCGCCAAACGCCGAGATAACCCGCGAGCAGCTCGCGGCGATACTCTACCGCTACGCCGGTGAGCCCGCCACAGCGGCGAACCTTGCCGGTTACGCCGACGGCGCGAGCGTCAGCGCCTACGCCGTAGATGCGATGAGCTGGTGCGTCGAGCACGGCATAATCACCGGCACGACCGCAACGACGCTTGAGCCGCAAGGCACGGCCACAAGAGCGCAAGCCGCCGCAATGCTGATGCGGTTTGCGGAAAACTTGAAATAAATGTGCAAACGCCGCCCGGAATCCGGGCGGCGTTTTATCATAGCCTGGCTCGTGTCGTAAAAGTGTCGTAAATTTCATGCCCGGTGTGGGAGAAAACCCTTTAATATCAAGGGTTTCAGGGTTGTGTTAAGGCTCTGCCGTGGCAGATGAAAAGTATTTTTACCATGGTGTGTACCTCCTCCGGAGATTGCCGGGGCTAAACTTGGCGTTCAAAACTTGAACCGCTTATACTATTAATGCCTGTAAGCAATGCCGTAACCGTGTTGCAGCACGCAATAAAACGGGAGGCGCACGATGAAAATATCACTTTCACAAAACAGCGGAAGGGCTGCTTCTGCTCGCTCTTCACCATATCCCGCGCGATAGACGGACTCACAGCACGGCTCACTCGTGCTCCTTGCAGTCAAGCTCCGTCACCTCCAGCTTGAAAACCGCCACGCTGTCCAGCATCTCCTCCGGGTACTCCCAGCCGTCCCGGCCAGAGTTGTGCTCCATTATCCGCTCCAGACCGTACAGCTTCCCTGCCCGGTCCTCGATCAGGCTCACCTCTCCCCTGCCTATCACGCTCCGGAAGCTCGCGGAATACTCGCAGGCCTCCTTCGCCTCGTTCAGCCGCCAGCCCGTATCCAGCTCGAAGCCTACCGGTCCCCCGGCCTTTATCAGCCCCATCTTCCGGCCTTCCCGCGCGCCGTGGAAATAAAACGTCCGCTTCCCGCCGCGCTCCTCGTAGCCGAAGTTCAGCGGCACGATATAGGCACCGCCCTCGTCGCAAAAGCCCAGCCGGCAGCAGCTGCATGCGAGTATGATCTCCCTCTGCATTGCCGCGTCGCTTACCTGTCTGTCTTTCCGTCTCATCCCCAAAAACCTCCTCATTCGTTCTGCTCCTACCATTATATACGTGCCTGTCAACAGCTCGCGCCATACCGGTGTGTACTTCATGCGACAATGGTGCTATGATTATGCCGTGAACATCCAGGTAACGGGGAGGTAACGGCTTTGCGCGGCGAAAATGAAATGTTGGACCTCATCATCAGCACCGCTCGGACCGATACGAGGGTCCTCGCGGCATACCTCAAAGGCTCAAGGGCCAACCCAAACGCGCCGAAGGATATCTACAGAGACTTTGACGTCATGTACGTCGTCACGGAGACGTGCAGCTTCATCCGGGACACGAGCTGGATGAACGCCTTCGGCCGGGTGGCGCTGATGCAGGAGCAGGACTCCGACTTCGGCTACGGAGAACGCTTCGGCATACGCTCCAAATATGACGAGAGCTATTCCTGGCTGCTGCTCTTCGACGACGGCAATCGCATCGACATAGGAGTCGAGACCCTGCGCAGCGGTCCCGAGCGATATCTGACGCGTGGTCGGACGGTTATAGACCGGTAAAAACGCTGTCCTAAGCCGTCAAAAAACGGCTCAAACGTGCTGTCCTACCTCCTGCTTTGCACAGACTTTTGAACATACACTTTGCCTTGGCAAATACTATATACTGATAAGATAATCTAACGCCGCGGTCGGCGCAGTGGGAGGATGCGCTCAGGCGCCAGTTCCAGATACAGCTCGCGCCGCCCCGCAAGGGCTGCCCAGCGCTCCTGCGGCAGCTCCATCCTCAGCCGGGAATAGCCCTCCGACCCGCCGGGTGTGGCAAGCATCACCACCGTTGAGAATGCCTCCGTCACCACCCGCTCCACGCGGCAAAGCAGCCGGTTTGGACCGGGGCCTTCCACGGGTTCCACAAAGTGCGCGCGTATCCCGGCGTACTCCAGGCCCTCCGGCAGCTCCTGCTCCACCTCCAGCTCCACGCCCCAGTCCAGCGCGACTATGCGCTTTTCGGATACGCGGCGCGCCCGCGTGATGTTCTTGCAGCCGGAAAGCAGGCAGGCCGAGAGCGTCCGCGGCGAGTCGAACAGCTCTCCCACGCTCTGCGCCGCCTGCGACCTCCCGTTGTCCAGCACGCAGACCCGGCCGCAGAGCCGCCGCACCTCGTCCCGGTCGTGCGTCACAAATAGCACCGGGCCGGGAAAGCGCTCCAGCAGCTCCGCCAGCTCCAGCTCCACCTGCCACTTGAGATAGCTGTCCAGCGCGGAAAAGGGCTCGTCCAACATCAGCACCTCCGGCTCGCTCGCCAGGATACGCGCAAGCGCCGCCCTCTGCTGCTGCCCGCCCGAGAGCTGGCGAGGGTATTTCCCCTCGCAGCCCTCGAGGTAAAACGACTTCACCAGCCGCTCCACCGTCTCGCGCCGCTTTGCCCTGTCGCGCACGCCTACGGCGATGTTCTGCGCCAGGGTCATGTTCGGAAAAAGCGCGTAGTTCTGGAACAGACAGCCCACCCGCCGCCGCTGCGGCGTCAGGTCTATCCGCCTCTCGGAATCGAAAAGCACCCGCCCGTCGAGGACTATTCGGCCCTCGTCGGGTTTTTCTATGCCCGCCACACACTTGAGCGTCACGCTCTTGCCGCAGCCCGATGCTCCCAGCAAGCCCGTCACCTCGCCGCTGCCCGCCTCGAACTCCACGTCCAGGCGGAAACGGCCAAAGTCCTTTTTTATGTCAACCACCAGCGACATCAATCCACCCCCTCGGACACGGGCTCCGCCTTCCGGCGCGGGCTCTTGTTCTTTTTCTCCAGCATGTTCACCGCCAGGAGCACCACGGCCGAGATCGCCAGGTTCACCAGCACCCAGCGCATCGCGCCCGCGTCGTCGCCCGTGCGCCAGAGCTGGTAGACCGTGGTCGAGATCGTTGCGGTCCTGCCCGGCGTGTAGCCCGCTATCATCGAGGTGGCGCCGTACTCGCCCAGCGCGCGGGCGAAGGCCAGCACCGTCCCGGCGATGATGCCCTGTTTGCAGCAAGGCATTCGCACCCGCCAGAATATCCAGCTGTTTGAGCGGCCCAGGGTCTGGCCCGCATAGGCCAGGTCCCTGTCGAAGGACTCAAAGGCTCCGCGCGCCGTCCTGTACATCAGCGGGAAGGCCACGACAGCCGAGGCGAACACCGCCGCGTACCACACCATGGTCAGACGGACGCCGAAGGTCTCTAGGAACCACAGCCCAATAGTCCGCTTCGGCCCCAGCAGCCGCAGCAGAAAATATCCCACGACCGTCGGCGGAAGCACCAGAGGCAGAGTCAGCACCACGTCCAGCACGCCTTTCACGAGCCGCGGCAGCTTGGCAACGTAGTAGGCCGCCAGTATGCCCAGGAAAAAAATTATAACGGTGGAAAGCGCCGCTATCCGCAGCGAGTTCCAGAGCGGATACCAATCCAAACAGGATCACCCCTCGGCTAACAAGATGCCGGCGCAGCCGGGTCTGCGTCCCCGACCGCGCCGGCTGAGGTGGAAAGTTGGCTCTTTAAAGGACCGTGAAGCCCACGCCCTCCAGGACGACAACGGCTCCCGCGTCTGTGTGGATGAAGTCCAGGAAGGTCTGCGCGGCCTCCGCGGCCTCGGCCGTGCCGCTCTTCATGACAGCGGCGGGGTAGATGACCTGGTCGCACATCTCCGGCGCGGCCTGGTCCACAACGTTCAGCTCATAGGTGAAGGCGTCCGTCGCGTAGATGACGCCGCAGTCCACCGCGCCCTCCTCTATCTGGGTCTTGAGCGTACCCGAGGAGTCAAAGGTGAAGGTCAGCGTGACCCAGGGCGCGACCTCCTTATAAAGCTCGGCTATCTCGGTCAGCGTCGCCTCCATGGAGGCGGCGGCAAATACCACGACCTCCACCGGCGTGGGTTCGGAGTCGTCGCCCGGGGTCTCCTCCGGGGTCTCGGTCCCGGCGGGGGGATCGGTGGCCGGCGTGTTCTCCTGGCCGCAGGCCGCAAGGGCAAAGACCAGGCAAAGGGCCAGCAGCAGGGCCAATGCTCTTTTCATTTCAATTTCTCCTTTTTTATTAGTCCACGGCGACCATAACGGACGTGGCCTTGATCACCGCTATGGCAGGCTTGCCGACCTCGAGACCGAGTTCGCGTATTGAGGCCATGGATATCGTGGCCGTGACGACGTTGCCGCCGCCTATGTCGATCTTCACAATGCCGTTGACGGCGCCCTCGTCTATTCCGACGACCGTGCCGCGCAGCTGGTTTCTCGCGCTCAGACGCATGATATTCCCCCTTTCCTCAAAAGCCCTTGCCGAAGGGGCAGACGGGATAGCGGCAGTCCCCGCAGCCGAGGCAGAGTCCGCCGTTGCCCAGGGCCTTTATCTCGGCGCGCGTGACCTCCACGCCCGCCGCAACGCGCGGGAGGATGAGGTCGAACACCGTGGCCTTCGCGTACATCACGCAGCCGGGCAGGCCCATGACCGGCGTGCCGTCCTCAAAATAGCCCAGCAGGAACATCGCCCCCGGCAGCACCGGAGCGCCGTAGGCCACAATCCTCGCGCCAGTGTCCTTGATTGCGCCCGGCGTCCTGTCATCCGGGTCCACGCTCATGCCGCCGGTGCATAATACCATGTCAACCCCTTTGGCCTTGAAGTCAAGCACGGCTTTCGTTATGGCGGCCCTGTCGTCCCCCGGCAGGGCGTGCTCCGTCACCTCTATGCCGTAGCTCTTGAGCTTTTCTATGATGACCGGGGTGAATGTGTCCTCAATCAGCCCCTGGGCCACCTCTCCGCCCGTCGTCACCAGGCCGCAGGTCCTGAGTTTATAGGGTCTCAGGGCCAGAATCGGCTCCGCACCCGACAATTTCTCCGCCTCGCGGAGCTTTGCGTCCTCTATCACCAGCGGGATTATTCGCATACCCGCCAGCTTCGCTCCCCTCTTCACTGCCGTGTTGGAATGGCGCGTGGCGATCATCAGCTCGTCCTGCTCGTTGAGGGCATTTAGTTTTGTTATGTTAACTTGGAACAGGCCGTCGCAGTCCGCGATGAGCTCGATCTTGCCCTCCTTTACCGGCGTAGGGTGCATGTTCTCGCTCTGGCAGAGAGCGCGCAGGCGTTCCGCTGCCTCGTCCTCGTGTACCATGCCCTCGGCCTTTTCCCAGACGTAGAGGTGCTCCTTCCCCATTGAGAGCAGGACGGGAATGTCCTCCTCGGTGACGACGTGGCCCTTGCGGAAACGTGCGTCCTTCGTAACACCAACGATTATCTGCGTCATGTCGTGACAGAGGACGCTGCCTACGGCGTCCTTCGTGGCGATGAGCTTCATGTCTCGGCCTCCTCCAAATACTTGCAACATTTTCTACAATATAACATGGCCTCTATGGAATTGTAACAAAAAACGATTCGCTTTTGAAAAAAACACGGCCCGGCGTAGAGCCGGGCCAATCCGCTCTTTTCAGTTTTTGCTCAGGCGCTCGGCAGCCTCTATGGTGTGCAGGGCGAGGACGGCGTTTGTCACTCGGCCGACTCCGCCCGGGACGGGCGAGACGGCTGAGGCAACTCCCTGGGCTGCGGCGAAATCCACGTCGCCCCGCAGGCCCTCGGGCGTCGCGTTGGTGCCGACGTCGATGACCGTCTGGCCCGGGGCAAAGCAGTCCGCGCCCAGAAGCCCCGCGTGTCCGGCGGCAGCGACGACGATATCCGCGCCGCGGCAGACGCCGGGCAGGTCCCGCGTCCTCGAGTGGCAGAGCGTCACGGTGGCGTCCCGCGCCGTCAGCAGCATCGCCAGCGGCCGGCCCACAACGAGGCTCCGGCCCACTACGGCCACGCGCTTTCCGGCGGGGTCTATGCCGTAATAGTCCAGCAGCTCCAGCACCGCCCGCGCCGTGCAGGGCGCAAAGGCCCCCGCCTCCCCCGCGAACACCGCGGCCAGCGAGGCGGGCGTTACCCCGTCCACGTCCTTTTCCGGGGCGAGGACGCGGCAGGCGGCGCGCTCCGTCCGGGCAAAGGGCATCGGCCGGAGCAGCAGCGCACCGTGGACGCCCGGCTCGGCGTTTATGCTGCGCACGGCGTGGAGCACGGCGTCCATCTGCGCGCTCTCCGGCAGCTCGACCGTGAAGGACTCCACCCCCGCCGCCGTGCATGCGCGTTTCGCCGCGCGCTCATACGCGCGGCTCTCCTCCTGCGCGCCCACGCGGAGTATGACCAGCGTCGGCGTGACGCCGCGCTCCCTCAGCGCCCTCACCCTCGGCGCAAGGCCCGCCGTCAGTGCTTCCGCCGCCGGCGCGCCGTTCAGTACCAGCGCCATCAGCCTATCCTCGCTTCCACCGCAGCCAGGCCGGAGTCTATGACCGGACCGTACTGCTCAAACACCAGCTCGCACTCGCGCTGCAGCGTCATGGCAAAGACCTCGTCCGCCATACCCGCCGCGTTTATGAGGATGTTCAGCCTTGAGGCGCGCATCGCCGCGCGGCAGAGCTCCAGGCCCACGCCCACGTCCGATATCGCGCCCTTGACTCCCTTCCCCGCCAGCTCCGACAGCAGCTCCGCCGTCCGGGCCGCCGTGTAGAGTATCTCCGTCGGGATGAAGCAGGCCACGCGCAGGGCCGAGTCCATGTGCGCCGCGCGCTCCGGGTCGTCCTTCGGCAGGGAGAGGTACTTCTTCAGCGGGGCAAAGGCCTTGGCGTCCTCGTCCGCCAGGCGGAGCATATACTTGCGCGTGAGTTCCAGCTCCTCCAGCGCCTTTGCGATGAACTCCGCGTGCTCTGCGCAGCTCTTCTTCCCCGCCGAGAGGTTGCAGACCATCCCGCCCAGCGCCGCCGCCAGGGCTCCCGCCACCGCGGCCGCGCCGCCTCCGCCGGGTACGGCCTCCTTCGAGGCAAGGGCCGCGCTGAAATCATTGAGACTCATTTCTGCATATTTTTCCATATCAAAGCTCCCTATCATATCAGATGTCGGTTGACGAAGGGTATTTTCGACAGCAGCCACCAGGCAGCCAGGCTGAGCGCGAACACCGCCGCGCCCTCGACTGGGACGGCGATGAGGGCAGGCATGACCGTTAGGTCGAAGCCCAGCTGCCGGAAGGCCATGACGAAGGCGTGGTGCGCGAGATAGACGCAGAAGCTGGCCTTGACGAGCCGCGCCGTCCCGGGCGAGCTCTCCCTGCCCGCGAACCTGCTGCGCGCCGCGCCGAAGAGGCCGCAGGCCATGAGCGCCGGGCCTGGCGACATGCCCTCCATGAAGCCCAGGAACAGCTCCCCCTCCGCCAGCGACAGGAGCACCGTCCCGCCGAATGTCACCGCAAAGCCCAGGACGAAGAGCGCAGCCCAGCGCCCCGCGCGGCCGGGCTCCCGCGTGTTCATGACCTGGCCCAGGAGCGCGTAGCCCGCAGCGGCCCAGCACATGTTCAGCGGGTACTGCGGCGTTATCCCGCCCATCCAGGAGATCGGCGGCCAGAGCTTCAAAAGCGGCCAGCAGATGCCCAGAGCCGCCCAGACGATCAGCGCCCAGTTCAGTTCCCGCTCCGTCGCCCCGCGTACAAGCGCCCGGAGCACCGGCAGCAGCGCGTAGATGAGCAGCAATATCTGGAGGTAATATAGGTGCACATGGTGGTCGAAGCAGAGCGTGTGTACCACCGAATTCAGCAGCCAGTCCGGCTCCAGCCAGCCCGTGAAGATATAGGTCCCAACGACGCCGTAGACATAGTAGAGCCAGGCCCAGACCAGCAGGATTACGAGTACGCGCAGAAAATAGCGGCGGAAAATGTCCCTGCCCGTCAGCCGCCGCGCCGGGTCCAGCATCAGGGCGCCCGTACACATGAAAAACAGCGGCACGGCAAAGCGCGCCAGGCTGTCCCAAAATGCACAGGCCAGCCAGTCGAAGCTCCCTGCCTCGAACAGAGTCAGGCCGTAGCCAGAGCAGTGTATCACTATGACGCCCGCGCAGGCCGCGAGCTTCAAAACGTCCGGCGCGAGCGCGCGCCCCGGTCTATCCGGCATTGCTTTCCGCCTCCCTTTCCGAGCAGAGGAGCCCCATGTATATCCACGCTATCGGCGCCACCAGGCAGAGCCCCAGGCCGAAGAGACTCTGCACCAGATAGCAGAGCAGGCCAGCACCCAGGGCCGGGTCAGCGCCGCGCAGCCAGCGCCGCAGCGACAGGGCCGCCAGCGCACAGTAGGCCGCAAAGCCCGGTATGCCCAGGTTCACGAGGTAGCCAAGTGGCTCGCAGTGCGCATTGTCCGCGTGCGTCGCCAGGGTCGCGCCCGTCTCCGGCACGAAACGCGAAAATTCCACCGTAGAACGCAGTCCGAAGCTGTCCGGCCCGCCGCCCAACAGCGGCCGCTCCGCAAAAAGCCGCAGCGCCTCGCGCCATATCGCCACACGGCTCGAACCGAAGCCGTCCTGTGCCCTGCCGTGCAGTATCTCAGACAGTTCCCACAACATCCCATTTCCCGGCGGCGTGAAGTACACCAGCGCCAGGCCCGCGAGGCAGGCCGCGGCCTCCGCCGCCAGCAGTATACGGGCCGCACGTCGGCGGCCAGTTTGGTTAACATAATATGGTGCAGTCACGAGAGCGCAGCCCAGGCAGCCCACCAGGCCGGAGAGGGCCTCGATGTAGAAGAGCAGGCCCAGGCAGGCCGCGGCGACAAGAAGCAGCAGCGCCGCCCGGACGGGCCGCGAGCGCAGCGCGGAGACCGTCAGCAGCGGTATCACCAGGCAGAACCAGGCCGCAAGGACATTCGTATTCCCCATCGTACCCAGGAACTCGCCCGTATACCTCGTCCCGGCGTCATAAAAGTCCAGGCCCTCCGGGAATAGTCCCAGGACGTTCACCCGGCAGAGCTGGAGTATGCAGACGACGGCGCAAAGCCCGGCGGCGAGGGCGGATAAGTTTACATAACTTTCCTTAAATTCGCCCCAGCGCGAGACGCCGAGGGCGATGCCGCCATAGAGCAGGAGCGTCACGAGCCCGTCGCAGCGGTTGGAGCCCAGGATGGAATACTGGATGTTTTTAGAAAACAGCGCCGAGAGGCAGGCCGCCGCCATGAAGGCGAGCGCGGCGAGCTGGAAGCCCCGCGGCCGCGAGGGCTTGCAGCGGAAAAAGAGCGCGCAGGCCAGAAGCGCCGCCAGCCAGAGCCCCGTGAGCAGGGCGAAGAAGAGGAACTTCGGCCTGGTGATGCCCGTATAGCCGACCGTCCCGGTCCAGAGCGGGAAAACCAGCAGCATGATGCAGATATATTTGTCCGTCAGCCAGCGTGCGTACTTATCCATGAGCACATTTTAGCACAGCGGCCTCTTGCGCGCAACGGCGGCTTGGTTTATTATCTTTGCAGAGGTGAGAGCATGTATTTCGACACTCACGCCCACTACGACAGCGGGCATTTCGACGCGGACAGGGACGCGCTGCTGGCCTCGATGCCCGGGCTCGGCGTGGACTGTATCATAGACCCGGGCTGCGACGGCGAGTCCAGCCGCGCGGCGCTGGCGCTGGCGGAAAAGTATCCCTTCGTCTACGCCGCCGTGGGCTGGCAGCCCGAGGAGTGGGAAAGCTGGGACTGCGGGAGCGAGGCCCTGGTCCGGGAGCTCGCTCGGCACCCCAAGTGCGTGGCCATAGGCGAGATAGGGCTGGACTATTACTGGGACAAGGAGCACAAGGAAATACAGTACGAGATGTTCGTAACCCAGCTGGAGCTGGCGCTGGAGCTTGGCAAGCCCGTCATCATCCATGACCGCGAGGCGCACGAGGACTGCCTGCGGATAACGGGCCGCTATCCGGGGCTGCGCGGGGTGTTCCACTGCTTTTCCGGCAGCGTGGAGATGGCGCGGGAGCTGGTGAAGCGCGGCTGGTACCTGGGCTTCGACGGGCCTGTGACCTATAAGAACGCCAGGAAGGCGCTGGAGGTCCTGGACTTCTGCCCGGCGGAGCGCATACTCGTCGAGACGGACAGCCCCTATCTCACGCCCGTCCCCTTCCGAGGCAAGCGGAACGACTCCGGCAAGCTGCGCTATATCGTGGAGAAGATAGCCGAGATAAAGGGCCTTCCCCCGGAGGAGATGGCCCGGATAAGCTCAGAAAACGCGCGCCGGCTCTTCGGCCTGAACTGAAAAAACGCCGCGGAAAATGATTCCGCGGCGTTTTTTCATTGCTTTGCCTCTATCAGGATGACGTTTCGAGTGAGGTCCACGCTCTTGAGCGTGCCGGCGACGGTCTTGCGCGCGCCGAGCATATCCGTGAGAGTGACGCCCTTTTCGTCCACGCTGATGCCGGAGACGTAGCTCATGAGCGGACGGCGCTCGCCGTCCACGAGTTCAAATGCGTCCGACAGGCACATGACTATTCCCCCTTTACCAGCCGGAGGGCTTCCTCCAGCCTGTCATTGCAGTGGCCGAAGTAGTGCACGGCCTCCGAGACGAGCTTGGCCGCCTCTGGCTTGCCCTGGTGTTCCAGGGCGTGAGCCACACCGTGCAGCTCCTCCGCGTGGCTGCGGTTGTGCTCGAGCATATAGCTCATGAGCGCCAGGGTCTGTTCCGGCGTGAGCTCGGGCGTATCGCCGTGTTCGTGGTGGTGCCCGCAGACGTGCTCGTGCGCATGTTCGTGTGCGTGTTCGCCGCAGCAGCCGGCGTGACCGTGTCCGCCCTCGTGCAGCAGAAGTTTTGTAAATATCATCTTGCGCCCTCGCTTTCCGCTTGTTTACCGGCCCTTTGGCCGCTTAAATCATAGCACAGGCATACGAGACATTCAACAAAAAAATATGGTGTTGTATAGTTTTTGTCTTGTAAAATGACTCAATGTATGCTAACTTATTGTCAAGCGTTCGTTGCTCTTTAACAAATACGAGAGGGGGTAGTTGATGGGCGAAGGACAGGCCAGGATAATAGCCCTGGCGGGCAAAGGCGGCGTGGGGAAGACGTCGCTCGCGGCCGCCATCGTGCGCGTCCTCACAGAGGAGCGGCCGGGCTCCAGGGTCCTGGCAATAGACGCCGACCCGGCAGTCGGACTTTCAACGGCGCTGGGAGTGAAGGTCACATCGTCCCTGGACGACATTCGCCGTGCGGTCATAAAAAGCGCGGAGGACGGCAGGCCCAGGGAGGCTATCGAACTGCTCAACGAGTCCCGGTTCAGGATCTTCGACACCATGGTCGAGACAAACGGCTTTTCGTTCCTTGCGATAGGCCGGCCTGAGAACGAGGGCTGCTATTGCAGCGTGAACGCATATCTGAAGGAGGTCGTCAGCATGCTGGCGGGCGACTTCGACTACGTTGTGATAGACGGCGAGGCCGGGATAGAGCAGATACAGCGCCGCGTCATGGAAAAGGTAACGCACCTCATCCTCATTTCGGACCAGAGCCGGAAGGGGACGCACGTTGCGGAGACAATCAAGGAAGTCGCGGACGAGCTCGTGATGTACGAACACATCGGCGCCATAATAAACCGGGTCACGAACCCGGAGCTCAACCGGTATATCGAGATCCCCGGCGTGGAGATACTCGCCTTCATCGAGGCGGACGAGAGCCACGCCGCAAACGACATCCAGGGGAAGAGCGTATTCGAGCTTCCCGCTGGGTCCAAGGTCCTCTACGGAGTGAGGGAAGCGCTCCGAAGAATAGAGATTTTATAAGAGAGGTGTAAACATTTGAAAGATCTTAAGCATCTGATCTACTTTGAGAACCTGCTGGATGATGCGCACAACGAGCTCATACGCAAGGCCAAGGAAGAAGGTCAGCTCGCTCTGGGCTTCACCTGCTACCACATGCCGGAAGTGCTTCTCAACGTGGACAACTGCTTCTCGGTCAGGATGCGCGCTCCTAATACGGGCAGCATCGACGTGGCCTCCTATTACATGTCCAACTACACATGTGAGTACTGCCGCGCCCTGGTCGAGAGGGCGATCGAAGGCGGCTACAACTTCCTGGACGGCATCTGCGGCGTGGACGCCTGCGCCCAGATGAACCGCTGCATGGAAAATATCGAACTGCTCAAGTGCATCGATAAGCCGAACTTCTTCGTCACCCACGCGGACATCCCCTATAAATACACCGATTATACCCTCAAGCACTACGTCACCCAGATGCAGAACCGCGTCCTGAACGTCATGCACGAAAAGCTCGGCGTGGACATCTCGGACGCCGCCCTGCGTGAGGCTGTCGAAAGGCACAACGAGATCTGCCGCATCATCACGGAGATAAGCGAGCTCCGCAAGCTCCAGAATCCGCCCGTGACCGGCTACGAGTTCCACATCATCAACATGGTGAGTTTCTGCTGCCCGCAAAAGCTGATACTCCCCTACCTCAAAGAGACCCTCGAGGAGATAAAGTCCCGCGAGCCCGACGCAAAGCCCTGGTACCGCTGCCGTGTGGGCATAGTCGGCTCCGAGATAGACGACCCCAACCTCACCCGTATGCTCGAGGATGCAGGCGCGTTCATAGCGTTCGACCGCTTCTGCTTCGGCGTGTTCCCGGGCCGCGAGGTCATTGAGCTGAACGACGAGGAGCCCGCTCTCGTTCAGATCTGCCGGCACTACCTCATCACCAGCGAGTGTCCGCGCTTCATGTCGGATGAGAAGATCCTCCAGCGCCGCGAGACCGCCGACAGGCTCGCCCGTGAGTTCGACGCGGACGGCATCATCTACGAGAACGTCAAGTTCTGCGACTTCTGGGGCTTCGAGCGCGCGCTGGCGAGCCACATCCAGTACGAGGACTACGGCCACCCGGTGCTGACGATTGACCGGCCCTACAACGCCAAAACTTCCGGGCAGCTCCGCACCCGCTTCCAGGCCTTTGTGGAGTCCCTGGAGATAAAGCGCATCCAGCAGGGCAAGGAGGTCAAATAAGATGCTTAAAACCAACCTCGAATGGATAAAGAAAAACGTCCCGTCCGACATCAAGATCTGGAAGGAAATGATCTCCGAGATCGACTGGAAGGACGTCAAGAAAAAGCAGCTGAACAAGATGCGCATGGACAAGGAGCGCATCCAGAGCGAGTGGAAGGACTTCGTCGCGCTCTCCCCCGCTGAGAAGTGGGACAGGTTCATAAACGGCGAGCGCCAGCTCGGCCGGCTCTACCAGAAGGGCGCCATAGCGTTCACTAGGCGTGAGTGGAAGGGCCTCGAGTCCACCGCGCGCGACTTCCAGAACTGGCTCATCCTCTGGGCCGACATGATCAAGATGGTCATGCGCGACCCGATGAGCATAGCCCTCGGCCTCTTTGAGTACCGCTGGTTCAGCTCCTACCTCGCGTCCGTCGCGTTCTTCGACCGCAACACGCTGGGCTACCGCGGCAGGGCCGTCACCATGAACCGCCTGCTCCTGGCAGACGTCTACCGCTACGTCGAGAACGTCATCGCCACGCTTCTCATGGCCGACCGTCGCATCGGCGGCAACGACAAGATAAACGACAAGCTCATGCTCTTCGACGAGATGACCATGGCTCAGATGATGGCCGGCTTCCCGGGACTCATCGGCATCCCCTACCAGCTCATCCCGATGTTCCTCGTCTCCGAGCTCGACCAGCTCATCTGCATCCCGTATATCGACGCCGTCGAGAGCTACGGCCTGCCCTCCGATACCTGCCCCGTGCCGACGAGCGAATGCGGCTGCGCCATCCTCGACGCCCTGCCGCACTGCGGCCTCGGCTTCATCTCCACCTCCACCCCCTGCGACGGCTCCGACATGGCCACCAGCTACCAGGACCGCCGCTTCAAGCTCCCGACCTTCCCGCTCACGCTGCCCGTCCGCTACGACGACGAGGATACCGTCGAGTGCGGCGCGCAGGATATGTGGCACTGCATCAAGTGGGTCGAGGAGATCACCGGTGAGAAGTGGGATTGGGAGCACTACTTCACCGTCATCCGCCGCTTCAACGAGCAGACCAAGATGGAGATGGAGAAGTGGGAGATGAACTCCACCCCGTACCCGCAGCTCATCGGCCCCTGCTACGAGCTCTTCCGCAAGTGGAACTACGAGATGGACGGCGGCCTGGAGCCCAGCGTCATGAAGACCTTCTACAAGGTCCGCAAGCTGATGTTCCAGTCCTACGAGGAGAAGTGCAACCCCTACCGCCACCCGATGAAGTACCGCGCGGTGGTCTGGAGCTGCCCGGCCCACTACTACGCCAACTTCTCGAACTGGCTGGCCAACGCCTGGGGCATCGGCGTCCTGGTCGAGATGGAGAGCCTCAACTTCACCAAGGAGCTCAACACCACCGACAAGGAAGAGGCCATCCGCGACCTCGCCAGGCTCTACGAGCGCATGGTCATGCGCAAGCACACCAACGGCGGCTATGTCCACGTCCTGGACGAGCTGTGGAAGGTCTGCGAGCAGTTCAACGCCAACTTCATCATCATGTACCAGCATGTCTGCTGCAAGACAATGGCCGGTCTGCAGGGCCTGTTCGACGAGCAGGCGCGTGAGCGCGGCCTGCACCTCATCTGGGTCGAGCACGACCTCATGGACCCGCGTACCGTCTCCCGCCGCGACATGCGCGCCAAGGTCACGAACTATATGCGCGCCATCATTCAGGCGGAGCCTACGGACGAGAGCCTCATCGAGTTCGAGGACGACATCACCTGGTAAATCTCTTTTGTTCCAATAAAAAGATTATTAGGAGGAAGAATATATAATGAAATACTACGGAGGATGCGACGTCGGCTCCACCTATACGAAGGCCGTCATACTGGACGAGACCGGTAAGATAGTAGCGGACACCACGATAAGGAGCAAGATAAACTCCGAGCAGA
>OJJT01000265.1_pt1 | contig 30807 bp, 20 predicted proteins | sample 1596281 | NCBI WGS metagenome assembly OJJT01 (sample SAMEA4350145, study PRJEB24818) | metagenome | biome: human; feature: gut; material: faeces | place: Denmark | collected 2013-09
GCTTGGGCGTTAAATCCTCTAATTTCATCTAATCATCTCCAATCATTTTATAGAGTTTTTAGACTGTACTCTAGAAACTCTAATTTTCTATATAATTGTCGATTTTTTTGAAATGATTTTCAATCCATCATATTACTTGGCACTTACTATATAATCATCATTTGGTCATATAACAACAAAAGGCTTAAACAATATACATTGCCTAAGCCAAAATTTACATATAAACTTTACTTTAATACCTGCTTACTATCTAGTAGCATCCCATTTTCCATCAGCACCAACATGATAATTTCCAATCCAGTCATTTTTAACCATACGACCAAAATTGTCTACATAATAATTGCCAATCCATTGATTCTGTACTACACGACCATTATTGTCTGCATAATACCAATAACCATTTGATTCAATCCATTCATTTTGAGCTAATTTACCATTATTCAGTAAAACACCGCCTTGTAAACTATTAACCCATGTTAGTCCAGTTGATGTATAATAACCATCTAAATAATATCCATCAATCACAACATTCTTTAATGCTTTTCCATTTTGGATATAATACCATTGCCCATTATATGAATTCCAACCTTCATTGTAAGAAACACTATTTCCTTCTGAATCCCATGCATATGCTTTTCCATTATAATTTAGAACGCCTGAATACATATAACCACCTGGGAATAGATACAACTTACCATTGATTGTTTTATATCCTTTAACAGCTTTTCCATTTTCAAAATAAGCATACCATCCCTGATCCGATCTATGCCATCCATCATAATCTTCAAAACCAGTTCCATCTTTATTGATCCAATGATATTCGTCTGTTGCTGAATCATACCACAATGAATTAGATGCCAAATAAGGTGCAAAGCCACCCATTCCTATTTGCATCATGCGTCCAAAATAGTATGTTTGTCCATTAATTGTAAGTTTGTTTTTATAGTTAAATACGCCCTTTTCATTAATGTAATACCATGATCCGCCAAACAATTCATCCTCATAATATTCCCATGTGTTAGGAGCTAATGTTCCTAACCATACACCGTTATTATCGAATTTATTCAAAGTTCCATCAACTGTACAATAACCTTGACTCATATATTGATTGTGGAAATAATACCATTGATTATTAATGAGCTTCCATTCATTATTTGCAAGTAAACCAGTAGTTGGATCTGCATAATACCAATTAGTATATGTAGAATTTCCATCACTAATCCAGCCTTTTCTTATTTCACCATTGTAATCCACATAATATTTGTCATCGACCATACAGTTCGTCTTCATTACACCATAGTCTACATAGTAATTTCCTACTTTACCCGTGTATCGATGAGAAATTCCATCTGAATAGTACCATACATTATGGAAATTCTTCCATCCTGTAAATTCTCCTAGATTATCAACTAGTACACCATTGGAATCGAAATAATAGATATCATCATATAGATCATTCAAACCATATGCTAATGTAGCATGAGAGTTGAAATAATATTTCTTTCCATTTTCTTCATACCAAGTATTAAGCTTTAATGAACCATCATCACCATCAATATAGTACCAAACAAAATTATTTTGGATCCATCCTTTATCATAAATTATATGTCCATTATTATCAGCCATATAGTATTTGTAATCCGAATAATAATCATTATAATAAGTTTTACTAAACACACCTGTCTGCATTGCACCATTTGTACTAAAGTAATATGTATTATTATCTAAAGTCAAAAATTCATCGAAAATAGCACTTCCATTTTTGAAATAATACCATGAATCAGTATCTAGTGATTGGTACCAACCATCTGCATGTTCAATAATGATTCCATTTTGATCTGTGATATAGTTTTTACCTTCAAAAGTAAATGAACCATTTGATTTTTTTCCATCTACATCGAAATAATATTTATTACCATCCACACTAATAATCTGATTTTTCACAATCTGACCATTCATAAAATAATAAGTTGAATATTCGTATTCAGCCCATCCTGTTTTCGTTGAAGTATCAACCAATGTCACATGGCCAGCTTGATCCGCATGATAAACTTTATCATCCTTTAAAAAGTCCATTGATGATTGCATCGCATTACCACTAAAATAATACGTATAACCATCAATTGTAATGAAACCATCATGGAATGATAGATAATCATCACCAAAATAGTACCATTGATCATAATCCGTTTTGTACCATCCCTTTATTAAATGACCGTTTGCATCCGCATAAACATATCCAGATTTATTCTCACTATTATATGAATCATTTGTTACATAAATCATTTCATTTTGTGCCATCAAACCATTGTAATTAAACGCATAGTATTGACCATCAATGAAACACATTCTTTGTAAAGCATAACCAGAATCACCTAACTTATACTTCCATCCATCAGAAACAGATTCCCAAGTGCTTGTTGTCTTTTTACCATCAGAACCTACATAATTAGAATCATCGATCCATTCATTTGTTAACATAGATCCATCTGCATCCACATAATATGTATCATCAATCCATTGATTACTAGCTCTAGATCCATTTGCATTAAAATAGTACCAAGTATCCCATTGATATACCCAACCAGTCTTCATATAACCATTCGAATCAAAGGCATAGTATTTACCATCGATTTCTTCAAGATCTGCATATTCTGTACCATCTGGACCAGTCCCTCCGCGATAGTAACTACAATAATCATTATAATATCTATATCCTCCAGAGGATTGAACCCATTTGTTTCTAACAGCTTTTCCATCCTCACCATAATAACGATTACCAAACTCTTTATTTGTTTGCATTATACCTTGATTATCAAACAAATAATATTCTTCATCTATATAATATGAATTATAGCCTCCGTCTTCCCAAGCCCGATACTTATACCCACTCGCATCAAAATACATCCAACCATATCCATCTACATTTTGCCATTGATTTTTTATTGTATTTCCATCTTTTCCAAAATATGCATTGCCATCAAAATAATTTTTTTGCATAACCCCATTACTATCAAAATAATAGCAATCATTTCCTTGATATAAATAACCAGTTTGTTTATAACCATCTTTATTAAAGTAATATGTATTACCATCTATTTCTTTAAATTGATTCTTAACCAACTCACCATTTTCATAGTATTGTTGATTATATTCATCCCAACCATCTTTTTGAGAATCATCTTGTGATACAACTGTAGTTGTTTCTGTTTTGCTAAAATCACTTCCCTCATTCACTACAGATTCACTACCCTCATTCACTACAGATTCACTACCCTCATTCACTACAGAATCACTACCTAAATTCTTGGTAACATCCCCTGATGCTTCTGTATTTTCTACAACCTCTGAATCATTTGTGATTGCATTGCCATCATTTGAAGTTTCTAAAACTTGATCTTGTACATCTACTGGATCTTGTTCTACTTCATCTGCCATAACTGGTACAACAGCTGCAGCACCACATAATGCAGAGGCTAACAATACAGCTTTTAAATCTTTCTTGTTCATTCATTACCCTCCTAGAACCATTAGTTAGCTTTATATTACACCCAATCTTTAGGATTGTCTTGTTAAAATGTTAATTTTAACCCAAATATGACAAAGAACTTCCCAAAAATTGAGAAGTTCTATCATCATTAACACGTTTTACAATAATTCGTTTTACCAGCAGCAACCGCCTGAGAATATGTACCACGAACTAAATTATGTTGCTTAATATTATGAGGCGTACGGTGATAAACCGGTTTTGTTGAATAACTTGACCAATATACTATTCTTTGTCCAGAACTATTATATTCCCAGCCATCTTCTGCATAACCAGTCTGCATTATACCTTGGTTGTTAAAATAATAATACTCACCATTTATAAAATGTTCACCCGTCTGATAAAAACCATTCGAATCAAAATAGTACCATTGACCAGATATACATTGCCACCCCGTTACCATATAGCCATTGGAATCAAAATAATATTTTTGGTTCCCAATTACTTCAAAATCATTTGTAGTATAACTACCATCGGAATGTCTATACCACCATTTATTACCTGATTGAATCCATTTTGCTGGTGTCCACAATCCATCTGCACCAACATAATATCCATCTGGAGTATATGTATTTGTCAACATAGCTCCATCACTTCCTAAATAGTAAGATCCGACCCAAGCATTCTTAGTCACTGTTCCAGCTGCATTCATGTAGTAATACTTACCATTCACTTTGACCCAACAATTTGTGACATAAGCTCCATTAGATCCACAATAATAGCCATCTGGAGTAAACACATTTCTTACATACTTACCATCAGAGCCTAAATAATACGCACCAATCCAAGCATTCTTTACAATATAGCCATTATTATCCAAATAATAATCACCTACCCAAGCATTCTTAGTCACGGTTCCAGCTGCATTCATGTAATAATCTGTATCATTTACTTTAATCCAACAATTTGTGACATAAGCCCCATCAGATCCACAATAATAGCCATCTGGAGTAAATGTATTAGTAACCATAGTTCCATCCGAACCTAAATAATACGATCCAATCCACTTATTTTTAGCTATATGTCCATAGTTATCTGCATAATAATCTTTACCATCATGTTTAAACCAACAATTAGTTAAATAAGCACCAGAACTTCCAACATAATAATGATCAGGAGTAAATGCATTCTTCATCATCTTTCCGTTTTCATCGAAATAGTATGAACCATTCCATCCAGTAATCATTACACCTTCTGAATCAAACATATACCAGTCATTATTTAATAATAACCATCCTACTTGTACATAACCATTGCTTTGGAAATAATAAATATGATTATCAATTAGTTTGAATCCCGAATTTTCGTAAGTGCCATTCGAATATCGATACCACTTACCATGACTATCTGTTACCCATTTTCCAGTAAGTTTAGGGATTATTTCTTCCTTCGTTTCATTACACAAACTACATCTATAGACATTTTTACCCACATTCTCTGCAGTCGCATCCAATTTAGATTCTAATATCCAATCATGACTTACCTTCACTTTACAACTATCTGTTAAACCACTCTCACTACTTACTGTGATTATAGCTTCACCACAAGAAACAGTCGTTAAAGTTCCATCCTCACTTACTTTTACCACACCTTCATTACTAGATGTCCAAGTAAGCTTCTCTGAATCTGCATCATTTGGAGTTAAAGTCACACTTAATTTCTTCTGAGTCTTACCCTTTAAGTCAAGAGCTTTTTCATTTAAAGTTAAATTCTTCAATTTATTTGTGACAGTCACAACACAAGAAATAGTTTCTCCAAAATTATCTTTTACTGTTATTGTAGCCTTACCACTCTTCAAAGCATGAACATAACCACTTTGATCCACTTCTACTATAGTCGAATCACTACTTGACCATGTCAATGTTTCATAGTCTCCCGTAACTTTAATTTGATCTTTTTCACCCTTGTTTAATTCCAAAGTATCTTTTTCTAACTGCAATGGAATACGCGGTGTATATGTTGCATAGATTTCATATGTTTTACCCAATTCATTTTTCGGCATGATAAACGAAGTCTTTTTACTTGTAGGATCCTTGATCGTGATATCACCTACAGTTTCCCATTTATCGAATTTCATACCTTTTGGAATAAAAGATTCATCTAGTTCTAGATTCACTTCTTTACCTGGATCTTCTGTAATTAAACCACCTATATTCACCCATTTTATAAATGGGTTTGTAAGGGTAAAAGCAATTCCATTCCCTATTAATTTTGATATATCTCTATAAGTCACTCCAATACTTGATGAACCTGATGATTCTTTTAAATATACGTCTGCATCCTTAGTAAATTTTAAAGGTTGTCCATTATAATACTTGTTTCCGTCTATTACACAATAATCACTAAATGTATACATCATCCATAAATTTACTGGCACTTTTTGTGTGTATGTGTTGCCATTATCATGAATTGTAAGTGTTACTTCATCTTCATATTTTGCGTATAAAGTCGTGTCTTTATCTAAATAACATAAATAAAAAATATCTGGTTCTAAAACATCACCGTCTTTTTCAAGTGACCATCCTACAAATACTTTATTATCTGGTGTCTCAATATAAGGATCATTTAACATATAAGTACCAAAATAACCGCCCATTGTAGTTACTTCATTCAATTTACCAGAGCCCCCATTATAATCTAATGTGATTTTTACAGGTCCCTTTTTGGTTCTAGCCTCAAATACACAATCCTTTGTGAAAACTGTATCTTCTGTTAATTTTTCACCTGTTTCTGTATTATACCAGCCTAAAAACGTTTCATCATCAAAGACAGAAAGTAATTGACTATCACTTGTCATTCGATTAAATATATTTTTTAACGTCCAAGTACTTGAATTATCAAATTCAGCTACTTTGATACCCCTGTTTTTAAAAGTAATCGTAATTAAATCGCCCCATACCGCATAATAGGTAGTATCCTTATCAAATTCATTATATAGTTTTTTTGACATGATTGGACCATTTGGTGAGCCCACTCTCCATCCTGTTATTACTTTATTACCATCTAAATTCTTTTGTTCCCAAGAAGAAGTACTATAAGCATAATATGAGTTATTTTTTATATATTCCTCTTCAATGATTTCTTGATTATTCGCAAACTTTTCACCATTCGCATTCAAAGTAATCTTTACTGTATCCTTCCAAATCGCATGCAGTGTTGTATCTTTATACAATTTATAATTCGAATTTGAAAAATCAGCTGAAATCACTTCCTCCGTATCGCCAATTTTCCAACCAGCTAACATCTTTCCTTTTGGAGTCGATAAAATAGTATAGTTAAAAGAAATTCTACTGCCTTTAGCACTTTCCAAAGTGTTCATATCTACTCTGTCTTTTGAATAAGTCAAATACCCTTTTCCTTCACTTCCCCAATCAAGAGTAATCTTTACATTATCAACATAAACTGGATATAGAACTACATCCTTATCAAAAATCAAATTGTATTGAGATATTATATCCTTCTTGTCCTTATCTAAAGTCCATCCAAACAAAGCTTTTCCTTTTGGAAGGAATTTTTTTATTTTATAGTCATCTCTATAATAAGTGCCTTTTTCAATTTCATTTGTATACAATACATCCTCTGTTTCTGGATCTTTTACAGTAACAGTAATCGTTACATCTTCCCATACGGCATGTACCGTTATATCTTTATTTATAATCAAAAATGAATACACACCAATAACTTTTGGATCCTCATCAATACGCCATCCAGCTAATTTTTTACCATTTGGACTTTGTTCGACTCTTATATCATCTAAACTAAATGAAGTTCCCTTTTTTACTACATCTCCATTTTGTACAGATCCATTGACGCCTTCTCCAAGATCTAAATGAATTGTACAACCATCTTTCCATACTGCATATAACGTTGTATCTTCCGTAAATGGCATACCACTGGTAGCCGAAGTATAGACGACTCCATCTGGTGAATTAGCAGCCCAACCTGCAAAATATTTTCCTTTTGGAGTTTTATCGAAAACATTATAAAAATAACTATAATTACTAGATACATATTTATTGATTGAATCAAAACCAGCTCCATTTGAATCATATGTTAATTTGATTTTATTCTTAACTACAGCCGTAAGATTTATATCCTTATCAAATACCAACTCTTGATTCTCATCGATTACAGTATTTGTACCATCGATTCTATAGCCTGTGATTTCTTTATCCTCATCAACACTTACATGACAAACATCGCGTAATTTTACACTTTCCCCTTTGGCAACCTCAATCGATTTAGATTCCATACCTAAAGCATCTAAATTTATATTTATGTGGACTGCCTTCGAATAGGAAGCATAAATTACCGTATCTCTATCAAAAATGATTGTATGTGGATCAATCTTTGGTCCATCAACAGAATCCAGATGCCATCCAGTAAAAACCATGCCTTCTTTAACTGGCTTTTCATCTAAAATTGAACCATGTGATAGAGTTGTGTTTTTAGCCCAAATTTCATGTACCAGACTACCCTTACTTGTTGTACCACCATTACAATCCAAAGTAACAGTAACTGGATCTGCCCACTGTGCTAAAAGCGTGGCATCGTTAAAGAACTGATATCCATAACCTAATTTATAAAACTGACCTGTTTCTTCATCTTGGAATCCAATCAAAACTTTTCCATCCGGATGTGTAAACTTAGAATCAAAATTTTCACTAGAGTAAAAGTTACCTTCTCCAACTTTTGCAGTGAATGTATCACCTATTCCTCCATTGGCTTTAAAAGTAATTGTCAAAGCCTTTACATAACGAGCATAATAAGTGACATCTTTTTTAAAATCACTCCAATAAGGCGAGTGTCCATTCTCATCATACCATCCATCAAACAACATACCATCTGGTGAAATGACACTACCACCATACACTCTTTCACCTTCAGGCGTTTTTACAATTTTAGTTTTATCACCATTTTCAAAGTGGCCTTTACCCGCATCAAAAGTAACATTGATTGTTTTTCCATACTTCGCATAAAAAGTTGTATCCTCTTTAATAGTAGTTTTTTGATAAGAATTACCATGTACATCAAACCAGCCAATAAACATCATACCCTCTGGACTCACTGGCTCTTTATAATAAGGATACACATCCTCTTCCACATCTACTGTAACTGTATTTTGACCATCCTCAAAATGACCATTTCCAGCATCAAAAGTTACTTTATACAATTTTATATATTTTGCATAATACGTTGTATTCTCTGTAAATAGATGTTCCTCGTATTCGACATCATTTTTATCAAACCAACCAACAAATTTATATCCTTCCGGAGCCACTACATCTTTATACATTTGAGGATAACCATATTTTGGTTGAATTGTATATGATTGCGTTCCATCTTCAAAATGACCCTTACTCGCATCAAATGTTACATCATATAATTTTTCATAGTGTGCATACAAAGTAATATCTGCAGTTACCTCTATATCATTGGATCTAACTCCATTTGCATCAAACCAACCTGTACAAAAGTATCCATCTGGTGCCGTAGGATAATCAATACGTGGATTATCTCCCTCTAGTAAATCGGTTACACATTTTTTTCACCATCTTTAAATTGACCTTTTCCAGCATCAAAAGTCACTTTACATATTTTTTTATATTTCGCATAAAATGTAGTATCCGATTTTAACTCATGGTCATGCATTTCTACATCATTTTCATCATACCATCCTACAAAACTATATCCTTTTGGAGCAACGACAGCTGGACTTATATATTCGCCACCAATATCGCATTTATAGGTATATGTAGTTGTACCATCTTTAAATTGACCATTGCCAGAATCTAAAGTAACATTTACGGAATTTGTTCCATCAAATTGCAAAGTACAAGTACTAGACAATCCATCCACATGAACTTCAACACTAAAAGACCCCGTTCCTTTCGAGGTTTTAGTAACACTTATTTCATTATCACTACCTTTATACGTTACATTATTTTGAAGTGATCCACTCGCATTAGAAAGATACAGATTACTAGAAGTACCATAAATATCATATTGATAATCAGTAGTCTGTTCAGTATGACCATCCGTAAATATCTTTGTTACTACAAGCTTGATATTTTTTACCTCATTCTCATCTAAAGAATACTCCGTTGTGTTATCATCTGTACTTACACTTATAGATTGTACTTGTACAGTTTCAGAATTTGAATCAACTTCCTCATTAGAACTAGTATCATCATTATTAACAACACTTTGTTCATTTGATTCATCTGTAGCATCAAACTCATTAGCATGAATTGGTGAGATAGCCAATCCCATAGTAATTAATACGCTCAACCCAACATTAATAATTTTCATACCTATCTCCATCTTCCTCGTATAAAGTTACGCGGATATTATATTATACTTTTCATTTCATCAATTATTCGTAATTTGCAACAATTCAACAGCTCGTTTACAATTATCTCCATCAAAGAAATCAAAGATCTTTTTACGTAATATTTGTCTTTCATTATAGTATGGATCACTTTCATTAGATATATCATCGATAAAAACAAATAAATCTTTTAATTCTTTTATAAAGTGTCCTGCCAAATAATCTTTTGGATCTTCAACAACAAGCCCTAATTTATAATCTTCTACATCACTAAAATCATACGCAATTGGTTTATTACACTGTAAAAAATCATAAGCAGCCGATGAATAATCACTTATTAAAGCATCACAATCTTTCATAAGACGATAATTATCGACACCTAATTCTTTAACAGTTGTACCCGTCAAAATTCGTATATTTGTCATTTCTTCAACTTGTAAATCACTTAAATCTTGTTTTGGATGAAGCTTTAAAATCAATAGAACATTAAGTTTTTTTAGATAATCATTTAATTCCTGATATTCAGCCTTGTTTTTTATTAAAGGAATACCCAAATCACCTATTTGCGTACTATCCTGTCTTCCATATCCTCCACCCTTTCTAAAGGTAGGCATCCACAAGATTACTTTATTATATTTTTGATTTGTTATTTTATTTAAATCTCCACAATCATTTGAATAAAAATTATCTACATATGGAAAGCCAATAAAGCACAATCTTGGATCATTACCTGTCAAGTTAAATTGATCCGCAAATATATCCTTCAAAAAATGAGATGGCATGGCAACATAATCGACCTTTTCAGGTACATCTATATATCCTTTACAATTCTTAAGACCAAATCCACCATGTCCAAAGTATATAGAAATTTGATCATCCCTTAATTTATCTGAACAATCATTATCGGCAGTTAACCATTTTGCCAACCATTTATAATAATTTTTCTTAAGGCTAGGCTTATATTGCATAACATAGTCTACATTTTTTGGTAATTGCACATTAAGAGATTCTTTGTGTTTAATTAGCCAAATGATTTTATACTTTTTATTATATTCATTTTGAATCAAATAATTATAAAAAGCTCCTCCATTCGAATCAAAATCATTATGACTTTCAATCATGATAATATCTTTTAGTGGTTTATTTCTTAAGAAAACACCCATTATTTTTTGAAGTACAATATCAATTTTATATTGGTAAATAACTTGTATAGTGTGTTTTACCCCTTTTTCTTGGATATATTTTGCAACATTCATAACACTCAACTCCCCTTAATGTAATGTTTTAAATATTTTTATAATGTCTTTTCTTTTTACGAATACGCACACAAATATTAAAATAGCAAATAAATATCTAACGATTAAATTACTATATGTCAAAGTTAGACCCATCATTATTATTGTGATGCATAATGAAATAACTAAAATCAAGCGATCATTAAATATTGAATTCTTATGTAATTTTTCTCTAACAATTTTCTTATAAAAATAATAATGAGCAAAGGATAAGAAGATATAACATATTAAAGTCGTATATCCAGCTGCATAGTAACCAAATTTTTTAATAAATATAAAGTTTAAAACTAAATTTAAAACGGCACTTAAAGTAGTAGCTAGAGCAATAAAACCTGTTTGTTGATAATAGTATTCAATTGTACTATACAATGAATATAAGAATACAAAGAAAACAGAAATAGCCACCGGTGGAATTACATAAATGGCGTCCATATATTTCTTTCCTGCAAAAATATAAATAACTTCAGGAGCAAATATTACAGTCAACAAGCATAGTAAAGCCATTAAAAATATAATTGGTGCTGTTACTTTCTTTAAATTTTTGACTTCTCCACTCTCTATGGATTTATAAATAAAAGGAGTTAATGAATTGTTCACAGATGTAACAATCAGCATCATCATCGTTGAAATGGTATAGGCAACACTATAAAAAGCTGCCTCACTTTTTCCAACCATATTTCCAATCATCAATCGATCAGATTGATTTAATACATAATTTGATAAATAATGTGGTATTAATGGCAAATTAAAAACTAATGCGTATTTCCAATATTCTTTCACAAAAAATTTCTTTCCTTGTGAAAAAATAAGAATAAATAAAGGTATCATAAAAACTAATTTAGATACTACATCCGAAAAAACTCTAGCTTCTAATTTATATTTTGTACTAATGACAGATACAACACCAAGCACTAAACTTAGTACACTCACAGATACAGATATTAAAACGTATTTCTTATACTTATAATCAAATCTTTGTCTTGCTGCCCAAAATTCTAAAGCTGGCATAAATAATAACTCTAAAAACATACCCATCATTAAAATTGGTGATAAGTCAAAAAGACGAGTAAAAAAATCAATGTTCATTAAATATATAGCGAAGAAACAAAGAGTTATAAAAGAGGTTAAACCTAATTGAGAGGATGTGAATCGATCTCGATCCTCTTTATATAAGAGTAATCCTTTTTGATATCCACTTAAAAATATATTTAATGAAGTAAATATAATCAAAATATTTACCCATGATTGGAATATTGAAAACGCTCCGTATTGCGCTGTTGTTAATATTCTAGTAAATATTGGAGTTAAAAATAAAGCTATACCTTTATTGATTACACTGCCCACTGTATACCATAAACTAGCTTTTACAGGCGCTGATATATTTTTATATTTATTTACCAGATTAGATATAGACTTCAAAACATTTCCTCCTAATAAAATTTATTTTCACTTTTTAATTTTTCATAATGATCTTTATTTCTATATTTAAAAACAGTTGCTGGATGTCCTCCAGCAATAGCTAAAGGCGGAATGTCCTTACAAACAACTGAACCAGCTTGAATAATTGCACCTTCTCCGATGGTTACACCACCAAGAATTATGATGTTATTTCCAAGCCAAACGCAGTCTCCAATAGTAACGTCTTTATCAATGTAACTCGTATCATAAGGAAGCATTGTACTCTCATAATTATGAAAAGAAGTGATAATCTGACAATTGACTCCTGAATGAAAGTAACTTCCAATTGTGATTTTTCCATTACCACTCATACTCATACCATTGAAACTTACATTATCTCCTAAGAAAGTATTTGAAGTTACATATGATTTACCACCGCAATAAAGATTCTTCCCTACTCTAGCCGCTTGTCTTTTTATTCTTAACGGATAATAAAAATTGGAAAATTCTCTGTTTAAAACACTTAATACACCCATACAAATCGTCCTTTCTTTGATACTTAATTCCTAATCCATAAATAAATGAAATATAAATATATATATAACAATATACGGATGGTGATTCAAAAATCATAAAAACTAAAAAAGCAATTAAAGTTGTATTTAATAAATAAAGATAATTTTGATTTGAAATTTTAACTTTTTTCAATAATAAATAAAGAATTAAAATAACATATGCAAACCATATCAAGCCACCATCTAAAAAGAACTGAATAATTTGATTGTGACCATAGTTAAACCCATTACTAGTAGTCCAACTCAACCAAAACGGTTTAATAAGAACACCTTGAATTCCATACCCTAAAAGCCAATGCTTTTGGATTTTTGTGAAAGCTTCTTGCCAAATTAAATCACGACCACTAATAAATCCACGGAAGATTGATATATTACATGCTATTATCATGAATACTACATTTAAAATTAACAATGAACAATAAAATATTGTTGAATTCTTTAATAATAGATTCCATAACTTTTTTTGTTTCTCTCTAAATACATAAATGAGTAAAAACAATACTAAAAGCATAAAAGTTAGAAGAGCTGACGATGCATCTGTTAATACTAAATTAAGCATTGTCAATACGATTTGAAAAATTGTTTTTTTATATTGTTTATGGCCTAATATTAATATTAAGACACTTGTAAATACCGATAAGATTCCATATTGAGCTACAACTTGCACATGTCCTAGAAAAGTTATATGTTCTTCAAAAGGATATAAAAAGTTTATAATCAAATTAAGACTAAGTATAATAATTAAAATGTTATTGATAATGTTACAGAAATTTATAGGTTTTCTTCTTACTTCGTATATAGTATAAAAAGAAATAAAAGGGAACGCAAACAATTGTTGCTTACCCGCTCCTATTCCTTTTTGATCAATAAGTGTAATTAAAAATATTAATAAAAAAGTAAATGCAACTAGCAAATCAAATTTATATATATGATACTGTTTCAAAAATGCATGAATGACTATAATCAAAATCGTTGCGCATGAAGCCCATGTACATAAAGTAAAAACAGTTTTATATACCGGTAATACCTCTTCAAAACCTCTTGGATGCAAAAAAGAAATCATAATAAAATATGCAATTATATAAAGATAATTCTTTTTATTCATTGTTTGTACCCTTTAGAATTCTTTTTATTTTATAAATTCTTTTTTCACCAATAAAACGTGATATTTTTCTTTTGATACGATTATTCTTATTTGTCCATGAAGCTGAATAATGATGAATTGAAAATGTATCATCGCATTTTAGATATTGTGTATCACCAGGTGATATAGGATCAAAATATTTTGATGGATAAACTACAATATCTTTTAATACAGTAATTTCATCCGTACTAAATACACCCAAATCATTAACTGCTTTCGTATTTAATAAAGGACAAACTAAATTATCTTTTTGATCTTTAGTAAAGATTAAAGCATCATATTGATCTAGCATCTTTTTAATAGCACAATTCTCTTTCTCTGCTCCAAATCCTAATCCAGTATTTATAACATTCCCTACTTGTTGAATACCTACATAAGATGGATTATTTAACAAACTATCTAAGCTTTTTAACAATTCCACATCTGTATCCAAGTAGATTCCACCTTCATCATATATAATTTTCAAACGTGCATAATCAGATACAAAAGCCCATGCTTTCGCTTCGTATGCACTCTTTATAAAAGGATGCTGATTAACATCAAAATTAGTCTCATTCCATAATTTTATCCTATAATCCGGACAATTTTTTTTCCATGATTTTATACATTCTTTAACATCATTAGGCAATGGATTATTGCCAAACCAACAATAATGTATCACTTTTGGAATCATTCTTTACCTCCCTTTTAGTGTAATAAAGGCAATGCACCCAATTTATAAGTCAAATTACACTCTCTATCTTTAATTTTTTTTGCAGGAACCCCACCCCACACTTCATTAGCTGGGATATCCTTTGTAACTACTGCACCTGCAGCTACAACAGCTCCATCTCCAATTTTTACACCTTGTAAAACAATAGCACCTGTTCCTATCCAACAATGATGCCCAATTTCAATCGGTTTAAAATCAGCCGTATATTCTTTATCATCCACATCATGAGATCCAGTAATTAATTTTACATGACTAGAAACATTAGTATCGTTACCAATTTTGATACCAGCCCTAGCATCTAATTCAGCAAACCATCCAACTGCAACTCTTTCTCCAAGCTCTAAGCCCATAGGTAATAATATCTCTACTCTTCGACTTGGAAAACAATCCTTTCCAATTTTAGTACCTAACATTTGATAAAACCATTTGCGCAAATGTCTACTTGGTAATTTATTCCAAATGGCATTACCAAATAAAACCAAACTATAATAAATACACTTCACTGGCTTAGACATGTTATTTCCTAGACTTTTCTTATGCATAGTTACTTCTTTCATACTAACCTACTTTCATAATAGCTTTTATAAGAGTTTTTTAATTGATTAAATGAAAAATCATCTTCATAAGTTTGTAAAGCTTCTTTTTCAAAACTATTTCTAAGTTCTTTGTTTTGCAAAACTTCAACCACTTTTTCAGCAATTTCCAAACTATTCTTTGGAGAAACTAAATATCCATTGATACCATCATCAACAATTTCAACCGTTCCATCAACAGCTGTCGCAACAACCGTTCTTCCAACTGAAAAAGCCTCAATTGGCGTTAATGGCAAACCTTCCCACAAGGAACTTAATACAACTAAATCTAATTGTGACATTAGATTTTGAACATCTGATCGATATCCTAAAAAGTAACAATCATCTTTCAAATCTAATTCTGTAACTAAATCCTTTAGTTTCTTTTCATCTTCACCAGTTCCAACAATCACAAATTTCACGTTATTCATGTAAAGTTTAATAGTAGGAATCGCATTAATAAAATATTCCATCCCTTTTTGTTCAGAAAGTCTTCCAATATTTCCTACTACAAAACAACCTTTTTCATGTAATTGCTTAATAAATGGATCCACTTTTACTGGATCATCATAAGGTTTAACAGCATTATGAATAACTGTTACTTGCTTTTCTGGTAAGCCAAAAGTTTCTACTAAATTCTTTTTTACCATCTCACCACAAGCCACTAAATTTGCATGTTTATAGGCATATCTAGTAAATTTCACTTTATTATCAAAAGTATTATGACTTGTGTTGATAAACAAACACTTCTTATATATTTTTAAAAAAACAACATAGAAAGCTGCCATACGATGATGCGTATGAACAACTGTAATATCTTCATTTTTTATAATCTTTTTTAACATCTTGCTAACAGTAATGATGCAAGATGGATTTTTATTCTCAATATCAGGAATAGTGTAATGCTTAATATTCAATTCTTTTAATTTTTTTTCATTTACACCACCACAAGAACACACAACAATCTTATTAACGAGTGGCTTAAATGTCTCACACAATTGCAGTATTACATTTTCAGTGCCACCCAATTCCATGGTTCTAGTAAAAAATAAAATGTTTTGTTTACTTAAATCCTGCATCTTATCTATACTTCCTTGCCACTTGGATTATTTTTAAGTCATCCACAAAGTATCTTTTAAATAATCTTTTTGGTTCCTTTAAAAATCTATATAACCATTCCAATCCATGGTTACTCATCCATTTTGGAGCTCTTTTTACATTACCTGCTAAAAAATCAACCGTTGCACCTGCACACACTGTTACTTTAGCATTATATTTTTTATAATTTTCATAAACCCATTTCTCCTGCTTTGGACAACCCAAACACGCAAAAACCATATCTGGATTTTGTTTTGATATCTCTTTATTTATTTTTTCAATTTCACTGCTAACATTTTCAAAACCAAAAGGTGGGCAATATGTGCCAACAACATTTATATTTTTATACATTTTTTCAAGATTCTTTTTTGCTGTCGCTGCAACTCCTTCTTTTCCGCCAACAATGTATATGCTATATCCTTTTTTATCCGCTACTCTACATAATTCTGGAACTAAATCAGATCCAGACACCTTCTCTTTGAAAGGTCTTTTATAATAATTTGCAATCCACATCAAAGGTTGCCCATCAATCAATACCATATCGGCTTCATCAGTTATCTTTTTTAGATACTTATCATTCTCTATTTTCATAACAACATCAACATTAATAGCAACAATATATGATGGTACTCCTATCGAAATCAAATTTTCTATTTGTTGTATTGTTTCTTCTAAAGTTACATTATTCGCATATGTATTTAAGAAAGGTTGTTTTATCACTTTAATATCCCCCCTTCTTCAAAGAAATAATCTTCTAACATCAAACACCAACAATGATATATAGGCAAATGCAGCTCTTGAATCATATAAGTCTCTGTTTCTGGAACTTTTACGCAAATATTAGAAACCTCATTTAATTCACCACCTGATTTTCCAGTTAGCCCTAAAACTTCTAGTCCTAACGCCCTTGCAACTACCGTGGCATTCATAATATTTTTACTATTTCCTGAAGTCGATATACCTAAAAAAACATCTCCTTCTTTTCCGTAACCATATAATTGTTGTGCAAACACACCTAAGCCATCTACATCGTTAATGTAAGCTGTTGTTAACGCTTCATGTGCCACTAAAGGAATGGCCATTAATGGTCTTTCTAAATTTTTTGATAGATTTTCACCACGAACAGGATCAATCTCAACTAATTTTTCCTTTAATTCATTGGGAATAGGACGAGGTGTTTTAAATCGTTTCATCAATTCTCCAGCAATATGCTCCGAATCAGCAGCCGAGCCCCCATTTCCAGCAATTAATAGCTTTCCACCTTTTGTATAACATTCTTCTAATAATTCATATCCAGAAATGATGTCTTCTTTACATACTTCTAATTTAGGATATCGTTCAATCAATAAATCAATATGTTTCTCTAATCTTTTTTCTAACATACACACAATAACCTTTCTATAATGTCATACAACGATTCTTTATCTGTAACTCTAGCAGTTTTACAACCAGCATTTTTTCCAGCAAGAGTGTCATTATCACTATCTCCAATCATCCATGATTGGTTTAGATCAATATTGAAATCTTTAGAAGCCTGAATCAACATGCCAGGTTTTGGCTTTCTACAATCACAATCAATCTTTAATTCTACAATCTCACCTTCATAACCTTTATGAGGATGGTGTGGACAATAATAAATTCCATCTAAATACGCTCCATCTTGTCCAAGCAATGTTTCCATCTTATTATGAATCTCATTTAATTCTTCCCTTGTGACTTCTCCACGCGCAATGACAGGCTGATTGGTTACAACAATAGCTAGATAACCTGAATCATTGATTTTTTTAATAGCCTTTGATGCGTTTGGTAATAGTTCAAATTGATCCACATCTCTTAAAAATCCAACATACTTATTAATGGTACCGTCACGATCTAAAAAGATAGCCTTTTGTTTTTGAGACAAGTTTTTTGCCTGCACTCGACCTTCTTTAAAATCATCACATACCACATAATATCTTTTAGGTGTTCCCATATCCTTTACGTATTCTGGGCTGTCATAACAATACATCTTACCTGTACCAGCTAAAGGTTTTAATAATTGACGGTCTAAATCAATCTTTTGTGTATTGATTGTTTGATTCAACACTTCCTTATTAATCACATGTAAACCTGCATTGACACGATTCTTATAATATGTAGGTCTAGCATCTTCTTTAGCGAGCCATTGTTCAACTTGACAAGAGGCATTGGAAACAATCAACCCGCTATCATAAGGATGACTATTAGGATGTGTAAATAATGTCACTAAACCGTGGTGTTGTTTATGATATGCTACAAAACGTTTGAAATCCACATCGAACATCGCATCCGCATTTAATAGTAAAAAATCATCAGTTAATTGATCTTTAATTTTGAATAAAGCTCCAGCATTTCCTAGTGGTTCTTTTTCAAAATAGTATTCAATATGTACGCCAAATTTTGAACCATCTCCAAAATAATCCATAATTATATTTCCTAAATGAGAAACAGTAAGAATAAGGTCAACAAAGCCTTGTTTTCTTAAACATTCAATTTCATGTTCTAATACAGGTTTTCCATCAATCAAAATCATTGGCTTTGGAATATCTGAGGCAACACTCGTAATTCGCGTTCCCTTACCTCCAGCCATAATCACAACTTTCATCATGCTTCCTCCAATGGTGAATAGTCTTCTGGGCCATAATAAATCACCTGCGTTCCAGCATCTTCAAACTTAAATGGAATATACATTAAGTCTTTCATTGCTTTTTTTACTTCACTTTGTTTATTTGGCTGTACATAAAAAACTAAGAAGCCTCCTCCACCAGCGCCTAATAGCTTTCCACCTAAAGCACCTGCCTGTATACCTTTTTCATATAACTCATCAATATGATTTGTAGATACCGATTTTCCAGTCTGCCTTTTGATTTTCCAAGTTACATCTAATAATCTTCCAAAATCATCTAAATCTTTAGACTTATCTGTTAATACAGACTCTGCTTCATCAACAAGCATTAGCATTTCTTTTAATTGCTTTTTTTTGCTATCATCATCTAGTTTATTAGCTTTTTGCACATCACTTGAAAAACGTGTAAAACCTGTAAAAAACATCATTAAATTATTATTCAGTTGTCTTTTTCTTTCAGGTGAAATAATAATAGGGCGAACAGCATAACCATCCGCATTAAAATCAATACGATTAAATCCACCAAATGAAGCAGCTATCTGATCTTGCCAGCCTCCCGCTTCATTACATAAAACTCTTTCTAAATATATGGCTTCATCTGCCAGTTGCTTTTTAGAAGCACATTTGCCTTTAAGTGCATAAAATGCATTTAACATACCCACAGCAAAAGAAGAACTTGTTCCTAAACCACTTCTTGCTGGTAGATCCGCTTCATATGTTAATCTTAGCTCATGCATATCTAACATCTTCATCGCATTACGAATTGCAGGATGTTCAATATCATTCACATCTGTTACTCTTTCAATTTTTGAATAGCTAAGCTCAGTTGAATAATCAAAAAACCTAGGTAAATGTCTAACATTTACATAGCAGTATTTATCGAACGTTGTAGATAAAACAGCCCCCCCGTTCTCTTTGAAGAATGATTCCATATCTGTTCCACCACCAAAAAAAGACATTCTAAACGGCGTTTTAGTAATAATCATAAATAATCCTTTCCTTATCATTAAATAATGCATATTTAGACAATAAACTATAGTCTAATTTTCCACACAAACAATTCCAAAATTCCTATATAATATATAATATATTGAGTGTTTATAATTATCTTATAATCTAAATTAAGCAAACTATATTTTGACTTTCAATGCCAAATATTTAACAATTTTTAAACAAGCTATATTAATTTCTTATAAAAGAGCAGAAAGAACATCACTCTTATATATAAATTCACTTATGAAATTAGTAAATATTTGAAAATTGTTAATATTCTAATTTCAAACAGTTAAATACATTGTTATAATCCAATGAAATTTTCATTCATTTCGTTCATAAAAATAACTATATGATTTATTTTTATAGAAATAAATATAACGATTCACCATTATCTAACCATAATAACATTTTAAATTAGTCAACCCGTAAAACATTCCTGTTATACAAATGTAATAATATCATATTTTTATTGATTAGACAAAATTTGGAAACAATGAAGGTCTTGTATCTGATTCCGTTTTTTTTGCTTATCAAGTGTTTTTTACACTTTTAACCAAAAAAGAGTCCTACCTATTTATAGGTAAGACTCATAAATTTTAGATTTTCGCTTAACTTAATGACATTGGACATTAAGATATCTTTTATTTTGTTTTTGTCATGACACCATATTTATCTACATAGTAATCACCTATCCATTTATCTTTAGCCATGACACCTGAATTATTAAAATAATACCACTTTTTATCAATATAATTCCAACCTGTTACCATGTATCCATTTTTATCAAAGTAATATACATTATCGCCAATTACATCAAACTTTTCCTTTGGATAACTTCCATCACCATAACGATACCACCATTTTCCGTTATAAACCCATTGATCAGGTTGCCATTGACCAGATGCATCAACATAATATACTCCAACCCATTGGCTCTTTGCCATTTTCCCGTCTTTTCCAAGATAGCAAGTGTCAATCCATTGTTTCTTTACCATGATACCTGAATCATTGAAATAGTACCAATCATCGTTTATATAATTCCATTTTGTTACTATGTAACCTGAATTATTAAAATAATACTTTTGTCCATTAATTGTTTCAAATTTAGCTACTGGGTAACTGCCATCTCCATATCGATACCACCATTGACCATTATTCATCCATTTATTTGGTTGCCATAAACCTGATGCATCTACATAACAATTCCCTATCCATTGGCTTGTTAGCATTTTACCATCAGATCCCACATAATAGTTACCTATCCATTGACTCGTCTGCATAACACCAGCTGAATTAAAATAATACCAAACTGAATTGATTTCTTTCCAGCCTGTCACATAATTAGAACCTTCATACCAATACCAACGACCTTGACCATCTTTAACCCATTTTCCACTTGTATTACTATTCTGTACTGAATTTAATGCATAAACTAAATTTGCGTTAATATACGCATAATACTGATCAAAATTATACTCTCCTTTATCCTGTGTAATACTTGTACGATTTTCATTTAAAGTAGGGTCCGATTGTACTTTATAGTAACCATCTGATTTACTTAACAAAATAATTGGATATGAAGAAAAATTACCAGAATTAAATAATAAATTAGAATCCGGATTTGTATAGAAAGCAACATTACCATTCGCAATACCTAATGTATATTTATTTGCCTCAGTTACACCCAATCCATTTTGTACACTCCAACAAATATGCGCAATCTTTTCTCCCCAATAAGGATCTGATGCATATTTAACATTGATTCCACTCTCTTTATCGCCTAAATGAGAGCCATAATAGCGTCCCGAATAATCTTTAGGATCACAGTATCCTTCAGAAATAAACATTTTTGCATGATATTTAATACAATCGTCCACACTAGCATATCCATTCGCACCATAATATGGATTGCTGTCAACTGCACCATGCCCAAATAAATTGTTCTTATTTATAGCTATCTGACTTTGTCCCCATCCACTTTCTAGAGCTGCATTCGCATACATAATTAAGGCGTTAACTCCATATGTATCCTGATTTGAAATCAAACTACTTCCAATATTTAAAAGTTTCCCACTTGAAACCATTTGGATAGTATATTGATCCAATTGAGAAGCTGTTAAAGACGTTTTAGAACGTGCTGGTAAATATTGAAAATAATTATAATATGGATTATTTGAATTTACTGAATTTGAATAAACACCATTCTTATAATCATCGATCATTTTATTGTAGCTTGTATAAAAGTAATGACCATCATAACTATAATAAGTTGTACTATTTGATAAATAACTTGGTGTATTTCCTACATAATTTATAGAATAATAACTATCGCTATTTGTGATAATATTCGCTACATAATGATATAACCCACCATTACTTGTTTTATAACAACTAACTGTTTTAGCACTATCATAATCAATAATACCGACTTCAGAAGGTTCAACCAATCCAGTAACACCCGCTGCTTTAAATTTTACTTTACCATTTTCATATCCCAAGAAGGCACCATCACTCATTGAATATCCATTTATGTATCCCTGTTGCCCATTTTCACAATTCGTGTATGTAGTTATCTCTGAAGCTGAAGATTTTACTCTAAAATTAACAACTCCATACGTAACCGTCTTTTCATCATCTAAAGCAGCCATTGAAATCATTGATGAAGATGAATCCAAAACCTCATCTTCCAATTCATTTGTATCATATTGAATTAAATTCCCAGTTTCATCAAATCCTACAAATTCATCACTCGTTTCATTTACAGGTACACTTGTCGCATAAATCGAACTTGTCATAAATCCCAAGCATAAAACAAGTGACATTACATATATTAATATTCTTTTCATATCCATACTCCATTCACAAAATTAATATAGCACAAAATAAGAAAGATAGCCAAAGTCTGACTATCTTATACATATCTATTCATTTACCAATTGACCATAAGGTCCCAAATAATAGTTTCCAACCCATTGATTTTTTACCATCACACCAGATGGATTAAAGTAATACCAATCTTTTTCAATAAGCTTCCATCCAGTCACCATATAACCTGATTCATTAAAGTAATATACTTTATTATCAATCACATCAAATTTTGCAGCTGGATAACTTCCATCTCCATAGCGATACCACCATTGTCCATTATTCATCCAACGATCTGGTTGCCATACTCCGGATGCATCTACATAGTATTTTCCAACCCAACGATTTGTAGCCATAACTCCATCAGCTTCTAAATAGTAATTGCCTATCCATTGTTTCGTTACCATAGCTCCAGATGGATTAAAATAATACCATTGGCCTTCTATTTGTTTCCAGCCATTTACCATATATCCAGATGTATTAAAATAATACTTCGATCCATTAATTTCAACAAATTTATTTACGGGATAACTACCATCTCCATAACGGAACCACCATTGACCATCATTCATCCATTTATTTGGTTGCCATAGACCTGTTGCATCCACATAACAATTTCCAATCCATTTATTTGTAAGCATCTTACCATCAGATCCTACATAATAGTTACCTATCCACTGATTTGTTAGTACTTGTTCATCATTCGAATAATAGTACCAACTTCCATTTTCTTTTACCCAACCGCATTTTCTTATAGAGTCAAAACCTATGTTAATATCAACATTACCTTGAATACCATTAACATATCCACTACTTGTAGCTTGCCACATGCTATAAGGTTTTGTATATGTGCATTCCGTATTGTATTGAGCTACCCATTTAGTTACTGTATCAAAATATGAATCAGTTAAAAAGTTATTGAACCAATATAAATTTGCATATACACCACAACTATATCCTTTGCTTTCAATTGTATTTACAAATGTTTTTGCGATATTTGCTATTGTAGATTTGCTGACTGTTGCCATGACATTATTTTCTTCTAAATCATAAAAAACTGGATATGATAACTGCATACCATTTAACAATCTTAATACATGTGCAGCTTCAGACTTTGCATCCTCTACAGTTTCAGCATAAGAATATAAATAAATGCCAAATGGAATTCCTAATCGTTGACATTCACTCACATTTCTTTGAAATTTTTTATCATCATATTTTGTATAGTCACCGGCAAAGCCACAACGAATAATCGCAAATTCAACATCCGTATTTTTAACCTTATTCCAATCAATATCACCCTGCCATTCACTTACATCAATTCCTTTTGAAACAGCATTTGGAATCGGATCCCCTAAGCTATTATATATAACACCATCTTCTTTAGACCAAGCATTTACACTGCTTCTAGCATAAGATATTTCATCTTGTGATGCAATTGGCACACCATTTTCATATCTCCAACTATTTTCTTTATATTCTTCATCTGCATATACAGTAAAACTTGTTGTAAACATGAAAAATGATAAACAAATTAAAATAAATTTTTTCATTTTACCCTCCCAAAAAACGAATTTCCTTCAATTTTAGAATGCAAAGAATGGTCCACCATTCTTTTTATCATCTTTATCATTCGATTGTTGTCCCCAAATCGATGAAAGAAGATATGAACCATTCTTACTTGAGTCTAATGGATCATAAACTGTTACATAACCATCATTGTAACCAGTTAATAATATTTCATGTGTATATCCCCATCCAACAAATGTACCAGGACCAACTGCACATGCCACTAATTTTCCTGTCTTTAAACTACCAATTAATTGATTGTAACTAAGATTATTTTCATAAGATAATCCAAATTCACTTTTTACCACGAGAAATGAATCCCCATTTGACCCTAGATATGTGGATGTATTCATATATCCTGCATCATAGAATTTTGTAGCTATATCTACTGGTGTATAATTTGTACCTTTATAATAATTTATAATCATAGCAGCTGTTGTCGGTACACAACCCGTACCGCCTATTGTATAATCACCGATTAATGTATTTGACCATCTAGAATCTTTTTGGCTTAAATAAGAAATGTTAGAGACTCCCGAACGATAGACATAACCACTATCATCTACTAAAACAGTCACATTTCCAATGTTTAGTTGTCTATTTCTTGCCATTAAACCTTCTGGTCCGCCATTCGCATCATTTTTCTGATAAAAATAATATGCATTGCTATCAATATTTAAAAGACCCGTTTTACAAGCTCCATCATTTCCTAAATAATACCAATCAGAATTATTTATTTGTAGCCAATCCGTTTTCATTGAACCATCTTTTGAAAAATAGTAATACTTATTCTCAATTAGTTGCCAACCACTATTAGCTTGAGTAAAAGTATCTGGAAGCCAGTAATACCATGTCCCATTCACTAAATGCCATCCTGATGATTTCTGCCCATTTTCATCTAGCCAATATATATTCCCATTTTCCTCATACCAACCAGTAAGCATTTTTCCATCTAAATCAAAATGATATATTTTTGCATCAATAGTTTGAGTTCCTGTTAAAGCATAACCATTTTGATTAAAGTAATAATAATACCCAGTTATTTTTTTCCAACAATTCTTTTCGTAATCTGAAATTTTATTATTGAAACAACGTGTACCGTAGGCATCGTTAACGAGTTCATATGCTTTTTTATCTTGAGCCCAAAGTCCATTGTTATCAACATAATAGTCGTCAACCCATTGGTTAACCAACATTTTCCCATCAGATCCAACATAATAATTATTTATCCAGCGATTTCTTAACATAACACCAGATGTATTAAAATAATACCAATTTCCATTAATAATTTGCCAATCCGTTACCATATAACCAGCATTATTGAAATAATATGTAGAACCATCAAGTACTTCAAGTTTTCCTTGTGGATAGCTTCCATCTCCATAGCGGAACCACCATTTTCCATCATTCATCCATTTATTTGGTTGCCATAAACCGGATGCATCTACATAACAATTTCCAATCCATTGATTTGTAAACATCTTACCATCAGATCCAACATAATAGTTACCAACCCATTGATTCTTTAATAAAACACCAGACGTATTAAAATAATACCAATTTCCATTAATGATTTGCCAGTCCGTTAACATGTAACCTGCATTATTGAAATAATATGTAGAACCATCAAGTACTTCAAATTTTCCTTTTGGATAACTTCCATCTCCATAACGGAACCACCATTTTCCATCATTCATCCATTTATTTGGTTGCCATAAACCGGATGCATCCACATAACAATTTCCAATCCACTTATTTATAAGCATCTTACCATCAGATCCAACATAATAGTTACCAACCCATTGATTTTTTAGTAAAACACCAACCGTATTAAAATAATACCAGTCTCCATTAATTACTTTCCATCCTGTTACCATGTAACCAGAATTATTAAAATAATATGTAGAACCATCAAGCACTTCAAATTTTCCTTGTGGATAACTTCCATCTCCATAGCGGAACCACCACTGACCATTATATATCCACTGATTTTTAACCCAAACACCTGATGAATTTACATAACGATCATTAATCCATTGATGCACTGCCATCTTACCATCATCTAGCAAATAATAATTTCCTTGCCATTGGTTAGTAACCATAGCCCCAGAAGCATTGAAATAATACCAATAACCATTAATTTCTTGCCATCCAGTCACCATATAGCCTGCATTATTGAAATAATATGTAGAACCATCAATTACTTCAAATTTATTAATAGCATAGCTACCATCCCCATATAGATATTTCCAGCCATCTTGATATACAAATATATTCTTAACCCAGTTTCCTGAGTCATCAACATATCTATCGTCAACCCATTGATTTGTTACCATTATTCCATCTGGACCAATATATTTATCTTCAATCCACTGATTTTTTTGCATAATACCAGATTGATCAAAATAATACGTTGCTCCATCTATTTCAGTCCATCCAATTGCTAGTGTACCATCTTCTTTTGTATAAGTAGAATGTGTACTATCCCATCCATATTGAATTTCATCAGCCGATGAATCAACAATTCCTTCTTGCTCTTCTATAATTGGTGCCTCAACATCCGTTTCATTTGCATAGACATCAATAGTTGTAGTTATCAAAAAGCCAAATGATAAGCACAATAATAACTTTCTTAATTTCATAATACTTTACCCTTTTCTAAACTCTTCAATAATAAACTCCACTTTACTTTCTACAGTATCCCAAGTGAAGTTTTCACATAATCTCTTATAAGATAAATCTGTAGCCGTTTTTCTTTTGTTTTTATTTATAATCGCATCTTCTAAAGCTGGTAATAATAATTCCTCTGAATTATTTTCAATGATGGTTCCATAATTATCATTGATCACTAATTCTTTGGATCCACCACGAGCCGTCGTCACGATATAACACTTACAAGCTGCTGCCTCTAATACCGAAGTAGAAAAGCCTTCTGAAAAAGACGGAAGACAGAAGATGTCTGAATCATCCAATAAAGCTACAATGTGATTAAAATCAATTCTTCCTAATGGAATGATATGTTTATTTTTACGTTGATTTATCATGTCTTCTAAATCCCCTTCACCCGCAATAAACAAATAAACATCATTATATTTTTTATTGATTTCGTCCATTACATTCAATAATTGAGGAATTCCTTTTTCAGGAAGAAGTCTTCCAGTAAAAGTGATAACCGTTGCATCATTTGGAATAGAATATTTCTCTCTATAATTCTCACACTTATTTTTTATTAAATCTTCAACCTCGTGAACATCAATAGAATTATATAAAACACCTTTAGCTTTAATATGAAAATGCTTTAGCCAATCATTACAAGCCAAAGAAACACCATAATAGTTATCGCAATGTTTCTTATCTAACATTGTCAAAGCATGTTCATATAATGATCCAAAGTAGTCTAAAACTTTATTATTAACCGATAAATGAGAAGTTCCATGCTCTATCGTAATACATGGAATGTGATTCTTTTCAGCAAATTTCATTGCAACTAAAGAATGACGATAAAACCGTGTATTCACAATGACCAAATCAAAATTCTCTTTTTCTAATATAGAGATAATTTTTTTGTATTCACTATCCTTCTTTAAAAAGGGATAACGACCTTTTAAAAACGGATAACAATTAAATCGATATATACGTGTATCATGCATAATTTCAAAATTAGGTAAATCTCCAATTTTTGAAGTCACGACAACAGGCTCATTTCCCTTTTCAATTAATTTCTTACATAAATTATAAGTATATCTTTCAACACCTCCCATATGAGGCAAATGTTGTGCTGAAAAAATACAAATTTTTTTATTCGCCATAAATAGGATCCTCCCCCTCAAATTGAATAACTAATGGTGCATGGTTTACCCTTTTTTCTACCGGAGGTATTTCCATGTAGTTACCATACACTTTCTTTAAAAATTCATCATTGTTCGCTGGAATATAAGCAGTAATATCTTCAAACGGAACTTTTACAAGAGGAAGTAAATTTGCTTTTTTTACTTTATCTTTTAAACATCCCATATACTCGTAAGATGTAACATATTCACAATCTACATCATTAAATGAAGTACTTACCTTTTTAAACTTCCTATATAAAAAACTAGGTGTAATATGGAATAGTTTTAAACCGTAATGAATAATTTGACAGCCCAAATGAAGAACATGATACAACAAACCTGTATAAGGAATATGTGGAGAACCTGTTCCTGATAAAAACAACAACTTACCATACAATGTGGATTTTCTTAATAATTTATTTTGTTCCGACTCTGATTCCGGAACATTATCAAATGGAAAGATATCCATAAAAATACGACAGTTACACTTTAGGTCTTTCGTCATCTCTGTAATAAACACCGTATTTTTACGTTGCACATGCGTAACTGTACAAGCATAACGAGAATCAATTTCTGGAGTTAATAATTCATAGTGCTCACCCAATTCTTTTGTAAAAACACTCAATAACTTATCATAATCTTTACGAATCATCCCAACATCGATATCATCGTCCCATGGAATAAATCCTTTGTGACGAACTGCACCTATGGCTGTACCATAAATCAAAAAGCAAGGTAAATCATATTTCTCACAAACTTCCAATACATCTTTAAGCATTTCAGTTTGTACCTTTTGAAGTTTTTTTAATACATCCGGATCATATTGTTTATATAATACATTACTCATTCTTTTCACCTTTATCACTTTTTAAAATCAGCACTAATCCAACGATGAACATTATTGTTATAGAAGCAATGCCAATTAAATAATCTAAACTAGCTCCAAAAATACCATATTTTACAGTTAATGCTTTAACCATAACTTGTGCTACTATCATGGCCACTACATAAATGTAAATCATAAATTTTTGTTTACGAACCACCGTAAATATATATGACAAGATAGAATTCATACTTGTAAAACATCCCGCTATAATCAAAATCAAGAAAGATGATTTAACACTTTGTAGTTCGACTCCATATACTAGTTCTAATAATGGAATACCTAAGAGATAACAGCCAACAAAAACAAATATTGATAATAAAATATCAAAAACAAATAATTTTACAACAATATTAATAAATTTATCTTTCGTAGAATTTAACCATGTATTGGCAATAGATGTATATAATGGCACAAAAATAAACATACAAAACAAATTAATAATATATGAAGGCATGAAAATAATATTGTAATAAGTTTGAATACTAGAATCAAAATTTAGTTCAATGGCATTTTTTGGTACGTTTACAATAAATGTTGTTAAGAAAGAACTAATAAATAATGGAAAACAATTTCGAATCAAAGAGATGATTTTTTCAATTCTAAATTGAATATCTACATTACTTATTCTTTTAATTAACTGCACATCAAATAATACAAGTTCTAGTATTGAGTATATCATTGCCAAAAGAATAGAAAGAATTAAATTCTTAAAACATAACAATGAAATCAAGATTACCAAATTATATCCAAATATGCGGATAATGTATGAAATACCTGATAAAAATAATTTATCTACTTGTTGAAAGCGAGCAGAAAAAAGATCTGCAAAAACATCACAAATCAAAAACAAACAATATAAAAATGTAACAATTAATTTATATGTATTAAAATGTAGAAAAAAGGAATAAATGATACATCCTACTACCATCACAATGGATGTTAATAATTTTAAAGAAAGATAATCTGAAAATTTGAATTCTTCATTGACATCCGATACCTGGAATTGTCTAGTTCCAAACCATCCAATACTCAACATTAATTGTCCTACACTATAGGAAATAGAAAAAACACCCGCTTCATCTACACCTAAAATACGAGTCACATAAATCATCAACAAAAAACTTGTGGCTGAACTACACAGAGTTCCCATTGTATACCTGTCTCTTATACACATCTCCGAGCCCACGAGACAGGCAGAAATCTCGTATGCCGTCTTCTGCTTGAAAAAAAAAAAATCTCCAAGCCCACGAGACAGGCATAAATATCGTATGCCTTCTTCTGCTTGAAAAAAAAAACTTCAATAATGTATATAGTAATCAGTATAGTCAAAAGACAAAAAATAAAA
>OJJT01000282.1_pt1 | contig 29406 bp, 20 predicted proteins | sample 1596281 | NCBI WGS metagenome assembly OJJT01 (sample SAMEA4350145, study PRJEB24818) | metagenome | biome: human; feature: gut; material: faeces | place: Denmark | collected 2013-09
ATCCGGTCGTATAGATGAGTAGTGGATGTGTCAGATTTTTCGTGAGAGACAGCTTTTAACAGATTCTGGTCTCTTTTTTTTTTTTTTTTTCAAGCAGAAGACGGCATACGAGATTTCTGCCTGTCTCGTGGGCTCGGAGATGTGTATAAGAGACAGACTTTAGACTCCGATTGATTGACTTCAGCCTTCTCTTTAGCCTTTGTTTCATCTGAAGCACCAGAACCCTTACTTGTATCCATTCTTACATTTTCTGTATTTCTATCCAAAATAGAAAATACAGCATTCTCAACTATTTCATACCTATAATTCTTTGACTTACTCTTTACACTCAACTTATAATCTCCAACATCTTCTCCAGGTTCTCTAGACAAAACATAATCTTCATTTTCAAATACTGGATTCTTTTCATTTACATACTTTGAATATTTTGGCAAATGAAGTTGAACTGTTTTAGGAAGAATCGTTACTTTAAATGGAATGGATTCATAATACCTTGAATCCACATCAAAGCTTACCATGTATTCCCCGACATTCTTTAATACAATGGGCTTAACTTGATCCAAATCACAATAAATTTGAATGCCTGATTCTGAATACACATATTCAACATCTGGATGTGTTATCCTTTTCTTTTCAATTGTATCATCACTTGCATTCTTAGGCTCAAACTCAAATTCAACATTGCCATTATAATCATCAATCGATTCAAAATCCCCATTATTAAGAACCCTTAATTTGAAACTATAATCTCCATCATACAAACACAAGTATTTAGATTCTTCTAAGTCTCCCTTTTTATTATAAGTAACTTTTACCTGTACCTTTTTAGGAACGATTTCATAATCTAAATATGTTCCATCCGAATATATTGCGATATACTTACCACAATCTATTGGAGCCTCAGTTACATACTCATCTTCATCCAAAGAATAATAAGCAACAGCATCCTCAATCTTAATGAGTTGACCTATATACTCATAAGACAACACATCATTCGCCTCTATACCTAGTGGCATACAAAATAGAAATAAAGCAAAAACAACACCTAATAATTTTTTCATACCCTGTATCCTTTCCATAGGTGAAACTCTACTTCCACTATAGCATGGAAAGAATATGAGTATTTGAAATCAACTAATAATGACAAAAGGTTGTTAATAAGTGCAAATGTACAAGTATTTTCTAATGCCGAATCTTTACAATATGTTTCTTTGTCTTTTTATCATAATTGATTCCAATCAACAATAAATTCTCTGTATAGTCTTGAATAGATTGAGGATACTCTTTGTTTTGGATTTGATCTAATGCACTCTGTACATTTTGATTCCATTTCAATTCGACAAGTAATGCAGGATAATATTCTTTATATTCAGGTTTTGGAATATAGACAAAATCCGCAAAGCCTCTTCCGGTTGGAAGTTCTCGTATCGGCTTAAAGTAATATTTCAACGTAGAAAGATAAGCAAGTGTTAAAACACAGCTTAAACTGTTTTCATTATGATATGTAATATTAGAAGCATATGTATTGTGAATCTTTTCAATGCCAATAGCTACCGTTTCTTCATCTAAATCCAATGTAGCATCTAATATTTTACTAGACTCTTTTTCAAACAAAATCAAGTCATTCCATTTATCTTCAGAGACAGAGTTTACAAATTCCTGACGAATTTCTTCATTGGGAATAAATACCGTCCTATATGTTTGATTGTATCCTAAATAGCCTAGGTGTACTAAAGCTGTTAATACATCATCCTTATTTTTAAAAGATATCATGTCATTTTGGAAAGTGGTTGTTCTAACTTCTACCTGACTTCCACTCAGCATTTGAATAATCGCATCTTTTAATCCATCAAAATTCATCTTGATTAAAGAATTAATCGATTCATAAGAGCTGGTCTGTGTCCAATAGCTTTGAAGAATATGAAAATTCAAATAGCTCACAACCGCTTTTGGATTATAAACATGCTCATTGCCCAACAAATAACCATCATACCATTTTTTGACTTCACTAAAACAATCCTGACATAAATATTGTACTTCTTTTTCTGTAAAGCCAAAATAAGGTGCTAAAGGACCTGGATTCAACATGGTATATTCATCAAAATTATTTAGGGCAGACTGTGTCTGTGTTTTTTTAATAGGAAGAATTCCAGTTAAATAGGCTAAGGCAATGCATTCTGAAGCATATTGATTTTTAAAGATACTTCTTAAGAAATCTAGATATTGATTTTGTATCGTTTGATTTTTATAGTCTCTAAACAATACGTCCCATTCATCAATGATCACAACAAATTGATTTCCCGTTTTCATATGCACTTCATGAAGCACACCTAATAAAGTGTCCGTTCTTAATAAATCATAATTCGAATAGGTTTCTTTTAGCTCTTGAATACATTCATTTTCAATATAATCTACAACATTGAAAACACCTTTTGCCAAAGCAATACATGCTTGTACATCAATACGTATAACATCATATTGATTCAAGTACTTTTCAAAAGTAGGACTTGATGAAATATGATAAGGCATAAACAATTCTTTTGAATCACAACCCTTTGAATAATAAGCACAAAGCATATCGGCTGTCATGGATTTTCCAAAACGTCGAGGTCTAGAATTACAGATAAATTTAGATGTGGTTGAAATCACACTATTTGTGTATTCAATTAAACCTGTTTTATCCACATATACATTAGAACTCACAGTTTCTTTAAAATTCATATTATTTGGATTTAAAAACATTGCCATATATTCCACCACCATTCTATTATCGATTTCTTTATGTTGCAGCTACATACCTGCAAGCCTTATAAACATATTGCTTAATACATTCATAATCCATATGCATAGATGAGGATAAAAACATCCTCGATTCCAATTTATTCTTTGATTTTGACAATTGCAAAAGTTTCCTTATTTTTTTCTATTCTAATTTTAAACCATAATAAATATCATATAAATCATCACATACGTCATGTGTTAATTTTGATAAAGGCCTTTTTCCAAATGACTCCTCACTTAGATAGTTACTGAATATCATCTCATACAGTTCATCTTTTGATTTGAATAATTCATCATAAGTAGCAAATAAATAATTAATATACTCAGGACTAAATATCATGGCTTTCTTTAAACACTCTTGAACAACATCCTTATGTAATTGATACACCTCATTCAACATCAATGTCTCTATATTACTTTTAAAATTTGTATTTCCGTCAATTTCTATTTTTAAATCTTCAGTATTGAATAAATAATCCATCCCCGTTATTGAAAAATCAAATTTTATTAAATCATTCGTTTTATATTTCTTATCATGAGGAGAATAACCTAAATGGCTTTGTTTTTTAGCATGATTACAACAATAACATACTGGAACTAAATTATAGAATGAAACAGACAATAATGGATATTCACTTTTATTATAAAAATGGTCAAATTGACAAGTAGTTCTTTTATTTGTTGAATTTATAAAATTTCTATTGCAATATGGACATACTGTGACTCCTAAAGAATGAATAAATTCTAATCTTGGAAATTTATTGCTGTATAGATAATCAACAATATATTTTTCATGGGGAGGAGGTGAATAATGGAAAGATGCTTTTAAATTATCTAATTTTTCCACAATTTTGCTTAAAGTGTCAAAATCAGCTTTGACCACGTCTGGAAAACTAAACTTTTTACCATCTATTATGATATTATTTTTACACCAATCATTTATTTCATGTAAATTATGTTTGTATTCTTCTTTTTTCTTCTGATATTTTTTTATTTCAAACAAGTCATAGCATAATTTTTGAACCGTAATTTTCTCATTATCATTAAACCGAATTGGAATCATATTACTCACCCTTTAATTGCTTAAGCCGTTCTTCATATAACATTATTCTCTTTTCCCTTAAATCCATAGAGTCATTATATTCTGTTCTAACCAACATAGAAAGTAATTTTTCACGAATCAAAGGTTCACCAATCAAAGATATCTTATTTTTTAATTGATTCATATACTCAGAATCATAGTCATGTTCTTTAATATCCATTACTTCTTTAATTAAAGAAGTAATCTTCATTTTTGCAAATTCTCCAATTTGACCTTGTTTCTCTAAGAAAAACGCATCATCGAACAACTTATATATATTGGTCCCAAACGTCTCACTATGATTTTCATTTTTATCTATTAAAAGTTTACCATCTGTTTTCTTCAAATAAAGAATATTCGATTTAGGCATATCCGATAATACAATTGGACTATGCGTGGCAAATATAATTTGAACATTTTTTTCTTTAAAGATAAACTTAACTTCTCGAATCAAATGATTAAGTAATTTTTGTTGCCAACTAGGATGACAATATAAATCAATTTCATCTATCAATAATAAGATATTATCAAATGTACTTTCTTTTACATTTGTACCAATTTTATTATAATACGATATCATGTGAATCCATGAGAAAAAATTAAGCATTGCTCTTTCTCCTGATGATAGATCCAGTCCTTCAATATTGATATATTTTAAAACAAACGATGATTTATTATTAAACATTGAATTCTCAATTAAACCGAAAAATTCAGAAAGTTCTTCACTTTGATATTTAATTTTTATACTCGTACTATAAGCTAAATCACCTTTAGGAAGCAAACAAGAATATCTCGAACATTTTTCTAAACATCTCTCATACAATTTTATTTCCTCATAAGCATCTTTAAAACACTCTTTATTTTTATCTTTCACCATTCCATCTATATATTCAATCAATTCATCTTTATTTGTAAATTCTTTTAAATCTGTTTTTTTTAAGCGATTAATAGCGATTAATTCGAACAATAAATTCTCATATAAAACTAACACGATATCATCCTTGAATGCTGCATTTTCCATGTTTGATAATGCAGATTGCCATATATCATAATAAGTTTTCAATTGTGTTTTATCATCTTTATCATTTATATTTTGACCATTTATTTTGTCAATCCATCGCTTTAAATAAATATCAATCCTTTTAAATGAGATTTTCAAATTTCGCTTTAATAAATTTTCAAATATACTTTTTTCATTCTGCTTAGAGATATACTTCAAGTATAGAACATCCAAAATGCTCTGAAATTCAGATAAAGACCTATATTGTCCCAACATAACAGAAATTTCGTAAAAGCCTCCATAAAGCTTTTTATTATGGAAATAACTTTTTTCATAGAAAGATTGTTTTAGTAAATTCAAACTATTTGGATTTAAAGCAAGCATGCTTAAACTACCATGTGTTGATAACTCACCTATAGAATATTGACTATTAGTAATAAAAATTTTAGTCAAATTTTTATAGTCTTTATTATAAACTAACATATCCTTAAGCTCATTAGAATCTTTGCTGAGATAAATACATTTAAAATCTACATTAGTATTAAAGTTCTCTATATTATGATAACAAATTAATTGATTTCCATCTTTATATATAGCAACTTTTTTCTTGTACTCATACTGTTCCAAAAAATAATCATCGTAATTATTATTCTTAATTTGCTTCACACTAAAATCTGAAAGGAATATGTAATCTAATAAAGTTGTTTTACCAACACCATTTTCACCTACAATTGCAGTTATATTGGATATGAATCCACTTTCATAAAAAAAATTTTCTGAAACGATTTTCTTTGTACTTTTTTCAAGCAGTGTATATAAACCTTCCTGATACTCTATTTCAAAGTAATAATTTGGTGAAAAATTAAAACCACACTTTTCAATAAATTCATTCTTGGATAAATTCACATATAAAAATACCAATTCCATTTCTATACCTGTTATGAAGTGACCTTTGTCAAGACAAAATTACACTCATATTTTAAAAATATTCAGTTTTAGATTGATGACATACAGGAACTCCTAAACAAATCTATCGACAGTTAACCACTCTGTGATTCGTGGATTGGGTACCTAAGGTTAATGGTCCGTCGAATAGGTTTTGTAAATCTCGTATAGTGGATCAATAGCTTTTTTGTACAGTCCTCCTCGCGATTTGATTCGTGTACCACTATTGCCTTAAGAGGTGAACCGTAAATAACCAGACCTGTTTCATTATTTACGAAGTTCCTCTATATCATCAATCCTTTGTCTTTCTAAAAGTCTTTCTTCAAATCTCCTTTCCCTTATTTTTTGTTTTAATGGATGTTTCCTGTTTCCATTCCCCAAATAAAACATGCTAACTCTCTAGCTACAGCGACTATTGCCTTATTTCTAGGCACATTTCGTTCAATCAATTTTTGGTATTTCTTCTTCAAACGTTCTGTTGCCTTATCTGCATATTCAATAATATTTACATCCATTCCTTTTTGACGACTTTTTAACCCTTGTGATTTTTTCGCGTATACGTTTCCTTTCACCAAAGATTGTGCACATTCTACCAGTGTTTTTCCAATCACAGTATTTCCTTGCTTTGTAATACCAGTTCGGTTGTTTTTATCGCCACTAGAATGTTCTCCTTTTGTAAGTCCAGTATAGGATGCATATGCTTTTGCGCTTGGAAAACGTTCAAAATCAGCTGTTTCTACCTGTATAGTCATGGCCGCAAATGTATCTATACCCTTAAAACATCTTAATTTAGATACCTTTTCATGGTATCTTTCACTTTGGTACATCTCATCAATACGATTCATGAATCGATCAATTTTATCATTTAGATTTTCCATTTCTGCGATATATTCATTTAAGGTTTCTCTTTGGATTTCTGACATTTTCAATTCTCTGATCCAATTCATATAGCGAATTGTACATTTTGATTTACCATCATATTGATAGCCATGACGCAATACAAACGCGCAGATTTCCTGCTTAACTCTTTTTAATTCCTTTTTGAAATCATGAATCATACGGATGTATTCTTTTATTTCAACATCTTCTTCATCTGGAACATATACAGCTTTATATGATCCACTAGTCAAGTTCTTTGCGATATTCAAAGCATCCATTATATCATTCTTTACCATCTTATTTTTTGCAGAAACCTGCATAGTTGTAGGAGCCAAAATCACACAATCCACTCCTCTTGCAGTTAACGACTTATAAAGAGAATATCCAAGACAACCTGCTTCATAACCACATTTGATTTCTACATCATTTTCATAACGACTTTTAAGTGTTTCAATAAACTTGATTACTATTTTACATCAGAAGCAAATGTAGATTCTGAAACAATTTCTCCTGTATAACCATCATAAGCGCATAAACTAAACGAATTTTTGTGGACATCCATTCCAACAGATAATATACTTTTCATAGTGACCTCCTATTGTGTTATGGCATCGACACCATAAGTGTTTTTAATCAATTCAATTATGAGTCGTAATCCACGTATTGGCAATAGAAGGTCACTTCATATTATCTTAGTAAATACAAATTAATTGTCTCACAATGTAATAAATTGTTAAATACATGTTAAGCAAAATCATTTACTAGCTAAAGCCAAATCAAGACTTAATTTATATAACCATCCAACAATTTAATACATCTTAAATTGTAAGCGGTATCTTGGATTTTAAATAAATTTAAAGATAACTATGAATATAGCTAACAAACTAATTAATACAGCCATCGAATATGTAAATGTTTTAGTCTGAATGCCAGTAGTTATTTTCGATTGACTTGTATTCAAAACAGTAGTTTCTTTAACAGTCGTTTTTTTAACTTCTTTATCAATCTTAAAAGAAGGTCCCTTAGTTTCATTTCTATGGACTGTATCCCTTCCTAAAATACTAAATACATCATTTTCTACAATTTCATACTTATAATTCTTTGATTTACTTTGTACAGTAAGTTTATAATCACCAATATCTTCCCCTGGTTCTCTTGTCAAAATATAATCATCATTTTCTAAGACTGGATCTTCTTCACCAAAGTATTTAAATTGTTTATTCGGTTTTAATTCAATCATTTTAGGAAGAATTGTTACTTTGAATGGAACCGATTCATAATACCGTTCATCTAAATCAAATACTACTGTATATTCTCCAACATCTTTTAATAAAATTGGTTTTACATGATCTATATCACTATAAATACTAATTCCATCCTCAGAATAAACGTATTCAACATCTGGATGTGTAATCTTAGTCTTTTGAACTTCAACATCTTTAATATTCTTTGGCTCAAATTGAAATTCATAATTTCCTTGATAATTGTCTAAAGAGACAAAATTATCATCCGTATCTGTTCTCAACTTAAACTCATAATCGCCAATATATTCACACAAATACTTTTCTTCTTCAGGATCATTCTCTCTCCAATCCTTGTTGTAAGTAACCTTTACTGGCACTTTCTTAGGATTGATTTCAAAGTGAATCAATTCATCATCCCTTGTCCATGCGATATATGTACCACAATCTATTGGAGCTTCATCTAACCTCTCCCATGATTGAGTAAAATACATAACTGCATTCTCAACCTCTACCTTTTGACCACTATAATCAAAAGATAAATCAACCTCCTGAGCATGTATATTCATTGGAATACATGCCACAAATAACACCAATACAACACCTAATAACCGTTTCATATAATATATTCCTTTCTATAGGTGAACCTCTACATCCACTATATCAAAGAATCTAACTTGTTACCAGCTATATTGTATATTTGTTAATTATATATATTATTTTTCTTTAATAAAGGTTTATATATAAATTTTACATCATCACTTTTTATTTTGTGAGTACCCATCTGATAACCCCTAGGCATTTTCCCGCTGTCTAGCTATAGCATATTTACTTGATTTACTAGTCGTCTATTAACGTTCTTAAGACTAAATTATTTATTGGGGACGTCATGTGGGTACTCACATTTTATTTTAAATGTCCTTTTCTATCCGCATATATCTGTAAAGCTCTAGGATGATTGTCTATATGAGCAACTAAAGTTGACTCTCCTTCTTCACCATCTAATGTCCAAGCTAATCTTTCAGTGGATTCAATCGTAATAGATTTAGCTCTATATCTTTCCACATACTTCATATTTAATTCAGGATGCAGTACTCCTAAAGGATAATTATATAGCTCTAATAAGTTAGGTGTATGTTCTACTAAGATAATATCAAACACTCCATCTTTAAATGTATTATCATCTTGCTCCACCATTTCAAAACCAGCAACACGATTTCCATTAATAATCAATCCAAACATCAAGTCTTTTTCGAACTCCTTACCATCCATATTCATCTTAACATGATACGGATGTAAATTAGGTATTTCATGTAGTGCCTTAATAATATAAGCCATATTCCCTAATTGCTTTTTTAACTCTTGTTTAGTTTCATAACTCACATTACAAAACGCTCCAAAGCCAGCTACATAATTAAAGTAACGCGAATTCATCTTACCCACATCAAAAGACTCTACATTTTCTTTACATGCAATCTCTGCACAATTCTTCATGTCATTCGTTAATCCAAAATTAGTACCAAAATCATTCATGGTACCCGTAGGAAAATAAGAAATAATAGGTTTCTTCTTTAATTTCATCAATCCATTTGTAGCTTCATTTAATGTACCATCCCCACCAAATACGGCTACTATGTCAAAATCTTCACCATGCTCTTCAATATAGTGACATATATCCATCTGTTTTTGAGATACATATACTTCCATTTGATAATTATGAGATGCAAATTCATTCAACACATCTATTAATTGACCCTTCGAATTTTTCTTACCAGAATTGGGATTAATTAATAGTAATACTTTCTTTCTCACCATTAATCATTCCCCTTCCCATACAAAATATATTTATCATAATAATTTGAATGTTGACTTAACTTTTTATTCAATTTATCAAATCCCATAATTTCAACTAAAGTTGGTGTATCTGTAAATAAATTTGTTCCTAGTCCTAGTCTATCCGAATTAAATGTTATACCTACACTAGCCAATGTTGTCGGAAACAAATCATATGTTGATATAGATCTTGAATTTTGATTTGAAGGTGTAGCTGCCGCATTAATAATTGTATAGTATCCTTTTCTTACATATCCACTATCTTCTATTTCCTGAAACCAATCTTGATCCATACTCTTATGATCTCCAGCTAGTACTATAGTCGTATTTTCATACCAAGGCTGCTCTTGAATCCACTGTACCAATTCAGTAACATGTTTACTTGAACAACGAATAACATTTGAATATTGATCCCCATCATATAAATCTTCACATTCACTACAATACAATCCACCAACGAAGTGCGTATCTGCCGTTAACATATTAAAGTTAAACGGCTGTCCCGTTTCAGAAAGCCTTGTTAATTCATTTTTGGCATATTCAAATAATTTCAAATCTTCATAACCCCACCAGATATAATAATCTTCTGGAATCCACCCTTCTTTTTGAGCATACGTATAATCCTCAATATTATAATTGCCATGCAATTTATAATAGTATTCTCTACCACCAAACTCAGCTTTTGAACCTAGTAATAACTCATTCTGATATCCATTGGCCTCTAAAATATCCCCTAAAGTATAAGCACCCGGTAAAAATGATGTTTCTGACAAATAGCCATTTGCGCCAGCCGGCGTATTTAATGGAACTCCACTAGATTGACCAACCATGGCAGCACAAGTCCATCCTGACATTGCCGGTACTAGAAAACCATTATTATCATTATTTCCATTTGTGAATGTCAAATTGTTATCCGCTAATTCTGTAAGTTCAGGAATTCTAGATTCATCAAAAGCACCACCATGTTCCTTATCCTCATACGTAGTTTCCATAGATTCCATAAAAATATAGATTAAATTTCGTTTTTGTTCAGGAAACGTATAATTGACACTTGCAGGATCCACATAATAATTTTCATAGATTTTTGTAGGATGCATAACATTATACCAATATTGATCAATACCTACTGCATATATACAATCTGTGATTCCAAATCCATAAACAAATAAACAACAAACTGTAGTGATAATCATCAACACATTATTTCGTCTATGTTTAAACATACCATTCTTTATATCCGATTTAATATTCCAATTTGCGATTATAAATATTACCATCAAAGCCCCTGCTACTTTGGCAGGAAAAGGTAAACAATACTCAATAAAACTATCTACAAAAGAAGTATCTGTACCTTCCATGGGTACCATCAAGTGAAATAATACTTGTTCAAATGGAATATTACCAAAATTAAGTGGTACCCACTCTGCCACTTTCACCAATAACAAACCTATAAAAACTAACAATACTGTCAAAATTGAAATTAATCTTCTTCTCTTCATCACAATCACCTTTAAAAAAACACAAGTAGTATAACACAAAAAATATAAAAAATGGACTTAGACAACCAAACATTGCCTAAGTCCAATCTCATTTTTGTTATTTCATATAACCATTACTATCAAATGTATAAGATGTTCCATTAATATTCAATGTAATATCTTTCGCATATACATTTCCTGCACGATACTTCCAACCTTTACTGTCCTTTTCCCATGCACCAGTTACATATACACCATTTTCATTTACATAATAACGATTGTTGTCTACCCAACTAGACTTAACATATTTACCATCACTTCCGCACCAGTAGCTTCCTACCCATGCATTAGTAACTTTCACACCAGATGCATTCACATAGTAATCACCAATCCATTGGTTTGTTAAGTACACACCATTTTCATTTACATAATAACGATTGTTGTCAACCCAACTAGATTTAACATACTTACCATCTTCTCCGCACCAATAGCTTCCTGCCCATGCATTTGTGACTTTCACACCAGATTCATTCACATAGTAATCACCAATCCATTGGTTTGTGACATAAATACCACTTTCGTTGACATAAGATCTGTTGTTGTCTACCCATGCAGAACGAACATACTTACCATCTTCACCACACCAATAGCTTCCTGCCCATCTATTGATATATGGATTTCCATTTCCATCTAGATAATAATCACCAGCCCATTGATTTTTAGCTACTTTACCATCTGCATTTAAATAATAATCTTTACCATCTACAGTAACCTTTTGGTTTCTTACATATGCACCATCACTACCGACATAATATCCATCTGGAGTAAAGGCCTTTGTAAGCATTACACCATCTTTTCCTAGGTAGTAAGCTCCTTGCCAAGCATTTTTAACAAGTTTACCAGAACCATTTACATAGTAATCTTTACCTTGATCTTTAACCCAACGATTTGTATAGTAAGCACCATCACTTCCTACATAATATCCGTCTTTTGTGAATGTGTTTGTTAACATCACACCATCAGATCCTAAATAGTAAGCTCCTTGCCATGTATCTTTAACCATAAAGCCAGAATCATTGAAGAAATAATCTTTATTATTGATTTTCTTCCATCCAGTTACCATATAACCATTTTCATCAAAGTAATATGTGTGTCCTTCAATTGTTTCAAAATCATTTTTAGTATAAGTACCATCCTTATGTTGATACAACCATTTACCATTTGTTTGTTTCCAGTCTGCTTTTGTTTCTTGGGAAGTCGATCCATTTGGTTTATATTCACCATTTTCATCTACATAGCGATCTCCGATCCAAGTATCTTTAACCATGTATCCGTTTCTATCCACATAGCGATTGCCAACCCATTGATTCTTTACAACATGACCATTTTCATCTGCATAAATTTTAGAATATTGAAACTCAATCCATTGATTTTTAGCTAATTTACCATGAACTAAACCCACACCATTTGTACTTAAATCGTAGATACCTGTATTTGTTAATCCAAATCTATTTAAATAACAACCATCAACAAAAGTATCCATTAAAGCTTGACCATTTTTGATATAGAATCTTTCATCACCTAAAGTATTCCAACCTTCTACATAATCTACAAGATTACCATTTTTATCAATTACAATTGCTTTTCCTTTATAGTTTCTTACACCCTTAGCCAAATATCCATTGTTCCAGAAATAATATACTTTTCCATCAATCAATTTGAAACCGGTAACTAATTTACCATTTTCAACATAACCAATTTCTCCATTTGCACTTTTCTTCCAACCATCTTTTGTATCAATACCTGTTCCAGTTGCATTTGTCCAATACCATGTTTTTGTATCAGAATCGTACCAATTACGATTTTCTGCAAGGCCATACCATCCTGAGTATCCACCTTCGACATCTCCTAAAAAATAATATGTAGTTCCATTTAGGACTAATTTAGTTCCATCAAATCTTGTTCCATCTGCATTTACATATTGCCAAGAATCAAAAACAGAATTCTTAATCCATGAACCAGATTGTACTTTACCAATCATAGCACCATCATCTGCAAATTGATAGGTCCCATCATCTGTTTCAATATAGCCGGTTGCCATATTATAGGAATTAAAATAATACAACTTACCATTAATTTGAAGCCATTCATATTGTGCTAAAACTCCCGTAGTAGGATCTGCATAATAATAGGAAGAATCTGTCTTGATCCAACCTTTTACAATTTTCCCATTAAAATCAACATAGTAATCATATTCATCATAAACAATACAATTCTGTTGCAATACACCTTCTGAATAATAACGACCATCATATTTACCTGTATAGTATCGATTGCCATCTTTATTTAAATAAGTAAGACCATGAAATTCTTTGGTACCTGTAAAGCTATCTACACTATCAACCATTTCACCATTTGTATCAAAATAACACAATCTATTTCCCACATATTTGGTTGTATTGACTTCCATTTCACCACCAGGACTAAAGTAATATGATTTACCATCAATGACTGTCAATTCATTTGTATATAATACTCCACCTTCTTTAGCATAATACCTATTGAATCTATATTCCTTCCAACCTGCTGTTTGATAAATCGCACCAGATTCATCTGTAAGATAATATTTAGTACTACCTTGATCATACACAGAAATAATACCCCGTTCTAAATAACCACCATATGAGAACTTGTACAACTTATTATCAATCGTAAAAGTAGTATTATATACAAGGCTACCATTTTCCTTATAGTAAATTGTATTTCCGTTATCAGTTTGAGTCCAAGTATTTTTCTTCATGGCAACAACACCACTACTATCAGCATAATACATCTTATGATCATAATTAAAAGTTGTTGAAGAAACCATTTGACAAAGTTCATTAAAGTAATAATAAGATCCATCAATTTCTTCAAGTGTATTCGCTAATAAAACGCCATCTTTGGCATAATACCAACGATTACCGGATTGAACCCATTTTGTTTGTCCAGTAGTATCAATTAAAGTTACAATACCCTTTGCATCCGAACTATAAAGTTTTCCTTCGTAAGTAAAAGTACTTGATGTAACTAAATTTTCATATTGAAAATAATATTGTTTGCCTTCAATTGTATATAAACCTGTTCCATACGCAATATAGTCATCTCCAAAATAATATGTTTTATATGAAGATTCCGAATACCAACCCTTAAGTAAGACTCCATCCTCACCAGCATGAACTTTACCTGACAAATACCCTGTTGCATTATCATTTTGGATAGAGGCTATATCATTCGTAATCATATATCCATCATAGTCAAATGCATAATACTTACCATTAATTAAAACCATTCTATCAGATGCATAAGTATCGTCACCTAATTTATATTTATACAAGCCATCCTCTTGTTCCCAAGTATTGACAGTCTTTTTGCCATCTGCACCTACATAAATAGAATTATCAATCCATTGATTTGTAACCATTCTGCCATATTGATCTACATAATATTGATCACCATCAACCCATTGATTTTTTAAAAGCATTCCTTTATCTGATAAGTAGTACCAATAGTCATCAAGTTCTTGCTAACCTGTTAACACATATCCGTCTTCATCAAAAGCATAATATCCATCATCAATAAAATAAAAATATCCTACAAAATAATCTCCGTCATCATTATAATATCTCCATTTACCATCAAACTCTACCCAGGTATTTTGGGCAGCTTTTCCATCCACTCCAAAATATTTATTCTCATATTCAAAATTAGTCTGCATTACACCATTCACGTCAAAATAATATTGTTCTGAACCAAAATCATAAACTCCATCACGAAGTAGCGACCCATCATCTTCAAAATAATATGTTTTACCATCAATTGTCTTAAATTGACCAACAACCATTTCTCCATTCTCATAATAATGGCCATCATCATCCCAGCCATCTTTGACTGAATTTTCATCTTCAGCAACAGTCTGAGACGTTTGATCATTTACTGTACTTTCATCTGCACGTACAGTTTGTGTTGTTTGATCATTCACATCCACTGGATCCTGTGAATTTTCTTCTGCCATAACAGGAGCCACAAAAGCAGCACCACCAAGAGCAGAAACCAACAATACAGCCTTTAAATCCTTCTTATTCATCCTTTTTCCCTCCACGATTGTATATTTCATAAATTTAACCCTTTACACGAAATATTTTATGGCTTAATTTTACACCCATAAACATATATTTTCATTCTCAAATTACATTTTTTACAAAAAAGGAGTTAAAACAAAGAATACTCAAAAAGAATATTCTTTTAAAATGTCTTTATTTATGGCCTTTTTATTCAAAATTATGAAATCCAATATCCACTACTATCAAACTTATAAGCTGAACCATTAATGTTCAAAATAATGTTTTTAGCATAGTCATTTCCTACACGATAATACCATCCTATACTATCCTTTTGCCAAGATCCTGCAACATACAATCCCTTATTATTTACATAATATCGATTATTGTCCACCCAAGATGATTTTACATATTGACCATCACTTCCACACCAATAGTTACCTACCCAACTATTTGTTACCATAGCACCATTTGCATCAAGATAATACGAACCAATCCATTTATTTTTTACATAAACACCCTGAGAATCCAAATAATAATATTTTCCATCATTCAAAACCCAACCATTTTTTACATAAGTTCCACTAGATCCGACATAGTATCCATCAGGAGTAAACTGATTTTCTAACATCTTTCCAGCATCATCAAAATAATATTGTCTTCCTGGACCACTCCAACCAGTTTGCATAACCCCATCTTCATTAAAGTAATACCAAACACCATTATCTAACAACCAACCCGTTTTCACATAACCATTACTTTGGAAATAATATGTATCCTCATTGATTTTCTTAAATCCAGTACTCTCATAAGTGCCATCAGGATAACCAAACCATTTACCATTATTGTTTGTAATCCATTTTCCTATAAGTTTCGCAATTACTTCTTCTCTCTTTTCATTACATAAACTACACGTATAGATATTTTTACCCTCTTTATCCTTAGTTGATTTAATTGTAGAAGTTAATTCCCATGAATGATTTAATGTTTCAATTCTAGTAACATCCTTCTTATCATCGCATCTTGTACAATGATGAGACTTACTACCCTCTTGAGTACAAGTAGCATCTTTATCAATTGTCCATTCATTTGAATAATCATGTCCTAAAGCTTTGATAACTTCTGTCTTTGTAGACTTACAATCCTTACAAGTATATGTCTTAACTCCAGACTGTGTACAAGTAGCCTTTGTAGTTACAACTCCAGAATCAAAGTCATGTTCTGTCTTAGGAATCATAGTTACATCTTTTTTATCTTCACATCGAGTACAATGGTGAGATTTACTACCTTCTTCAGTACAAGTAGCAGCTTTATCAATTGCCCATTCACTTGAATAATGGTGTCCTAAAGCTTTGAGTGTTTCTATTTTGTTGTTGCACAATTCTTACAAGTATACGTTTTAATACCTTCTTTAGTACATGTTGGTTCAGTTGTAACTTTACCTTCATCCCAATCGTGTTCTGTACATTCTATTGGATAAGTTACGTTGAAATCAAACTTGTTATCATTCACGTTGGCAATCAAATGAATCTTTTTACCATTCACATACCATGCATTTTGATTCATAACATACGCAATGATTCCGTTCTGAATCTTATAAATACTTCGTGGATATATAGAATTATCTGCTTGAATAGAAAATTGAGTTTGTTTCGAATTCAAACCATTTTGAATTCTTTCTCTGTACGATTCAACCCACTGTTGTGCTTCACCACTCTTTACAAAATAATTATTTTTAAGAGTCGTAGAACGGGTACTATAACCATTTACAGTATAAATATTTGAATATCCTGGATGCGCTACAGCCATTAATTCATCTGTTAATCCAAAGTATAAATGTCTCTGATCAAAATTATACCAATTGTCATTGGAATCATCCCACGTACAGTCAACTTGATACCATTCACCATCTAGTTTCATGGCATTCCAAGTATGTCCATCATACGTATCTCTAGTTTCAACATTTTCAATACCTGCTACGCTCAATAATTACGCATAGGCTCTCTCATAAGCTTGACAAGTTCCTAAGCCCCTAGTTAAAGCACTTTCAGCACTTGACCATTTTAACAAATTATCATACTCAAGCTGGTTCAACAACCAGTCATGAAGCCATAATGCTTTCTGATAATCTGAACCATCTGTCTCATTATTACATTGAGTAACTGCTGATTGAATAAGTGAATTTACACTCGGATAATCTGAACTTGAAACCTGAATATAAGTATTTGTTCGTAGATATGTTACTCCAGCTTTTATGTCCATTACATGAAAGCGAAAATTATATGTACCTGAAGCCATCATTGTAAATGTATAGTCTTGTGAAGTACACTCATCTGAATACTTAGTCCATTCTCCACGACTTAGATCAGCAACACTTTCATATGCCGTTACATCTGGGTTTGTATAACTAGGCGCTTCCATATTAAACTTATAAACACCACTACCACCAGTTGCTGACACATGAAATGTAGTAGGTTGGCCTAAAATCGGATCATTCCATTCAACTTTTAAAGTTACATCACCAGATGTTGCACTATCACTATGTGAATACATACTATCTTCAGCATGAATCACTTGGATACTGCAAATTAACAGCATTGCAGAAACCAAAAAAGCAAAAAATTTTAGTCCTATTTTCGTAAAATTACCATTTAATTATATTTTTATATAAAAATATCTTCTATAATTAATTATATAAAAATGTACATATTCCTTTATATTTAGTGTAAAAGCAGTTATTAACTATGTCAATATTTTTTATCTAGTTATAAATAATGGTATATAATTTGATATATAATTTAAAACATATTCTAAGACTAAACATATAAATATTACTTAGATTGACTTAGCATTAAACAAACCACTAAAAAAACAAGCATCTCATACACAGTTCTTTATATGATGCTTGTTTTTCTATCTTTAGTTTAAAGGCATATCCGGTTTATCTAACCCATTTACCATCAGAGCCCACATAATAGTTGCCTATCCATTTATTTGTGGCCATTGCACCGCTTGCTTCAAGATAATAGTCTCCTACCCAAGCGTTTGAAGCCATAATTCCGGAACCATAGAAATAGTACCAAGTATTATTTACTTTTTTCCATCCTATTACCATATAGCCATTTTCATCAAAGTAATACCAATGTCCATCAATCTCTTCAAAGCTATTTTGAGTATAAGAACCATCTGAATGTTTGTACCACCATTTGCCATTAGATTGTACCCATTCAGCTGGATGATACATTCCATCTTCAGCAACATAGTGATTATCAATCCATGTATTGGTTACCATATGACCATTATTATCAAAATAATAATTTTCAAACCATTGATTCTTCATAACACGTCCATTTTCATCTCCGTGATACCAGTATCCATTTGATTCAACCCATGAATTTCGAGCTAACATGCCTTGTTTTAAAAGAATGTTATAACTCCCAGTTACAACTGGTTTTAATCCATTACCAGTCAATCCATATTGGTTAATGTAATATCCATCTATTTCAATATCTTTTACAGATAAGCCATTCTTTACATAAAACCATTGATCATCAATTGCATTCCAACCTTCTTTAGCTTGAATTGCACGACCATTTGAATCATAAGCATACACTTTTCCATTGATATTTATAACGCCCCTAACTAAATAGCCATTATAGTTAAAATAGTATGTGGTTCCATCAATCGTCTTATATCCCATGACAAGTTTGCCATTTTCGACATAACCATAATCACCATCGTTAGATTTTTTCCAACCGGAAGTCTGATCTAAACCAGTACCTGTAGTGTTTGTCCAATAATACATGTAGTCATCAGGATTAAACCAAGAACAATTCTCAGCTAAACTAATATCGCCACCAGTAATTCCGTTTCCAGTTCCATTAAAATAATAAGTTACACCATTGATGTTCAATTTTCTTGCATAACTAATGTTTCCATTTTCATCAATATACATCCATTTACCAGATTTATTTCGAGCCCATGAATTTTGTTTAGCTCTTCCTTGCCAAATTCCATTAGTACCGAAATCATGGAATTCGCCATTTACAGCAAAAATTCCAGTTGCCATATATACGTCCGAAAAATAATAAGTATCATTTCCAATTGTTAGCCATTGATTTTTCGCAAGAACACCTGTATTGGGATCAGCATAAAGCCAATCTATAATACTACCATCATATTCATAATACTTTTTAATCCAGCCCTTTTGAACAACACCATTATAATCTACATAATATGTTTGATCCACAACTTGGTTAACAGCCATCTTACCATCAATAACAAAATAATCTCCAGCTTTACCTGTATAATTTGTATCTCCATTATTAGAATAATACCATTCTCCGTTAAATTTTTTCCAACCTGTAAAATCAGACAATGTATCTATTAAAGCTCCATTTGAATCAAAACTATATGTAACTCCATCAATATCCATAGATGTAGATGTTACAGCACATCCATCTGACATGAAGTAATATTTTTTTCCATTGTCAGTTAGCCATTCATTTTTCATTAAAGTTTCATCATTTGAAACATAATACCATTCAAAGCCATAATATTGCCAACCTTGCTTTGTCTGAACACAACCATCATTATTTGCGATATATAGTTGTTGATTTGCTAAAAAAACACCAATGTCTAAATGTCCTAGACTATTAAAATGATACGTGTTTCCATCGATTTCATAAAAACGATTTGTGACAATAATTCCATTTTTATCATAATAATATATATTACCATTATTATCCTGGCTCCAAGTATTTCTTTTGATTGCCACTGTATCTAACTTATTTTTGTCTGTATAATCACTTACAAGAACACCATTTTGGTCAAAATAATATTTCGTACCATCAATCTCTTTCATTACAGCAGACTCACTCGTACTCTTGACTACCTGACCATTTTCATCATAGTACTTTGTGCCAGTTGATAAGTTTACCCAATCATTTTTTACAGCTTTACCATCCTGTCCAAAATAGTATTCACCATACTCTACATTCGTTTGTAAAATACCGTTTGTATCAAAGTAGTAAACATCCCCATTAATACTTTGAATTCCTGTAACCTTGTTTCCATCGTTGTCAAAATAATACGTATACCCATCAATTTCTTGGAAAGCATTTTTAACAACTTGTTCCTTTTCATTTGAAACAACGCTTGCATCATCCACACTCGTAGTTTCTACCGTTTGTTCTTGAGGATCTGTAGTTGTTTCATCTGCCAATACTGGAACAACAAAAGCAGCACCACCAAGAACCGAAGCTAAAAGCACTGCACTTAAATCTTTTTTGTTCATTTCTTTCCCTCCTAAAAACCCTATTAGAAATAGATTCCCACTATTTTTATACTACACCTATAAATTAGGTTGATTACAATTAATTTCATTTTTTTGTGATTATTTGTTACTGCAAAATCCAAAAAAATATTCACGCTTATAAAAAAAGACCATTGAGATGAATCAATGATCAAATAAATTATTCTTTTGGTTTTGCATCCTTCAAGAAACTTAGTGCAATCATTACAATAACTATACCAATTGGGAAGGCTGCAATAATACTTACACTTTGAAGATTGTTCATAGAACTTTGTGCAAACAACAATGCGATTGGAAGTAGAATTAATAGGATACACCACATTAATTGAATGATCCAATTTGGCTGTGCATCTTCTTCTAATTCGTGATAGCAATAGCAAGAAGCCGTTAGTGCGATAGAATCAAATGAAGTGGCATAGAAGGCAATCATTGTAAGTAATACTACAATCATAACAACTGGCGCACAAGGTAATGTTTTAATAATATTCACAATCATGCCGTATAAGTCACCATTTTGTGCATATTGCGCCATAAAATCGGCCATACCATGCATTTGTAGTCCCATTGAATAGTTACCTAATACAATAAAACTAATTAATGTAGAGCCAACACCAAATACATATCCACCTAGAATCGTTTGTCTTACAGTTCTTCCTCTAGAAATACTTCCAATAAAGAATGGAGCTGCAACACACCATACCATCCAATATGCCCAATAGTAAATTGTCCAGTTTTGTGGGAAGTTTGTTGAGCGTAATGGATCTGTAAATGTACATAGACCAATAAAGTTTTCAACCATTGTACCCAAAGAAGTCAATCCAGATTCAATAATATAACGAGTCTGTCCACCAAATAATAAGACAAAAGCTAATAGTCCAAAGAAAAGATAGATACATAGGTTTGCCAAACGACTAATTCCTTTAAATCCATGTAATAATGAATATGTATACACAATACAAGTAATGATTAAAATCACAATATTGATAGCTGTACGACTAATTGTTAAATGAAATAAATCTTGAATAATTGTAGCCATTAATGGTGTCGCAACACTAAATGTTGTGGCAGTTCCTGCAAGAAGTGCAAATACGGCTAATAAGTCAATAATTCTTCCTGGCCATTTGTCTGTATATTTTCCTAAAATTGGTCGACATGCCTCAGAATACTTTTGACGATTTCTTTTACGAACATGAAGCATAAATCCAAAGGCTACGGCTAATACTAAATAAAAACTCCATGGAATCAAACTCCAGTGAAATAATGGATATACTCCAGCCCATTCTTGAATTGAACCCATTTCTTTAATATGTGGATCCGATGCATACATCACCCATTCAGAAAATGAATAGAACAGAATATCTGCAGCCAAACCACAAGTAAACATCATAGATCCCCAGGCAAAGAATGAATATTTTGGCTTTTCGCCTTTATTTCCTAAAACAATGTCACCATATTTAGAAAAGGCAATATAGATGGATAGAATAAAAATGCCTAGTCCAATAACTAAATAGTAACTTCCAAATGTATCTCCAAAGAAGAATCGAATTTGACTTAATACAACATTCGACTGTTCTGGAGCAATAAAGAATACAACACACAACGCAACAATAATACATAATGGTAATAATGTAATCATCCAATCGATTTTATTTTTCATTTTGAACTCCTTTCAAATACTTACTATATGAAGGATCAATCTGAACTAATTCATCCAATCCATCAATTTCTACAACATCACTCGCCTTCATGGGCATAACACCCAATTGGTAGTGATCTGGATGACAAAACATTGCCACATCATCCCAATAGATTTGTCGATTTTGTTTCACATCAAATTCTTCTTCCAAATCCTTTTTCAATTGTTGGCCATCTTCTGTATTCCATCTAGAAATACTATAAAGTTGCCAACCTTTTTGACCTCCCGTACGACTACAAGAAGTCACAATCCCATTTTCTACTTGTTGAAGCCATTCATTCGTTCCATTTTCAACATACACACTGTTGTAGCCCGAACGCTCAAACTCTGGTTTCAAGATATCGGTATTAAAAATCATTTGATCCCCATCTAAAATAATTGTGTTATTCAAATGTTCTCTTGCGACATACAAAGAAGAAATGTTATTGCATGTATCAAAATATGGATTTTCAATAACCTTTAAACCCGAACATTCCTTTTCTAAGTCATAGAACTGTTCTTTTAAATATCCTGCAACTACATAGATCTCATAAATTCCATTCTCATGTAAACCACGAATCACAGTATCAATCATTCGCGTACCATTTACTTTGACTAATGGCTTTGGCGTTTCTAAAGTCAATGGACTCATTCTAGAACCAAATCCAGCTGCCATAATAATCGCTCTTTCTACTTTGTACATAAACTTATTCCTCTTTCTTCTAGCTCTTCTTTTACAATACGATAATACTCTTTGGCATAACGATACTGTTTTAATGAATATTCTCCAAATTCAACCCCTAAATTACGCTTATATTCACACCAATTGCTCCACAATAAGCCGCAGATGGCAATATAAGCATAAATTTTAATACGAACTAAATCCTTACATTTACCATCAAAATATGCATCAATTAATTTTTCTACATCTTCCCTATCGTATAGTGAATAAATCGCAAACATCGCAATATCAATATGCTGATCTTGCATACCGGCATATTCCCAATCAATTAAATACAGTTCATCATCAGAGAACAAGAAATTGTCAGGCACAGAATCAATATGAGATAAACCCCATTCTTTTGGTTGTGCATCCACAAATTCTTTTAATTCATAAATATGAGCTTTTGTAGCTTTATAATCTCTATAAATACTTGGCATACCTTGCCAATATGACTCATACTTTTCTAATTCCTCAAACACTTCGAATGTATGATTTACAACAAGTTTCTTATTGTGGAAACTACGAAGTTTATTCATACACTTTGATACATCACTAAAATCGGTTGAATCACATGCATGCGCATCATGAATATATTCCGTAATCTTATATCCATTTTCTGGATTCATATAGATTACAGGATCACAAATATTTTCATCTTTAATAGCTTGATACACATCATATTCATGTTTACGATTGATCAACTTCTCTGTTCCCTCACCTGGAACACGCATAATATATCGTTTTGAATCTACCTCAAAACTAAAAGAACGGTTTGTCATTCCTTTTTTTAATGGTTGAATATTCATAATTTTTGAAATCTCACAACCAATTGTATCTTTAATAATATTCATTAGATCTGAATTTAAAATTTCATTATCCTCATCCAAATCTCTTAATTGTTCATACGTATTAATTTCATACGCATCATTAAATACATATGGAGAAACAATCATCTTATCCTTTACATATAAAACATCTTCCCAGAAACAATGTTCATACTCTCTTTGTGAAGACATACTATAGATTCGTTTAGCAACAAGACCAGCATCATCTAAAGATATGTAAGAAATACCAATCATTGTATCCCCCACTTCATTTAGCTTTGTCTTAACTAATTCATACTTTTTATTTAAACGAACTGAAGTATTATCTGTTTCCTGATTCTTAACCATATACCAAGAATATAATTCACATGCGTTAAAAGGATTGGTTTCACACCAAATATCACAAGGAATAATATAAGTATTAATTAAATCCGACCCAACTTTTGCCAAAGAATGCAAATTATTCTTTTTCGCATAGTCCATATTACAAACCAATTTCACTTTATATTCATCAATTAAGAATTCAAATTCTTCTTTCATAAACCCAACTACAACTGTAATATCATATACATTGACTTCATGAAGCTGATGAATCAATCGTTCAATTAATGTCTCACCTTTTACTGTTAATAAAGCCTTAGGCACCTCTGTATTAATAGGAACCATTCGCATTCCTAAACCAGCAGCTAAGATGATTGCCTTTTTAGGTTTATATAAATCGATTAATTTCGTACTCTTCTCTGTCAAATTCCATTCTTCATCCATATATTCTTCTTTCTGAAGAAACTGAATCGACTGATTTACTTTACCCAATGAAAAGCCACAAACTTCAGACAATTGTCTTTGACTTATCTTTCCATACTGTTTTATTTTCTTTAAAACTCGCTTATCTACAATGTTCATATAATTATCTTCTTTCTGTTACATGAACATTATAGACTACTATACATCATTATGCAACAAGAAAAGAGCAAAGTCATTTTGACCTTGCTCCATAATCACACTACTTATCTAGTTAAGTCCCACTTACCATCGGCACCTACATGATAGTTACCAATCCATGTATTTGTAGCCATAGCACCTGATTCGTTGAAATAGTAATCTTTATCATTGATTTTCTGCCATCCAGTTACCATAAATCCATTACCATCAAAGTAGTATGTTTGGCCATTGATTATTTCAAAATCATTGATTGTATAACTTCCATCTTGATGTCTATACCAGTATTTACCATTTGATACAATCCATTGGTCTGGTGTCCATAAACCATTTGAATCAACATAGTAATTACCAATCCATTTATTGGTAGCCATACTTCCATCTTGTTGTAAATAATAATTTCCTACCCATGCATCTGTAACCATAGCACCTGATTCGTTGAAATAGTAATCTTTATCATTGATTTTCTGCCAACCAGTTACCATGTATCCATTACTATCAAAGTAGTATGTTTGGCCATTGATCACTTCAAAATCACTCTTTGTATAAGAACCATCTTGATGACGATACCAGTATTTACCATTTGACACAATCCATTGGTCTGGTGTCCATAAACCATTTGAATCAACATAGTAATTACCAATCCATTTATTGGTAGCCATCTTGCCATCAGCTTCAAAGTAGTAATCATTGATCCACTGATTCTTAGCCATATTACCTACTGTAGTAAAGTAATACCAGTCTTTTCCAACTTGTTTCCAGCCTGTAATCATATAGCCATTTGAATCAAAGTAAAACGTTTGTCCTTTGATGACTTCAAAATTGTTCTTTGTATAAGATCCATCTTGATGTTTATACCACCAGCCATTTTTGTCACTAATCCAAAAACCCTGCTTTTTATTTTCTTGTTCCTGCAGATATGCATTTAACTGATCCTGTGCCTCTTTTTCTTTTGCAACCGCCTCTTCATAAGCCTGTTTTGCCTTATTGTAGGCATCTTGCTTTTCAGAATAAACAACCTTCACTTCTTCATAAGCCGATTGACTTATATCTAAATCCATCAACGCCTTTTTATATGTTGTTAAGGCATTCGTGATTTCATTATATTTAGATTCAGGAATTTGCGTATTCAATTCCTTCTTTTGCAAATGTTCAAAAACCATTTGAAGCTTTTCTAGTTCCAATTGATCTGCATTCAATCCACTCAACTTATTTTGAATTGTATTTACTTTTTCACTACACTCTACAACCCTAGCATGCATCTCATTTTGTTTATTTTGAGCATCCTCATATTCTGTTTTTGTCTTTTCCAATAAAGTATAAGAATTCTTTACATCTGCATCTAAACATAGTAAGGCATCATAGGTATCCTTTGCGTTATTTAAAACCTGCTTCTTTGACTCCACTACACTTAATTGGTTATTTAACTCTTTTTCAGTCACATCTATAGCGCTCTTTGTAGAATTTATTTTCTGTTCTAACTCTTTACTTGTATCTTTTAAATCTTGTAATTCACTTTGTTTATTCTTGACACGTAAACTGACTTGTTTTTCAGATTCCAATAGCTTTTCTTTATTTGTTTTTAAAGTAGAAATCTCATTCTTCAAAATCTGAACATTAGAATCCAAACCACCTATTTTTTGACTTGTTTCACTCTTTAATTGCGTCTTCATCAAGATTTTTTTATTTAAATCATCAATTTGACCATTCAATTCTTGAACAGCATCTAGTAAAGCTTGTTTTTTTTCGATTGTACGATCATAATCCGTCTTAGCATTTGTCTTTTCAGATACAGTCACATCATAAGCCTTTTTTTTCGATTTCATTTCTTGTTCGAATGCCTTCGTACTTTCTAAAGAAGCAGCTACATTCGCATTCGCCATATCATAAGATTGTTGCGCCTTTTGTAAATTTATATAGTTTTCACTAGTCGTTTGCGCATCACTTAATGCCTTTTGTGCCTGAGCCAGCTTTTCTTTTGCGCCTTCATATGCATCGAACACTTTTTGGATTTTACCTACATAGTCTTTGAGCGATTTTTCATATTCATCCACTGTCATAGTCAAATCCGAGCTAGTAAACATAAATGTTTGAGAATGATCCAGACAACCAGGATTCACTATTACTGTTTGTCCTAAGGCATAACCCGTATAGTTATATCTATCATCCAAAATATTGTAGTAATGCCCAATCTTTTCCCATAACTCAGGCCATGTACTACGCACTTCCTTGCTTGTCATGTTTTCTAGACCTGTATACTTACCTGAAGCAATCGCATCTTGTAATAGCTTATATTCTTTATCATACCATCCTATAAATGGATCATAATATTTTGGTCCGTATGCGATGTTCTCTCCACAATTAAATATAGCTAAATGACCCCACTGGCCCCATTGCGAAGGATTTTCTAATTGATTAATATTTCCAATCGCATTAATCTGTGCCATGGCCACCAAACTCAAATCCACTTTTAACTCATTTAAACCATTCTGTTTACGAAGTTCATTACATTTCCTTATGTAATCAATTGTTTCAATCATATTGTTTAAATTCGTTGGATCCGAATCGACGCCCAATATACATCCCCAAAAATTATCTTTTTGGTTTAATCTTTCATCATCCATCAAAGAAAGAGCATAATCTGCATGTATCGATTTAAAATATCCATAAGACCCTTCATTCCATGTATTTAAAGCCTCATTATAAGCATCCTTCAATCCACCGACTTCTGCTTGTGCCTTAAGCACATTGGCCTTTAAACTATCCAAAGACGAAAGTGATTGATCATATGTCTTTTTAGCTTCCTCTAAATTCTTTTTCGCCTCATCGACAATGGCCTGTAACCTTTGATTTTCCTTTTTTTGATTCTCTACTGCAATACCTGCCTTGTTATACGCATCCTTAGCAGCTTGTGCCTCTTTTGTTTTTGCATCTAAAACAGACTTTGCCTGATTTACCTCTATTTCTACAAGACTTGTATTTGCCTTATTCTCCTCAAATTGTTTTTCAAGCTGCGCAACCTGATTCTTTAAACTACTTATTTCACTATCATATTGGGATACAACAACTGTAAGACTTTCAATTTCATTCTGATATTGATTGATAGATTGTTGCTTTTGCGATACTGCATCCTCTGTCGTATTATTTTGAATGGAATCCTGTAAAATTTTTAATTGACTCTGCAACTCACTAAGTTCACCTTGTTTTGTCGACATTGTATTTTCAACATCTTCTTGTTGTATCTTTAAACTATTCAAAGACATTTCATTTGCACGGATTGTACGCTCTAATTCTTGTTTCTTCGTTAAAACAAGACTATATGCATTCGTAGCCTTTTCAACATCCTTTTTTGCATCCTCAAGCTTTTGTTGATTATTTGAACCACCCGCATTCAAAACAGCCTCATCATACGCTTTCTGCGCTATTTCCAACGCTTTTTGAGCTTGATTAAAACTCTCTTCGGCACGATTTGCATCTTGTTTTACCTGCGTTTTATCCTCTAAAGCCACATTTAATTCTTCTTTTGTATTTTGAATATCCAATAAATTTGATTTCATCGAATCCAATACTGTACCATTTGCAATTCTTTGTGTATTAGAAGTATATGCATTTGAATTTGTATGAACCAACTGTTTCGATTCATAATCCGGTTTTACACTGTTCAATTCCAATAATGCCTCTTCTAATAAGGCCTTCTTTGACTTAAGTACATCCTGCGCTTCTAGTAGTGCATCCGTTAAAATTTCCTCCTGAGTTTTGGAAGAATTTGTCTTTGCGATATACGTATCCTGGATTTCATTTGCGAAAACCTGCAATCCCATCGATTGAGCACTCATACAAGCCACAACCATAATCATAGCTGTTTTTTTGATTTTTGATATTTTCATCATCTTCCTCTTTAATCTATATAGTTATATTTTACATCAATGTATAAAATGTTTCATCTCTTAATTTAAGCGTAAGCGCCAAATAAGATGATGTAGTTAAATAAATAAAAAAGAATCAGTTGAACATTGCTAAAATGTTATGCTGATTCTTTTATTTACAGTTCTTTTGTACGAACTTACTCCATGGTAGAAATTCGTCTATTATTTCTGGATTTTTGATCAGATCTTGGCTTGGAAGATATGTAAATATTGTTGTCAAATATTTATATGGATCCAGTCCATTTGCTTTTGCTGTTTCAATTATGCTGTATGCATTCGCACTTGATTCTGCTCCTGATACGCTTGCCGAGAACAACCAGTTCTTTCTTCCCGTTGTAAAAGGTCGAATTACTCTTTCATCTAATGAGTTTGTCATTGGAATATATCCATCATATAAGTATTGTCTCAATCCTTCTTCATGATTTAGAACATATTTAAATGCTCTGCTCAGCTTTGCACTGGCTGTGGCATTTTGATTGGATTTGCACCATGAAAAGAAGTCATCTATTAATGGCTTTGACTTTAGCTGACGTGTTTTAACCTTTTTATCAGGAGACAACGCCTCTATTTCTTTTTCTATTGCGAAGAGTTTCTTGATCTTATTCATCGCAATAATCGGAAGCGTATTTTCTGCATTTTCGAGATCATTTGGAAGACTGTCTCTGA
>OJJT01000283.1_pt1 | contig 29326 bp, 34 predicted proteins | sample 1596281 | NCBI WGS metagenome assembly OJJT01 (sample SAMEA4350145, study PRJEB24818) | metagenome | biome: human; feature: gut; material: faeces | place: Denmark | collected 2013-09
CACTACAGTCAAACTATAGCATTAAGGAGGTCCTATTACACCGGTAGTACGTCATGTTGCACCGCTTCAAGCGTCATTCGAAACCGGTATGAACGCTAGGGGTGCACCGAATTAGCCGTCAATTGCAAATCAATGAAATTGAAAATGTTAAATTGATAATTTTTACAAATTATTACAACGATTTAATGAATATTCAAAATACAGCTTTATTGCAAGATAAAATAATAGATTTTGCAGACATGGAACAAATTTATTACGACCTATCGCAAAAATCGCTTCAAATATATACGTTACAGGAGGTAGAACAAATGACGATTGATTATTTACAACAAATATACACTCATAAAACACATGATATTTATCAAGAACTAGACCATTCTTCAATTAAATAATTAGTATTCTATTACATTCAAAAATGTGCTACCATATTTTTGAGGTTTTGTTACCATAAGGATTTTTGCTAGAACAGAACGCAACCGCATTTGCGGTCCAACCTTTCGCTGTTTTGTTACCATAAGGATTTTTGCTAGAACAGAACTTGGAGACATTGGAAAACAAGGCTATCGGCGTTTTGTTACCATAAGGATTTTTGCTAGAACAGAACCCGTTTGAGCTGTCAACATATTTTTTACTAGTTTTGTTACCATAAGGATTTTTGCTAGAACAGAACATGATTGCAGTATTTGGAATGTCAGTAGTCGTTTTGTTACCATAAGGATTTTTGCTAGAACAGAACATAGCAATTATGACTACAGACAGGCTTATAGTTTTGTTACCATAAGGATTTTTGCTAGAACAGAACATCAAATCGTATTATGAATTAGGCTTATTTGTTTTGTTACCATAAGGATTTTTGCTAGAACAGAACGATACGTTAGCAATACAATCTGCTATTGATGTTTTGTTACCATAAGGATTTTTGCTAGAACAGAACTTTCTTTCTTTGATACGAGATAAAGCACCTGTTTTGTTACCATAAGGATTTTTGCTAGAACAGAACGAATGCAGAACAGATGTTTTATGAATTAGGATGTTTTGTTACCATAAGGATTTTTGCTAGAACAGAACTTAAGAGAGGATAACAACACTATAAAGGAGGTTTTGTTACCATAAGGATTTTTGCTAGAACAGAACGTTAAGCTTACCGCCTAGTGTGATTTCACTGTTTTGTTACCATAAGGATTTTTGCTAGAACAGAACACAAATCAGTAACATCCGCACGGAAGATTGGTTTTGTTACCATAAGGATTTTTGCTAGAACAGAACAAAACAACATAATTTAAACACCCCCAGTGAGTTTTGTTACCATAAGGATTTTTGCTAGAACAGAACCGGAATTAAGGCTCAATGTAAAGTTGTAGTGTTTTGTTACCATAAGGATTTTTGCTAGAACAGAACGAACTCGTAGACTCCTGATCGAGTCTCGCAGTTTTGTTACCATAAGGATTTTTGCTAGAACAGAACGTAAAACAAGACATCAATATGGAAGATACAGTTTTGTTACCATAAGGATTTTTGCTAGAACAGAACTTGCAAACAAATTTAAACAAAGAAGGCATTGTTTTGTTACCATAAGGATTTTTGCTAGAACAGAACCAAATATATGGGCAGAGGGTTATTTAATTGGTTTTGTTACCATAAGGATTTTTGCTAGAACAGAACAATCTCCATAATGATCTTTCCCTTTACACTGTTTTGTTACCATAAGGATTTTTGCTAGAACAGAACGCATTAAAACATGATAAACTTTAAGTGCCTGTTTTGTTACCATAAGGATTTTTGCTAGAACAGAACGTAGTTTATATAATGAACTAAAAGAAATGGAGTTTTGTTACCATAAGGATTTTTGCTAGAACAGAACCCTAAGCGAACGTAAAAAAGCAATTGAAGAAGTTTTGTTACCATAAGGATTTTTGCTAGAACAGAACATGCCATTGCATTGAACAAGGCGGACCAAGGTTTTGTTACCATAAGGATTTTTGCTAGAACAGAACTGATTTCAGTTAAATCGGCTTTCTGAGTCTGTTTTGTTACCATAAGGATTTTTGCTAGAACAGAACTTTGATTGGCTTTTTCTGATGTTACTTGGTGTTTTGTTACCATAAGGATTTTTGCTAGAACAGAACTTCGTTTGCTGTATCAGCTAATTTGATAAGGTTTTGTTACCATAAGGATTTTTGCTAGAACAGAACTCGACAATCGTCAAAATGTCACGGTTAACCGTTTTGTTACCATAAGGATTTTTGCTAGAACAGAACCTTTCCACATCAAACCATTTTGCGATATCAGTTTTGTTACCATAAGGATTTTTGCTAGAACAGAACAAGACGCAATGAAAGAAGTAAATTCACAACGTTTTGTTACCATAAGGATTTTTGCTAGAACAGAACCTGTCAACTCGGACCCAGGTTCTAAAGTCTGTTTTGTAACCATAAGGATTTTTGCTAGAACAGTACTTTTGAGGTTTGGGGAACGGCGTGGGGAGTGTTTTGTTACCATAAGGATTTTTGCTGGGACGGATTTGAAAAATGAAAAAGGGAGTGACACCCCCCGCCAGAAAGGGCAGAGGGGCACTCCCACCTACATTTTATTGTGTAAATGTTAATTAAATAAGGAAGAATATAAATATTTGATTAATTAAAAGGTATGTAATGTGTTTTTTGGAAATACAATACAAATAAACTTAGTCCATTTTGTTACTGTATATTTTTGCTAGAATATCGTTTATTTATCTTGTTTAATATTGACTACCACATACTCACATATACCCTCTGTTCTTATAGGAAAACCCCAACCAACAAGGCCTGAACTTATGATCTTTGTGTAGCTTTTGAATGTTTCTTTTCCGTAGTTACCCGCAAAATCGGGTTGTAAATGGTAAGAATAAGAGAGTGGAAACATTTGTCCGTTATGAGTATGACCGCTGAGTTGGAGGTAGACATTGTGTTTAATGTTTTCTTTTGTGCCTTGTGGTTGATGGTCTAGGACAATGTTATAGGTTTTATTTGTAAGATTATAGTCTTTGGTTTTCTTTCGGTTTAGATTTGTATAATCTTTTCTACCTACTAAAGTTATGTCGTTTAAATGTACTTCTTGATCATTTAGAATGGTAATGTTGTTTTTAGTGATTTCTTGGTTGAGTTTGGTTCTTGAAAACTTTATCTTGTTTTCATGATTGCGATATACAAAATAAACGGGGGCTACTTTAGTAAGTCTTCCGAGTTATTTAAAAAGTACGTCCATATCTTCTTTGGATGTGGATTCATCGACGAAGTCTTTGCCAAGTAGATAGAAATTTGGTTTTACTTTTAATAATGTATTTGTGATTTCTTTTAATCTTTCTGGATTATTCGCATTGGGATAGTGAACATCCGAAATAAAACAGATCTTAGTTGGAGTTATGCTTTTTTCTGTTTTTAGATTATATGTGGCTTGATGGATGGTATACATATTCACATAGCCAAAAGTAACGATGGATGTGGATATGATAGCTGAAAGGATTATACAGATGATTGGTTTTCTTTTCTTGAATAGTGTTAATAATACAAGTAAACAGAATAATGTATGTACAGCCCACATAGCTTGATATGTACGCATGTTCCAACAATTTAATAGTAATGCGATACAGATGGCGTATCGTATTTTTTTATTGAATTTATTCTTTAAAAGATTGTTTAAGAGTAAACATAAAAATACTTCTAGAATGAGGATTCCCGTTTGAAGATAGATTATACTATCACTTCCTTTTTGTTTTATCTTACAGCATTGTTAGAAAGATTTCCTGGCTTATGCAGTATAATAGAGTGGGTGAGAATATGTATAAAATATTGATTATCGAAGATGATGAACTCATCTCAAAAAAGTTAGAATCGTTTCTTAAATCTTGGAACTATGATGTTAATCGAGTTGTTGATTTTTTTAATGTAATGGATGCATTTCAATCCTTTAATCCAGACTTAGTATTAATGGATATAACACTGCCTTATTTAAATGGATATTTATGGACGGAAAAGATTCGTGAAGAATCCAAAGTTCCAATTATCTTTATTTCAAGTGCTACAGACAATATGAGTATTGTGATGGCGATCTCTAAAGGTGCGGATGATTTTGTGTGCAAACCATTTGATTTAAATGTTTTAGCTGCTAAAATTACAGCAATATTAAGACGTAGCTATGACTTTGTATCCAATCATAATATTCTTGAATATCAAGGTGTACGCTTTAATTTAGATGATAATACAGTAAGTTTTCAATCTTCTCAAATGGAACTGAGCAAGAATGAGGCAAAGATACTTCGATTATTAATGGAAAAGAAGGGGACGATTGTATCTCGAGATTGTTTAATGGAATATTTGTGGAAGACAGATTTTTATGTGGATGAAAATGCATTAAGTGTGAATGTGAATCGTTTACGTAAAAAGTTAGAGAGTATTGGCATTGTGGATTTTATTCAAACAAAAAAAGGATTGGGATATAAGATATGAAGTTGTTTAGTCATTATTTAAAAGATCGAGCGTTCTTCATCACAATTTATGTTGCGAGTGTATTCGTCTGTTTATGTGTATTTAAACTCTATAATTTAGAACTTGAAGCTTTTACATATGCCTTTATGCTTTTATGTGTTTTGTTGGTGGTTTGTTTCTTTTGGGATTACTACAAATATTATAAGAAACACCAAACACTAGTAACGCTTCAATCCAATAGTAATGTTTCTTTGTCTTGTAATCTTCAAGATTCTTCATTGATGGGAGAAGACTATCATAAAATCTTAGTGGCTATGAAAGAGTATCATGATGAGTATGTTATTTCTTCAGAAAACAAAATGCATGATCTAGAAGATTATTTTACGATGTGGGTACATCAGGCTAAACTTCCCATTGCCGCTATGAAATTACTACTTGAAGATGAGAACTTAAGTCGTAGTGAAATTAAGCTGCAACTCTTACGTATGGATCAATATACAGACATGGTTTTAGCATATTTACGCTTACATAGTACGCACACCGATTTCTTATTTAAAGAATTAGAATTGGATGATTTGATTCGACAATCGATTCGCCGTTTCTCAACAGAATTTATTCGTAAACACATTCAGTTGAGCTTTAAAGAAACCGGGGATGTTATTTTGAGTGATGAAAAGTGGCTTGTGTTTGTGTTGGAACAAATTCTTTCGAATAGTCTTAAATATACCAATGAAAATGGTTTGATATCTATATATATGAAATCAAGACATGTCTTAGTTATTGAAGATACGGGTATTGGCATTAGTGCAAGTGATATAAATCGTGTATTTGAAAAGGGATATACAGGCATAAATGGGCGTAGTGATAAAACGGCAAGTGGTCTAGGTCTATATTTATGTAAAAATATTTTAGATATGTTAAATCATAAAATAACAATTGAATCGAGTGTTGGTAAAGGGACTCGAGTGATATTAGATCTTACGCATTTTGAAGGAAGAATTGAGTAATCTTACAATCTTGTAAGATGAGTGTTAGCTGAATCGATGGCTGCATTATTGGATTCTTTGTAGAATTTTGGTGTACATGGAGGTAATGAATATGGCATTATTAGAAGTAAAAAATTTGAAAAAAGTATATACAACAAGATTTACACAGAATCAAGTACAGGCATTGACCAACGTTAATTTTAGTGTAAATAAAGGTGAATATGTCGCTATTATGGGTGAGTCTGGATCAGGCAAGACAACACTATTAAATATCTTGGCTGCTTTAGATAAACCAACAAGTGGACAAGTTTTATTACATGGTAAAGATATTACGCATATTTCAGAAAAGGAAATTGCGAACTTTCGAAGAGAACACTTGGGCTTTGTATTCCAAGATTTTAACTTATTAGATAATTTTAATAATCGCGATAATATTTTCTTGCCTTTGGTTTTAAGCAAGAAAAAATATCCAGAAATGAAAAAAAGATTGGAACCTATCGCCAAACAATTAGGAATTGAGGTTATTTTAGATAAGTTTCCATATGAAATTAGTGGTGGACAAAAGCAGCGTGTAGCTGTAGCTCGTGCCATCATCACAAATCCAGATCTAATTCTGGCCGATGAGCCAACGGGGGCTTTGGATTCAAAGAGTACAGAGGAACTTTTACATTTATTTGGAACCATCAATGCGAATCAACAAACAATTGTAATGGTAACTCATTCGACAAAGGCGGCAAGTCATGCTTCTCGCGTTCTATTTATTAAGGATGGAAAGATTTTCCATGAAATTTATAAGGGAAACAAGAATTTAGATCAGATGTACCAATGTATTAGTGATACGTTGACATTACTAGCTACAGGTGGTGTGCATCATGAGTAGAGCTTTCTATTTAAATTTAGCTGTAGATAATTTGAAGAAGAATGCGCGTACCATCATTCCTTATATATTAACGAGTGTCTTAACGACAATGATGTTGTATATGGTCGTTTCTTTGGCAAACAATCCGAATCTAAATGAGATGTTAGGGGCAATGACACTAACACAGATGTTAGGCTTTGGAGTTGTGATTATTGAAATCTTTGCGTTTATCTTCTTGTTCTATACATATAGTTTCTTGATCAAAAGAAGACAAAAAGAGTTTGCGCTATTCTCTATATTAGGAATGGAAAAGAAGCATTTAGCTCGTGTCTTGTTTTATGAAACTGCGATTACTTTATTTGTATCATTAGCTTTAGGTATTGGTTTAGGTATCTTGTTTGATAAAGCGATGTTTTTAATCATCGCAAAAATGATTGGTGCAGATATTATACTTGGTTTCTATTTCTCATTTATAGGCATGAGACAATGTATTCTTGTGATTGGACTCATCTATGTATTGATCTATTTCTATTCTATGATTCGTATTCATATTTCAAGTCCGATTGAATTACTTCATTCCGATCATATGGGTGAAAAAGAGCCTAAGGCAAAATGGTTTCTTTCTATTATTGGCATTCTTTGTCTAGGTATTGGATATTATTTGTCAGTTACCACAAAAAATCCTTTAACGGCATTCTATTTTTTCTTTGTGGCTGTTGTACTTGTGATTATTGGAACGTATTTATTGTTTACATCCATATCAGTGACCTTCTTAAAATTAATGAAGAAAAATAAGAATTACTATTATAAGACGAATCACTTTATTAGTGTTTCTGGCATGATGTATCGTATGAAACAAAATGCGGTAGGACTAGCCAATATTTGTATTCTTTCAACGATGGTCTTAGTCATGTTGTCGACAACACTAAGTATGTGGTCAAGTATTGATCGTGTTGTGGATTCACAATATCCTAGAAGTGTAATGGGAAATGGATATGGGGATGCTTCAAATATTGATTTTGATGAAATGAGTGAAGAATTGATTCGTATGGGCATCGTTCCAAAGAATCTTCTTGCGTATAAGAGATTGGATTATGCTGGATATTTAAAGAATGGCACTTTGATTACGGATTACCAGAATGAGGGGATGAATGCAGTAAATGAGATTCAAGAATTTTATTGTCTTCCATTAAAGGATATTCAAGATTATGAAAATATCAAGGGTTCTTTAAAGCCAAATGAAATCTATGTGTATTCCAATGTAGAAAAGGTTAAAGAGAAAACTTTATCTTTATTTGGTAAGGAATATGTAGTTAAAGGTCAATTGAACCACTTGAAGATGGATGAGAGCAATCCCAATGTGACAGAACATTATTATGTTATTGTGGATTCAGAAAAGACTTTAGAAACGATGCAACAAGATCAATTGAATGTATATAATGATAATGCGAGTACAATATATGCGAGTTATTCATTTGATTGTGATGCGAATGATCGCAGGGTTATTGAAAAATTAACTCAGAATGGAAATATAAATAATTTTATTTGGTTAAGTAAATCGGATCAGAAACAAGGTTTGATTGAATTATATGCAGGCATCTTATTTATTGGAATCTTCTTAAGCTTCTTATTTATCATGGCAACCATTCTGATTATGTACTACAAACAAATTACAGAAGGCTATGAAGATAAGAATCGTTTTGAAATTATGCAAAAAGTAGGTCTTGAACAACAAGATGTAAAGAAGGCTATTCATTCACAGGTATTAACGGTATTCTTTATGCCATTACTTGTGGCAGGACTTCATGTTTGTTTTGCGTATCCAATGATTGAAAAGCTACTTCATTTATTATTTGTGAGTGATTCATGGCTTTATATTCGTACGACAATGTTCTGTTTTGTGGCTTTTGCCCTAGTCTACATTGTGATTTATGTATTAACTTCAAAAATCTATTATGGAATCGTAAAGAGAAATGTTTAATTGGATATTAGGGTTTCTCTTGATTGGATTATGTATCTATATATATTATGTAAATCATCATGGAAAATAGTACTCGAATAGAGTACTATTTTTTTAGGTGATATATATGTTTATAAATGGTTTTGACATCTTATGGGATGAAATTGATGATTATGTGGCCGATATTAAAAGTATTCGAAGTATCGATCAATTTATGTTTACTAAGCCAGTCACTTTCTTTTGTGGCGAAAATGGTAGTGGTAAATCCACCTTATTAGAGGCTCTTGCGATTAAAAATGGATTGAATCCAGAAGGTGGAACAAGAAACTATAATTTTTCTACGTATGATTCGTATTCGAATTTGCATAAGCATATGCGTCTGTGGCGTTCTAGAAAACCGGATTGGATGTATTTCTTGCGTGCAGAAAGCTTTTATAATGTAGCGACAAAAGAAATGGAATATGCAGATGCGTTACATCCTTCAAAAGAATATCATATGAAGTCGCATGGTCAGAGTTTCTTTTCATTGATGATGGATCAAATTAAGAGGAATGGATTGTACTTTCTAGATGAACCAGAAGCGGCTTTATCTTGTCAGAATCAATTGGCCTTACTCTATTTGATTGAGGAATGTGTGAAACAAAAGTGTCAATTTATCATTGCGACACATTCACCTATATTATTGGGTTTTCCCAATGCACAAATCTTATCATTTGATGAAGATAAGGTAGAAGAAGTGGATTATAAATCTACGTCTAGCTATCAAACAATGAAATTATTTTTGGATCGGTATGATTATTTTGTGAAAGATATTCAAGAGAATAATGATGGAGGGATATTGTGATTAAATTAATTGCGATTGGAAAGAATAAAGATAAGGCGTTACAGTCTTTAGAGAAAGAATATATGAAGCGATTGTCGGCTTTTTGTAAGTTTAGTGAAATTGAAGTCAAGGATGAAGCAAATGAGCATATTTCTAGAGAAGCTGAAGTTTTATTGGTGAAAGAAAAAGAGGGAAATCGTGTTCTAGAAAAATTGTCGGATCAAGATTTTGTGGTATTGCTTGATCTTCATGGCAAGATGATTGATTCTGAGACGTTTGCGAAGAATTTGGATATGTGGCAAATGAAGCATTCAAATATTGTTTTTGTGATTGCGGGAAGTCTAGGACCAAGTGAAAAATTAGTTTCTAGAGCGAATTATCGTTGGAAATTATCGGATCTAACTTTTACTCATTTAATGACCCGTGTCTTGATGTTGGAACAGATTTATCGTGGTTTTATGATCAATAATGGTCGTAATTACCACAAGTAAGTGATGTAAGCGCTTTTTGTGAAATTTTTTACTTGTGAAAAACTAGTCAATCAATTTATGTAGTGATATAATGGATGTGCAAAAAAATGACAGTAGGAGGAATATACATGACAAAGAGAACTGTTAAAGACCTTGATGTAGCTGGAAAAAAGGTCATCGTACGTTGTGATTTTAACGTGCCAAGAAAAGATGGTGTTATCACAGATGATAACCGTATCGTAATGGCTTTACCTACAATTAAATATTTAGTAGAAAACAAAGCTAAAGTTATTTTGATGTCTCACTTAGGAAAAGTTAAGACTGAAGAAGACAAAGCTAAAAACAACTTGGAATGCGTAGCCGTACGTTTACAAGAATTGTTACCAGATGTAAAAGTAACTTTCTGCCCAGTAACTCGTGGTGAAGAATTAGAAAACGCTGTAAATGCATTAGCTGATGGAGAAATCGTATTAATGCAAAATACTCGTTACGAAAAAGGCGAAAGTAAAAACGATCCTGAATTAGGTGCATATTGGGCTAGCTTAGGTGAAGTATTCGTTGAAGATGCATTCGGATCTGTTCACCGTGCTCACGCTTCTACTGTAGGTATCCCTACAAACATTAAAGAAAATGGATTAGGATTCTTAGTTGAAAAAGAAGTTACAATGTTAGGAAAAGCTGTTGATGAACCAGCTCACCCATTTGTAGCTATCATTGGTGGATCTAAAGTATCTAGTAAGATCGATGTTGTTGACAACTTATTGAAAAAAGCTGACAAAGTTATCATCGGTGGTGGAATGGCTTATACATTCTCTAAAGCTGTTGGTGGTTCAATCGGTACTTCATTAGTTGAAGATGACAAATTGGATTTAGCAAAAGAATATTTAGAAAAAGCTGGAGACAAATTAGTTCTTCCTGTAGATAACGTAATCGCTGATGCATTCAGTGAAGATGCTAACACTTCTGTTGCTGATGCTGGACAAATTCCTGATGGATGGATGGGATTAGATATTGGTCCTAAATCTGTTGAATTGTTCAGAAAAACTTTAGCTGGTGCTAAAACTGTAGTATGGAATGGACCTATGGGTGTATTCGAAATGCCTAAATTTGCTAAAGGTACTGAAGAAGTATGTAAAGCTATCTCTGAATTACCAGAAGCTATTACAGTAATCGGTGGTGGAGACTCTGCTGCTGCTGCAAAACAATTAGGATATGCAGATAAATTCTCTCACGTTTCAACTGGTGGTGGAGCTAGTTTGGAATATATGGAAGGTAAAACATTACCTGGTATCGCTATTATCAGCGAAAAGTAATAAGGAGATGTACTTAAGATGAGAAAACCTATTATCGTTGGAAACTGGAAAATGAACAAAAACAACGCTGAAACAAAAGCTTTCTTCGAAGCTGTTGATGGTGTTGCTGCTAGCGAAAATGCTACTTATGGAATTGGATGTCCATTTACTGATTTAAGAACTGCATTGGATCACGCTAAAAACTTAGTTGTAGCTGCTGAAAACTGCCACTTTGAAGATAGTGGAGCTTTCACTGGTGAAGTTAGTGTTCCTATGTTAGAAGAAATGGGAGTTAAATACTGCATTATCGGTCACTCAGAACGTCGTGAAATGTTCGGCGATACTGATGAAACAGTAAACAAAAAAGCAAAACGTTTGATTAAAGCTGGAATCACTCCAATCTTATGTGTTGGTGAAACAGAAGCTGATTACGATGCTGGAAATTCAGAAAAAGTAATTCGTGAAGAATTAGCTGGTTCTTTAGCTGACTTATGTCCAAAATGTGTTGGTGAAATGGTAATTGCTTACGAACCAATCTGGGCTATCGGAACTGGAAAATCTGCTTCAGTTGAAATTGCTGAAAACTGCTGTAAGATCGTACGTGACCAAGTTAAGGTTATGTATGGTGAAGAAGCTGCTGAAAAAGTACGTATCCAATATGGTGGAAGTGTTAAACCTAATAACATCGTTGAATATATGGCTCAACCAGATATCGATGGTGCATTAATTGGTGGTGCTAGTTTGAAGGAAGATAGCTTCACAGAAATCATTGAAAAAACAAAATAATTGATGATTATCTAGGCCTCTTTGAGGCCTTTTATTTTTAGTTGTTTCTAACCGAAAATAAAATTTAGGGTTGTTTGTGAGGTGGTTTCGTGGTAAACTAATCGTGAACTATTTTAAATAGGGGGTAGAATAAAATGAACTTTGTAGAAAATAATGGTAAAAAAGTCGCAGCGATTTTATGTGTAGCATCTGCTTTCCCTGTTGTGGCAACAGTAGTTGCAGCTAAGGAAGAACCAGGATGGCATGGTGATCGCTATGTCAATGAAGATAAAACTGTGGCAAAAGGATGGCAAGAAATCGAAGGAAAATCTTACTATTTCTCAGAAGATGGAACAGTAAATTCTTCAAAGACTGAAAAAGCAACAACAGCTAGCGTTTCAAGTAACATTACAGGGGAAGTGAAAGAAACAGTAGCAACAGCTAGTCAAGAAGCTGTAAAAGAAGAAACAGAACAAAAAGCCGCAGAAGTAGTTGAAACTCCAGTAACTACAACTGAAGCAACAGATACAACTGAAACTCCAGCAGAAACACCTGCTCCAGAACAAACTGAGACTCCAGCTCCTGAACAGACTGTAACACCTGCTCCAGAACAAACTGAGACTCCAGCTCCTGAGCAAACTGTAACACCTGCTCCAGAACAAACTGAGACTCCAGCTCCTGAACAGACTGTAACACCTGCTCCAGAACAAACTGAGACTCCAGCTCCTGAACAGACTGTAACACCTGCTCCAGAACAAACAACTCCAGCACCAGAAGTACAAGCTCCTGCAGAAACACCAGCAACTAGTACTTTAGGACAAAGAATTTCTGCTGAAGCACAGAAATTAGTAGGTGTAACTGATGGATTATGGTGTACACAAGTTGTACAACAAGCCTTGGCAAATGCCGGTGTAAGTGATGCTTATCAATTATGGCCAGATCAATACGCAGGTCAATATGGATACTACACTAACGATCCTCAAGAAGGTGACTTATTGTACTACAACAATGGTGGACGTGGTGTTGACCACATCGCTATCTATATTGGAAATGGACAAGCTGTTCATGGAAACTACGAAGGTAAGACTGTAATTGCTAGTGCATATTTAAGCACAGCAGCATCTCCACAATTCATTCGTGTTGTTAGATAATTTAAATTTTAGCTTGGCTTTTTAGCCAGGCTTTTTTTGTATAATAAGATTTTGTATTGTATAATATGAGGTGGTTTTGGAGGCAAAATATTATGAATGAAGCATATAAAAATCTTGTAGAGAGAAGAAGTGTAAGAAAATATAATAACAAAAAGGTGAGCCATGATTTGGTTGAAAAAATTATTTATGCCGGGCAATGTGCACCTAGTGGCATGAATCGTCAAATCTTTGCCTTTGTAGCTGTTGAGGATGAAGAATTAGTAAAAGAATTATCTAAAAAGAATGCAGAGGTTATGAATTCATCGGCAGACCCATTTTATGGTGCAAAAAGTTTGATTATTGTCTTCGCAGATACCCATGCACCTACATATTTATACGATGGAGCTTTGGCTATGGGGAATCTAATGAATGCTGCAAATGCCTTAGGTGTTGATTCATGTTGGATCCACCGTGCTAAAGAAGTGTTTGAAACAGAATATGGTAAAGAATTAAAGAACAAATGGGGAATACCAGAATCTTATGAAGGTATTGGACATTGTATTTTAGGCTATAGAGACGAAGAGCTTGGAAAACGCGCTGAAAGAACGTCTAAGGTGGTTTATGCATAATATACGTATTGGACAAGCCGTAGATATTCATCAGCTTGTAGAGGGCCGCAAACTTATTTTGGGCGGAGTAGAAATTGAACATTCTAAAGGACTTTTAGGACATTCGGATGCTGATGTTTTAACACATGCGATTGGCGAAAGTATTTTAGGCGCTCTTGCACTAGGTGATTTAGGAAAACATTTTCCAGATACAGATCCTAAATATAAAGGTGCGAACAGTCTTGTCTTATTAGGACATATCTATGATATGATGGATGAAATGGGATATCAGATTGGTAATGTAGATGCGACTATTTTGGCCGAAAGACCTAAAATGGCACCACACATTGTTTCTATGCGAACGAATATTTCAAATGTATTGCATTGTGACATAGAAGATGTTTCAATTAAGGCTACGCGTGGAGAAAAACTTGGTTTTGTAGGAAATGAAGAGGGCATTGTAAGCCTTAGTGTTTGTATATTGGAGAAAAAAGGATGAGAGTAGTAATTCAAAGAGCAAAGAACGCAAAATGTACGGTAGATGGTCAAATAACAGGTCAAATTGATTATGGATATTGTATTTTTGTAGGATTCAATAATGAAGATACAAATGAAATTATTGATAAAATGATTCATAAGATTTTATTCTTGCGAATTTTTGAAGATGAAAATGGGAAGATGAATAAATCCATACAAGATGTAGAAGGAAGTATTCTTTCTATTTCTCAATTTACCTTATATGCGGATTGTAAAAAGGGGAATCGCCCAAGTTTTACAAATGCAGGTAAACCAGATTTAGCTACAACATTGTATGATCAATTCAATCAGAAACTACAAGAACAAGGTATGCATGTTGAAACAGGTATTTTTGGTGCTGATATGAAGATTGAATTATTGAATGATGGTCCAGTAACCATTGTATTGGATTCAAAGGAGTTATTTTAATGGAAATTATATATGGAAATACACTTGCGGATCGATTCAAGGCGGATATGAAACAAAAAATTGATGACATCCGTGCAGAAGGGGCAAGGCTACCATTATTAAGTGTTGTACTTGTTGGAAATGATCCGGCAAGTATGTCTTATGTTCGTGGTAAAGAAAAGGCTTGTTCTTCTATTGGGATGCTTCAAAGAACAATTCGTTTAGATGAAAATGTATCGCAAAAAGAATTAAATGATGTGATTATGAGTTTGAACCTAGATTCTGAAGTCGATGGTATTTTAGTGCAAATGCCTTTGCCTTCGCATTTAGATGAAACAGCAGTTTTAGAGTTGATTGATCCACAAAAAGATGTAGATGGCTTACACCCCATGAATGCTGGTTGTTTACTTACGAATCGCCCAGGCTTTATTCCTTGTACGCCACAAGGTGTTATGGCTATGTTAGATTCCATTGGATGTAAAGATTTATCTGGTAAACGTGCTGTGGTCTGCGGAAGAAGTAACCTTGTAGGCAAACCAGTTGCCCTGTTGCTTCAAAATCGGAATGCGACAGTAACAATCGTTCATTCAAAGACACCGGATATTGAAAAGATTGCTTCACAAGCCGACATTTTAATTGTTGCGATGGGTGTTGCTCAAATGGTCAATGAAAATTGGGTAAAAGAAGGGGCTGTTGTTATTGATGTAGGTATCAATCGTGTCAATGGAAAACTTGTAGGGGATTGTGACTTTGAATCGGTTGCGAAAAAGGCAAGTTATGTAAGTCCAGTGCCAAAAGGTGTTGGTCCAATGACGGTTTGTATGTTATTATCGAATACGCTGGATGCATATCATATGCATGTGCAAGGAGAATAATTATGGAATATGGATTAAATGATATTGTAGAAATGAAAAAAGAGCATCCTTGTCATAAGTCCAATGAATGGAAAATTATTCGTATGGGTGCTGATATTCGAATTAAATGTTTAGGTTGTGGAGCCAGTGTTTTAATGCCTAGACAAAAATTTGAAAAGAAATTAAAAAAAGTAATTCGACATGAAGAAGAATAGAGAGGATGTATTGAATTTATGCCATTAACTGCAGGAATCGTTGGTCTTCCAAACGTAGGAAAGTCAACTTTATTTAACGCTATCACGAAATCACAAGTAGAAGCCGCAAACTATCCATTTGCGACAATTCAGCCCAATGTAGGTGTTGTAGAAGTACCAGACTATCGTATTGATCGCTTAGTTGAAATCTTCAATCCGAAAAAAACAATCTATACAACATTTGAATTTACAGATATTGCGGGATTAGTTAAGGGAGCAAGTCAAGGTGAAGGACTTGGTAACCAATTCTTATCGAACATTCGTTTAACAGATGCGATTTGTCACGTAGTTCGTTGTTTTGATAATCCAGATATCACACACGTTGAAAATAGTGTAGATCCAATTCGTGATATTGAAATTATTAATCTAGAATTAACTTTAGCGGATCTTCAGACAATTGAAAATCGTAGAAGTAAGATCGAACGTAAGGCTAAGACAAACAAGGATAAAGAATCATTGGATGAATTGGCTTTATTAGATCGTTTACAACCAATCTTAGAAGAAGGAAAACCAGCTCGTTCATTAGAGTTGAATGAAGATGAACAAATCTTGATGAAAGGCTATAACTTATTGACAGCTAAACCTATGATCTATGTTGCCAACTTAGATGATGAAGGTATCATGGATCCAGATTCATGTGCTTACTATAATCAAGTAAAAGAATATGCACAAAGCCAGAATAACCAGGTTGTTGCCTTATGTGCGCAAATGGAAGAAGAATTGTCTGGTTTAGATAAAGAAGAAAAAGATGCTTTCTTAGAAGAATTAGGTGTTGAAACATCTGGTTTGGATCAATTGATTCAAAAGGCTTATGCCGTATTGGATCTATGTACATTCTTAACGGCTGGAGAAGATGAATGTCGTGCATGGACATTTAAAAAAGGCATGAAAGCACCGGATTGTGCAGGTGTTATCCACACAGATTTCAAGAAGGGATTTATTCGTGCTGAAGTATATCGTTTTGAAGATATCGATGAATTGGGTAGCGAATTAGCTATCAAAGAAGCAGGACGCTTACGTCTAGAAGGAAAGGATTATGTCGTTCAAGATGGCGATGTAATGCACTTTAGATTTAATGTTTAATTTATCAAATATTATTTATCTTGTCATTGCCGTTGTTCTTTCCATGTCGATTCATGAAACGGCACATGGACTTGTGTCCTATTGGATGGGAGATCCTACGGCTAAGATGGAAGGTCGATTGAGCTTAAATCCTTTTAAACATGTTGACTGGATTGGACTTGTCTGTCTATTAGTATGTGGATTTGGCTGGGCAAAACCAGTACCCGTGGATGCACGTTACTACAAAGATGCGAAGACAGGAATCATATGGACAAGTTTTGCGGGTCCAATCGCAAACTTTCTATTAAGCTTTATTTGTGTATTCTTATTTTATGCACTTTATAAATTTGCTCCATATTTTATGATGTCTAGTGTAGGATATTTTATATCGAATACATTGACATATACAGGATTGATTTCAACTGGTTTTGGCATTTTTAACTTGATTCCAGTACCACCATTAGATGGCTCAAAAGTATTGTTTTCGTTTTTACCCGACGATAAATACTATAAATTTATTGATGGTGCACCATGGATGAATCTATTATTTATCTTATTGATTTTTTCAGGTTTATTAGATTATCCGTTGGGTATGTTACGTTCAAATATGATTCAATTTTTTGAGATGATCGCAAAGATGATTTTAGGTTTCTAAAGTCATCTTTTTTAAAGCGTTTTCAGAAAAAAACTTCATTTTACAGAAAATTAACATAAATTTAATATTGTTTTGACATTGTTTTTATTGCATAATAAAGACGTCGCGATATGCGTAAAAATTGAAAATTAAATATTCATTTTATAAAGGAGTTCAAGATGGAAATAGTTACAATGGTCTTATCCCTATTAGGAGGTATTGCGTTATTTTTGTTCGGTATGTCATTAATGGGCGATGGACTAAAAAGCGTAGCCGGTAACAAGTTAGAAGCATTCTTGTACAAGATGACAAACACAAGCTTAAAAGGTGTTGCCTTAGGTGCAGGTGTTACTTCTGTTATTCAGTCTAGTAGTGCTACGACAGTAATGGTCATTGGTTTTGTTAACTCAGGTATGATGAAACTAAGACAAGCTATCGGTATTATTATGGGTGCCAATATTGGTACAAGTATTACTGGTTGGATATTGTGTTTATCTTATGTTGGTGGATCAAGTGGAATCGCAAGCTTATTTTCAACTGCTACAATCACAACATTGTTTGCGTTTATTGGTATTTGTTTAAAAACATTTGGAAAACGTACTACACATAAAAATGTTGGAAATATCATGCTTGGATTTGCGATTTTAATGACAGGTATGCAACAAATGAGTGGAGCCGTTTCGCCTTTAAGAACAAACGAAACATTCATTAGTATGCTTACAATGTTCTCAAATCCAATCATGGGTATTCTTGTTGGTATTTTGTTTACTGCCGTTTTACAAAGTGCAAGTGCTGCGATTGGTATCTTACAAGCATTATCTATGACAGGCTCATTGACATTTGCGGCAGCCTTTCCAATTAACTTAGGAATTGGTATTGGTGCTGCATGTCCTGTGTTGATTTCTGCCTTAAGTGCAAATAAAAATGGTAAACGTACCGCATTAGAATATTTGATCAACGACTTATTTGGTATGATTATCTGGTCAATTCTATTCTATGGTTCAAATGTATTTATGCAGTATAGCTTTGTGAATAAAGTTATGTCTCCAGTAAATATCGCATTAATGAATACAGCTATTCGTTGTGGAAATGTATTAGTATTATTCTGGTTCATTCCTCAAATTGAAAAATTATTGATGCGTATTGTCAAAGACAGTCCAGAAGATCTAGCAGAACAAGCTGACTTTGATTTACTAGAAGAACGTTTGATTCCATATCCTGCTTTGGCGATTGCACAATGTCATCGTGTAATGAATGGTATGGCTAAAAAGGTGCGTAATAACGTGAATCGTTCAATGAACTTGATTAATGAGTTTAAACCAGAAAAATATGATAAAGTACATCGTAAAGAAAATTTGATTGATAAATATGAAGCACGTTTAGGTTCTTATTTAATGCAGCTGACAAAACAAGCATTAAATACAGAACAAACTCGACAAGCTTCTTTATATCTTCATACAATTAGTGACTTTGAAAGAATTGGGGATCACGCTGCAGATATTGCCGAGATGTCAAAGAGTATCAATGAGAATCGTATGGAAATGTCAGAAGCCGCTATGGATGAGTTAAACCTTGTTATGGAGGCCGTTCGTGAATCAATGAATATGACATATCATGCTTATTTAGAAGATGATTTAGCTTTGGCTCGACGCGTATCTCCATTAGGAATTGTCATTCGTGGACTTTGTGATGAAATGAAATTGCGTCACGTTGAACGTTTATCACAAGGAAACTGTGGTCTTGAAGAAGGTACAGTATTCAATGATTTATTAAATAGTTTAAACCGTATTGCCACACACTGTGCAAGTAGTATGGTGGCTTTGATTAAGATTCGTGAAAAAGATACAGATATTCATATTCACGATTCCAAAGTATATGCGATTGAAGGTGACGATTATAAAACAACATTGGCTGAGTACCGTGAAAAATATGATCTTGGACAAAGAGAAGGTCGTATTGTCAGTATGGAAGATGAACAAGTTGAATAATGTAAATAAGGCCTGATGATTCAGGCCTTTGATGTATCTATTTTTATGTCACATATGTCTTGGATTGAAAAAGTCTTAAAATAAAGTTCTTCTAAAGGAATCCATCGTTGAATAAAATTGTTCAACATATTTGGGTTCCTTTTTTCAAGTCTTGAAAGTTGTTCTTCTTTACTCACGGTTAAGAAAACAGAATACGAATAATATTTTTGAAGATCTGAGTGCATTGAATAAGAACCTTCAATGACATTAAATGATTTATATGGAATTAAGTGAGCAGATTGTATTGACAAAGTTGAACAATTGAATTTACGTAGCTTTATATCTTCATGTTTGGATAGTGGAATCAAGACCTCTTGTTCAAATCGCTCATGATCTACATTTTCTCCAGGACTTTCAAGCCTTTCCTTTGTCCTTTGATGGGGTTGTAAGAAAAAGTCATCCATTTTAAATACGTTACAGTCATATATTTGTTTTAAAAGATTTGAAAGTGTAGTTTTACCCGAAGCACAACGTCCGTCGATTGAAATAATAGAAGGATGCTTGTTGTCGATATCTTTAAATAGTTTTAAGAAGGGGACGTACTTTTTATGTATTAAGCGATAAGATGGATGGTACAATTGATTGAATGTATTGGAATGATGAATGGCAGGATATCCATCTTCTTTCCATTTCAAAAGAGTTAGCTTAGCGTTGTTTAAAGAAAATGGAAGTTCCTTATTGGAAATCATATCGATAAGGATTTGAAGCTTTTCTTCGAACTGTTCTTTGCCGTTTTTTTCTTGTTGACTTGATAAAATAAATAAAGTACTTAGTGTATTTACACTCAATCCATAATTTAAATGAAGACGAACATAATCTCCATCTAGATATTCAATGGAATTACATGTATCCAGTTTTGTATCGAGTTCTTGTTGGATCTGTTTTTTAACTGTGTCAGGATTTGAAAGTAAGTGTTCACACCCAAAACTGCTTTGGTATAAAAATTTCATTAAGTCTTGTAGTTCTAGTTGTGGGTATGTTTGAAATTGGTTGAGTATTTGTGATTTTGTGTTCATAAAAATTATTTTATCACATTCTTTAATTTTCTATTATAGATAAAAGTTATAACGGGCACATATTATTAAATATTATCAATAATTAATTAGAAATGATAAAATGATGACGTTGGAGGAAATTTACTAATGTTGAATATTAAATACGATATTGTGGGATCTTTTTTAAGACCACAGGAAATTAAAGAGGCCCGTGCTAAATTTAATAATAATGAAATCGCATATGAGCAATTGCGTGATGTAGAGGATGAACAAATCGCAAAATTAGTTGCGAAGGAAGTACAACATGGATTGAAGTTTGTGACAGATGGAGAATTCCGTCGTCGCTGGTGGCATTTAGATTGGTTAAAAGAATTTGATGGTTTTACGACAAAACATTTGGATAAATTTATTAATGGAAGAAACAATCATATTGAATTAGGTATGATTGAAGGTAAGATTTCTTATGATCCAAATAAAGCACATAAAGAAATGTACGCATGGGATTTCTTGAAGAATGAGGCAAGTAAATATGGTGTAGAAGCTAAGAAGTGTATTTCTGGACCAAACATGATTTTGATTGATCATTTTTTACAGTTAGGTATCAAAGATACGCCATACTATGGAACAGATATTGAAGCAGTCATTGATGATATTGGATTGGCATATCAGGCAGCCATTCGTGATTTCTACAATCATGGATGTCGCTATATTCAAATTGATGATACTTCATGGACCTATATGATTGATGATACATTTGTATCAAAAGTAGAAGGTTTAGGTTATACAAAGGCACAAGTATTAGATTGGTTTGTGCGTGTAAGTACTAAGGCTTTAGAAAATCGTCCAGAAGATATGCAGATTGCGACACACTTCTGTAAAGGAAACTTCAAAGGAAATCCATTATTCCACGGATTTTATGATACGATTGCCAAGTCTGTTGCGAGCATTCCATACGATGGATATTTTGTAGAATATGATGATGCTCGTAGCGGAACATTTGATCCTTGGGCTGTTTTAAAAGGTACTGGCCGTACATTTGTAGCTGGCTTGATTTCGACAAAGCGTAAAGAATTAGAAGAGCATGATGCGATTAAGGCACGTTATGAACAAGCTAAAGCTGTAGTCGGTGATAATATTGCACTTTCTCCACAATGTGGATTTGCCTCTGTTGAAGAAGGTAACTGCATTGATGAGGAAACACAATGGAAGAAAATTGATTTATTGGTATCTTGCCAAGACTTTATTTAAGAGGAATCGTTTGATTTCTCTTTTTTTTCAAAAAAAGAACAAGCATTTACTTGTTCTTGTAGTATGAATTTAAGAAAAATTCTTTGAATTCTTTAAATGCACCATCTAAAATAGCTTGTCGAGCTTGTTCAGTTAAACGAATGATAAAGCGAAGATTATGTATAGAAGCAAGTTCGAAATATTTTGCGGATTCCGTACGATCTTGTGATTTCCATAGTCTTCTTAATTCACCAAGTGTGATATGAGATAGACAAGTAGGACAATCACAACCTTCATCGATAATTTCATCGCTATCTCTATATTTTGATAGATTGATAGGACCATGCATTGTATACAATCTTCCATGTCTTGCCTCTCTTGTAGGAGCTACACAATCAAATGTATCAGCCCCATTTTCTGTACCAATCAAGATATCATCTGGATGAGACAATCCTAATAAGTGTCTTGGTTTATTTTCAGGGAGTTCTTCGTTACACCAAGTTAAGATATCACCTAGTGTTTCTTTAAGGAAAGCACCACCTAAGCCGTAGCCATCAAAATCCATTTGAGCGTACTTTTTACAAGTTGATCTTCTTAGATCTTCCCAACGCCCACCTTGAATGACACCATATAAAGATTGATGGTAGCCTAAATCATCACAATGTTTCTTATGTTCATCAAGACTTCTCTTTGCCCAACGCTCAGTTCTTGCCAAGGATTCAACGTTATATTCGTATGTATCGGCTAAAGAAGTTAATTCATCATAGGCCATATGAATATCGGCTCCAATGCGACATTGAATTTGCATACTTTCTTCTGGACCAATAAAATCTTCTTGACCTGTAAATGGATCGTGAAAGTGTACGCCATCTTCTGTTACGTGGGCCAAACGCTTTTCTTCTTCAGTATTTTTCATGTTGTCTTCACGTTTCATGCTGACAACTTTTCCGCAGCCAGAACCTAAAGACATCACTTGAAATCCACCGGAATCCGTTAAGGTTGGACCGTTCCATTTTGACCATGCGGATAAACCTCCATTGGCGGCAATCTCAGGGGAAATGTTTCGTAAATGATATCCATTACTCAACATGGCTTGGGCATTAATACTTTTTAATTCTCCCATAGAAACAAAGCGAACTTCACCATGTGTTCCAACACACATGAATGCAGGGGTCTTGATGTCTCCATGAGGTGTATGTATAATTCCGGCTCTTCCTAAATGACCAGGAATTCTTTTTTCAATTTCAAAATAAAATTTATTGTCGTTCTTGTATTCCATAAATTCCTCCAACTTACTTATTTTATCATATATTAGCGTCGGCATATATAAAAGATTATGTGATCGCACCTGCAATATATCCGATGGATTGAATGTTAAGAAGGTTAGTTTGTCCTCCAATAAAAATTCTTAATCCAATATCTAGATTAAAGATGTCTGAGAAAATCGACATCGTTACAGAACTTGTATTTTCATCGGTCGCCAATATCGTTTCTGATTGACAAGACTAGAACATATACACCACACAATACACATATGGATATTATACTTGGTTTTTTAATGCAATCTAAGAACAGTCGTCACTTCGATGCAGAGGTTCAATTTAGCACAACTCTTGTTGAAAACCCCATTTTTTCTTTCTATAATATATATCGGTGATAAAATGAAAAAAACAATTTGGATAGCAACGAGCAATGCTCATAAAGTCGAAGAGTTTCAGACGATGTTGAAGGATTGCCAAGTTAAATGCTTAAAAGATCTAGGTCATAAGATTGATATTGTAGAAGATGGTACAACATTTGAAGAGAATGCGCTAATTAAAGCTCGTACTTTATTTAATGAACTTCATGAACCTGTAATCAGTGATGATTCTGGTTTGGAAGTAGATGCGATGGATAAGAAGCCAGGTGTGTATTCAGCTCGTTTTTTAGGTGAAGACACAAGCTATGATATCAAGAATCAATATATTATAGATCAGGTAAAGGGAAAAACGCGTACGGCTCGTTATGTGTGTGTCATTGCCTACATTGATGAAGATGGAAAAGAACATGTATATCGTGGAGAGTGTGAAGGTTTGATTCATGATAAAATGGTTGGAACAAATGGCTTTGGATATGATCCAATTTTCTATTATCCTGAATTTAAGACAACACTTGCCAATGTGAGTGAAGAAAAGAAAAATAGTGTATCTCATAGAGGGGTTGCACTTGAGAAATTTTTAAAGGATTGGAGTAAATAATATGTTGCATGTAGTATTGTATGAACCTGAGATTCCTCAGAATACAGGAAATATCATTCGAACTTGTATGGCTACGGGTTCGCGTTTACATTTAATTGAACCATTGGGTTTTTCTTTGGATGAAAAGCATTTGCGTCGTTCAGGAATGGATTATATTAAGGATGCGGATATCCATATTCATAAAGATTGGGATGCGTTTGTGGCTGAAAATCCAAGTGAACACTATTATTTTATGACTCGTTATGGTAAAAAAGCACCTAGTGAATTTGATTTTACTAAAGAAGAAGGCGATGTTTATTTGGTTCTTGGAAAAGAAAGTACGGGTGTTGATAAAAAAATTCTTCAACATCATTTAGATACCTGTATGCGTTTGCCTATGGTCGCAAATGCGAGAAGTTTGAATTTGTCCAATTGTGCTGCCATTATCGTTTATGAAGTATTACGCCAACTTGATTATCCTGGACTAAGTACACATGAAGAACTTAAGGGAGAGGATTGGCTTGAAAATCTTAAGATTGATTGATCGTTATAAAGATTCGTTTGAAAAGCGAATCTTTATTTTTATTATATTTATAACAATGTATTGGTTGTGGCAGAATATTTGGCAGTTATTATTATTTTATAAAGTATATGTTATAACTGATTATGAAAGCTTGTTCAATTTGCAGGCGCATCTATCCAATTATGAATCGAGTGTTTTGATTCGTATTATATATTATGTGATTTCAAATCCATCATTGAACATGGCTGGTCTAGTTAGTTGTATAAAATTGATAGACATAATGGGAATTGTAGGATTGCTGATTTTGGCTCAAAAATATCGAATTATTATGATTTTAAATGTATTTAAGTACGTTTGGTGTACCATTTGGATTGTAAAAGGTATGAATTCTGCAAGTGTATATTTGGTAATAAATTGTTTAAAATGGCTTTCAATAGGCGGTTTGATCCTTGTTGGTATAGTGATTCTTCAATGGCTTTTTGGCTTGGTACGAATAATCCTAGAAAGCGATAGATTTGTTCACAATTTGTAGACAACGTTATACATTTTATAAATTATGTACAATTTTTTACAAAATCACACAATTTACCACAATTTATATTGAGATGCTTTATATAAAGGCTATTAAGAAATATTTAAGAAATTAATTACTAAAAAGTGCAAATGATTTTTGTACGAAAATTTGCAACAAAAATTAAATCTTGTTAAACTTCAGTTGTTGTAACGAAGAGGTGATATGATGAATTTTATCGAAAAGCACAGTAAAATTTTAGCCATAAGCCTATGTCTATTGACTTCTGGACCAATTGTTTCGACAATGTATGCTAAAGAAGTTCAACCAGGATGGCATGGTGAAGGCGCAGATCGTTATTATGTTTTAAAATCAAATCGTCAGACAGCTACTGGTTTAACAAAAATCGATAAGGAACTTTATTATTTTAATAATAATGGAGAAATGCAGTTTGGATGGCAGACTGTTTCAGATGAAACTTACTATTTCCAACAAGACGGAACTGCTGCAACAGGTTCTGTAACTATTCAGGGTAGTGAGTATAATTTCCAAAAAGAAGGTGTCCTTCTTCATGGTTGGAGTAATGATGGTAAATCATACTACGATGAAAAGGGAAACAAAACTTCAACAAACTGGGTTGAAGAAAATGGTTCAAAATATTATTTTGATGCCGATGGAAATTGTGTAACAGGATGGCAGGAAATCGATGGCCAGAAGTATTTCTTTGGTGAAGATGGAAAGATGGCTACAGGTCAATTTGATGTAGACGGAAAAACATATTTCACTCAAGAAGACGGTACATTCCGTACAGGATGGCAAGAGATCAACGGTCAAAAATTGTATTATGCAGAAAACGGTGAAGTAACTAAGAATCAAATCGTTGAAATCGAAGGTGCTAAATATGCGTTCGATGAAAATGGTAATTTGATTAAAAATGCCGAAAAAGATGGATATAAGATTGATGAAAATGGTGTTGCGACTGAAGTAACCCCTTCTGAGGAAACAACTCCAACTCAAGATACAACGACTCAATCTCAGACTCAGGCTCCAGCACAAACAACTACTCAAAGTGCTCCAGCTCAAAGTACAACAACTACAACACAAGCGCCAGCACAGACATCGACTCCTAGTGCTCCAGCTAATGATTATGTAGCTCCAACCCCAAGTGTGAACAGTTCAGCAATCGCTGCTGCTGCATTAGCACAAGTAGGAACTACACAAGATTGTACAATGTTAGTAACTAATGCTTTGAGAGCTGTAGGAATTAATTTCCACGGTTGGCCAGAAAACTATTTGAGTCTTGGTACAATCACATCAAGTCCAGTTGCAGGTGACATTATTGTTTATTCAGGACATGTCGCTATTTACATTGGAAACGGACAAGCAGTTCACGGTGGATGGAACGGAAGCCAGACTGTTGTAGCAAGCGTTTCTTGTGACAAGGCATTAATTGGATACGTTCACGTAGGCTAGATTGAATTCTAGCCTTTTTTTTTGTTTTTGTGGTAGAATTATTAATATATTTTCAAGGAGGTTTACTTATGAACTATATACAAACGCAAAAATTTAGTGATGTTTATGTTTCTTGTAAAACCATGATGCCTTTTCATCGAAATACAATCAGTGCCTTAAACGTGCTTGTGTATATGATGAAGGCGAAAACGCAGAAAATGAATTCGAAACAAAAATTAGCTTCTACCTTAAATCGTGCTTATGGAACGAAGGTGTCTTATGGTTTAACATCTTATGGAGATCTAGTTCAACTCGATGTTCGTTTTCAGTTTGTCCGTCCAGACTGGATTGAAGATAAAAGTTATTTAGACAAAATTAAAGATATTATGGATGAAGTTCTGTTTCATTCTGTATTGGATGAGGAAAACTTTAAGGAATCTGTGTATTTATTAAAAAATAGATTATTGGCACAAATGGATGATCCTGCTAATTTATCATGCATGTATGCCTTTGAGATGGCACATGATAAACATTCAATTTCAATTCCAGTGCAGGGAAGTTTAAAAGATTTAGAGACACTTACTTTAGACGATGTAAAAAAAGTCTATACGCTATATATGGATATGGCAAAACACTTCTATATCTGTGGTTATGTAACGGATGAATTGTATGATTATATTGATAGTTTAGATTCACATTGTGCTTTTATATCCGAAAGAACATTGCTTCCTGTAGTAGAAACAAGCTATAAAACGTTTGAAAAGGATATTGCGCAAACTTGTATTTCGCAAGTCTATTCGACAGGTGTTGATATTTCAAGTTCGGATTATGAGGCTGAACTCATTTTAAATAGTATTTTGGGGCAAAGCCAGAAGAATTTAATGTTTGATGAAATTCGTGAAAAGAATAGTCTTTGTTATTCTATAAGCTCTTCTATTATTCGCTTTGATGGAGCTTTATTAATTCATACGGGTGTGAATCGTAAGGATGTCACAAAAGTATTAAATTTGATAGAAACACAAATAGATCGATTATTGAATATGGATTATGATGATCGATATTTAGAAATCGCAAAGATGGACTATAAGGACCGTATTATTAGTGGATTAGATCATGCTCAATCTTTGATTGCGCAAGCTTTTTTAGATGATCTTTTACATCGCCAGCTCACGCCTGAGCAAAGAATTGAGAGAATTATGAAGGTGACAAAGGAAGATATTTCACGTGTTGCCTTACGATTGAATTTGGCTTCAGTGGCCATTGTTGCGGAGAAAGAAAATGAATTATAATTTGGATATTAAAAAAGAAACGTTGTCAAATGGTTTACAGGTGATTCTTGTTCATAAACCGGATTATCAAAAATCACTATTTCTTTTAGGCGCTAAAGTAGGTGGATTTGATATTGATCAAAGAGTAGATGGGCAAGTGATTAGACATAAGAGTGGGATTGCGCACTATTTAGAGCATCAAATGTTTTATTTGGATGGAGAAGATGTAAGTGATTTATTTGCGAACTTACAGTGTTCTACAAATGCATATACTTCTTATACAGAAACGGCATTTTATTTTTCGACTACGGCGGATGTGAAAAAGCCATTAAAACTTTTATTGGATTTTGTCGAAAATTTAGATGTGACAAATGAAACGATTGAAAAAGAAAAGGGGATTATTCTTAGTGAATATGATATGTATCAACAATCGCCTGAACAACGTCTTTTTAAAGAAACTTTGATTTCTTTATTTCAATATCATCCAATGAAAGTGGATGTACTCGGTTCAAAAGAAGATATTCAAGATATGAGCATGGAGGATTTAAAACAATTTTATGCATTAAATTATGATCCTAGTAAATTGTGTCTTGTGGGTGTAACTGGAAAAGATACAAATGAAATCATGGATTGGATCAAGGAATGTCAAAAAGATGTGTTGAGTAAGTTAAATAAAAAGATTGAGCGTGTCTTTAAAAAAGAGCCAAAGGAAGTAAATCGCAAAGAGTATGTCGATCATATGGATATTCATCAGCCATTTGTATGTGTTGGATATAAGATGGATGCTTGCAAGACAAAGGCAGAAGCATTCGAAAAAGATTTTGCAGTGAATATGTGGTTAGATTCTATCATGGGTCCTTTAAATCCTAAATTTCAGGAATGGCTAGATCAAAGAATCTTTACACAGTTTGTAGGCGCAGAAGCGGATTTTACTTTGGATCATAGTTATATCTTGTTTTATGCTCAAACAGTAAATCCAAATGCCTTTATTGAACTTGTAAATGAGCTTGTACAGAATAAGTCGATTTCTGATGAAGACTATCAGTCGTTGCATGCACAGGCAATCGCAAATAATTTGCGTGGCTTAGATCATTTTGATGGCTTGGCCAATGATTTACTTCGAAGTCACTTTGAGGAGTATGACTATATTGAAAATTTAAATAGCATTCAAAATATGAAAATTGAGCAGGTACATGCCTATATTAAGGATTTGGATTTCTCACATTCTTGTGTGACAAAAATTCTTCCGAATGACTCTATCTGATCTAATTTGTGTTTTTTTAAACGAATTAGAGGGGAAAAGCGCATGTAAAACGCATAAAAAGACGACCTATAGATAAGATAGGTCGTTTGTTTTATATGTGACATATTTGTAGAATACCATTGAAGAAGGATGGTGATAAATATGGTGGTCAGAATTGAAGGAGGATAATCAATTATGAATGCGTTTAGTATCGTGGGAAAAATTACGGACATGCCAATATTAAAGGAGACAAGCAATGGATTAAAGACTTGCGAGCTTCCAATTCGAGTGCAGCGTAATTTTCCAAATTCAGAAGGTGTTTATGAAAGTGATGATGTGGTCGTTGAAGTATGGCGAGGTCTTGCAGAAACTGTAAGCGCTTCGTGTAAGATTGGAGATTATGTAGGAATTAATGGTCGTATTCATTCGCGTAAATACCAGAAGGATGACAGGGTATATCTAAACTATGGCTTTGTAGCTGAAAAAGTTGATTTTCTACGTTGATCAACAGATAAAATACATGAATTAAGAAAACACATCCACAAAAAAAGAAGCGATCAATTCGCTTCTTTCAGACTGTTGACAAAGTGACTGTCGACAGTCTTTTTAAAATCTGATAGAATATCTGTGGCAGAAACGTACTTCATAAACCCAAAATAGTCGACGTTTCTGCCATTTATTATGCCAAAAATGATATAATTATAGAGGGTTTATGGAGGATATCACAATGGCTATGACTAACAGAAACAACGCAAAATTAGATTGCATGATTTACTATAC
>OJJT01000289.1_pt1 | contig 28734 bp, 27 predicted proteins | sample 1596281 | NCBI WGS metagenome assembly OJJT01 (sample SAMEA4350145, study PRJEB24818) | metagenome | biome: human; feature: gut; material: faeces | place: Denmark | collected 2013-09
TTAGAGTCTGTGTTTGTTTGTTAGGTCTTTTATCTGTCGGTTCTATCTTTTTTCAGTTTTTGTACGTTCTATTTGTTTTTGTTTTTTTTTTTTTCAAGCAGAAGACGGCATACGAGATTTCTGCCTGTCTCGTGGGCTCGGAGATGTGTATAAGAGACAGACCCTGCGGGGTAAACCAATACGCAGCCGGGGCTGCTGACTTTAGCCGTCCTCCCCTACTTTTTCCGGCCGGCCAGGGTGTGGAGCTTTTGGATAGCTTCTTTGATACCGCCCACTTCGTTGATAAGGCCTGCATTTACAGCCTCCTCACCCACAAGGATGGTGCCCAGGTCCTTGGTGAGGACTCCGGTTTCCATCATGAGCTCTTCCATACGGCTTCTGGTGATGTCGCAGTGGGAGCAAACGAAGCCGGTGATACGGTTCTGGATCTGTTTGAAGTAGTCAAAGGTCTGGGGAGCGCCGATGACGGTGCCGCTCATACGCACGGGGTGGATGACCATGGTTCCTGTGGGAACGATATAAGAATAGTCGGCGCTGACGGCAATGGGAACGCCGATGGAATGGCCGCCGCCAAGCACAAGGGAAACGGTGGGCTTGCTGAGGGAGGCGATCATCTCCGCTATGGCAAGGCCCGCTTCCACATCGCCGCCCATGGTGTTCAGAAGGATAAGAAGACCTTCTATTTTACTGCTGTCCTCTATGGCGGCCAGCTGGGGAAGGATGTGCTCGTATTTTGTTGTTTTGGAGGAGCTTCCCAGGTTGTCATGGCCTTCGATTTCCCCGATGATGGTTATCATATGGATGGCTTTGTCGTTTTCTCCGTGACGCTCCAGCGTCAGCTGTCCGGTTTCCTCGATTCTTTCATCCCTTTGCTTTTCTTCGTCTGCTTTATTGCTGCTCATATTGTCTGCTCCTGTCCCGCGAAAAAACCGCGTTTGCTGTTATCCGTTTGTTTTTCGTATTGTTTGCAGGTCAGGCGGGTTTTATGCGCCAAAGCAATTGTTTCCGGGAGGAAAAAGCGGGAAGAAAAAAGTGCGCCGGAATAATAATGGAATTTTCCGGCACACTTTTATAAAAGCTTTTTATGATTTATAAGGGGTTCAGTTACTGTCCAACCATAAAGCAAGCGCAAAAAAATGCGCCGGCCTGCTAAACGTTTACCCTTCCTTATTCTATAGCAGATCGAAATCGTCACCCTCTTCAAAACGGTCAATATCGAAGCACATCTCCTCTTCCTTCGGCTCATATGCAAAATCCATTTCCCTTGGGACATGCTTCTTGGGACCGGGCAGCGGGTTGGGAATGGGTTCCCCGGGCAGCGGCGAACCAGCAGGCGCTTCCAGCCTTGCTTCAATTCCCACAGCCATGAAGGAAGCCTGCGCAGACGCTTCTTTTTCGGAAGCGCCCGGGTGATGCCTTCTTTTTTTGGGAAGGGACTGCTTTTCTTTATTTTTCCTGTTTTTATCCTTTTCAAAGCAGCACATGCTATGTACCCCCATACCGGCAAATACACCCCAGAAAAGCAGCGTTATCGTCTGCTTTTCCAGGCTGGTGCCAAATATCAGATCACTGATAAGAAGAAAAGCAAAAGGCAGAATCCAGATAATTCCCAGATTTCCCTTTTGTTCAAAAAATCCGAATACATAAAAAAACGCAGAAAACAGCAGCGGGAGGAAGTAAAACAGCGCTTCCCTGCCGGCAAGGCTTGCCCAGCCGGTCTGTCCTGACTCCATATTTGCCAAAAACCATTCCTGCAGCACCTCCGCAACGCTCCCGCCGAAAAGAAAAAGCCGGAGGCAGAGCGCGCCTGCAAAACCGCACAGGGCGGCGATAAAAAAAGCTGCCGTTTCTTTAATTCTTGTTTTAGCACGGACACCGCGGCGTTCCAGATACAGGATCCCCAGAAGTCCCAGAAGAAATACGCTCAGGAAATAATAATCCAGGAATGAAAAAATCCCCGCCGCAAAGCCGGCCAGAAAAAGAATCAGTCCTGCCGCCGCAGATTTCCTTCCGCATTTCTTAAGCTTGCCAAGCATGGCTCCCACTATTAACAGAAGCAGGGAAAAACAGAACATACGCAGGCCTTCCGGCGTGGCGGACAGACAGTATTCCACATATACCGGAAGCAGGGCCGCCGCCGTCACGGCCGCCACCGCAGCGATTTTCCCCGCAATCATACGCACAGCCGGATACAGCAGGGCAATGGCTGCAATCTGCAGGGCCAGCTGTAAAAGAATACAGTTATTTTCCCACACACCGATCATGGAAAACAGACAGGTAAGAAGGAACAGAAAAATTTCGTTAAAATGAAGCCCTGTCAGCCTCACAGGCTGTCCTGCCGTAGCGGCTGCGATTATATACAGGCTTTTATCGCCGTACAGCCCGGCGCCGCCGGAGGAAGCCATCCAGAGCCGCAGAAGCAGGGCCGCCGCAATGGCAAAAATAAGGAAAAGGCATTCCCACAGCTGGGCATGCTTTAATTCCGGTCTTACTTCAGCCCGTTTTTCCGCCAGCATATGAACCGGCGTATAAACCGCCAGGACCAACAGCAAAGCACAGCCTGCCGTTCCGAGGAAATAATAAGGCCAGCCAAGATCCAGCATAGTACAGATCAGAGAAATCTGCGCAGTAAAATAAATACAGATTACCAGACCGTACAATGCCCACAATATATAATTAAACCTGCATCTGAGATATCTCATGCTTCCCCCCGATTCGAACAGTTTGTATAGACGAACTGTTACAGGCATCCTGCCGTTTATAACCGTTGTGCGATGGACAGGATGCCTGCTGCCGCCGCATATTTGTCCAGTCTGCGTATTTACCGCGCAGCTTGGTACGAACTGCTGCCTTCTTTTAACACACAGGGCCGCACCGGATAACCGGCGCGGCCCGCTGAGTTTAGATAGCGGCAAGCGCTTGCTCCAAATCCGCTATAATATCTTCCGCATTCTCGATTCCCACAGAGAAGCGGATAAGATCCGGATTGACTCCGGCTTCCTTCAGCTGCTCGTCGTTCATCTGCCTGTGTGTATGGCTGGCAGGATGAAGCACACAGGTTCTGGCATCCGCAACGTGCGTCACGATAGCCGCCAGCTCCAGCTTATCCATCATTAGCTCCGCTGCATGCCTTCCGCCCTTCAGACCGAAGGAAATCACGCCGCAGGTACCGTTCGGCATATATTTGCATGCCAGTTCATAATATTTGCTGCTCTTTAAGCCAGGATAGTTCACCCAGGCCACCTTTTCATGATTTTCCAGGAAGCTCGCCACCTTCATGGCGTTTTCACAGTGTCTGGGCATTCTCAGATGAAGCGTTTCCAGCCCCACGTTCAGAAGGAACGCATTCTGCGGCGACTGGATGGAGCCAAGATCGCGCATCAGCTGTACCGTTGCCTTCCTTATGTACGCTTCCTTTCCGAATTTTTCCGCATATATGATGCCGTGATAGGAATCATCGGGTTCACACAGGCCCGGGAACTTTTCCGGATAAAGGCTCCAGTCAAAATTGCCGGAGTCCACAATGGCGCCGCCTACGCACATGGCATGTCCGTCCATGTACTTGGTGGTGGAATGGGTAACGATATCCGCCCCCCATTTAAAAGGATTGCAGTTAATGGGCGTGGCAAAGGTATTGTCCACAATCAGAGGCACCTGATGGGCGTGGGCCGCCTTTGCAAATTTTTCAATGTCAAGCACCACCAGCGCGGGGTTGGCAATGGTTTCCGCCAGCACACATCTTGTATTTTCCTGAAAAGCCTGGCAGAGGGTTTCATAGTCCGCATCCGGATCCACGATAGTGCAGGAAATTCCCATTTTCTTCATTGTTACGGCGATGAGGTTGAAGGTGCCGCCGTAAACGGTGGAAGAAAGCACCACATGGCTGCCCGCCTCACAGATATTGAACACCGCATAATAGTTAGCGGCCTGGCCGGAGGATGTGAGCATGGCCGCCACGCCGCCCTCCAGCTCGCAGATCTTCTGCGCGACACAGTCATTGGTGGGGTTCTGGAGCCTGGTGTAAAAATAGCCGTCCTCCTCCAGATCGAAAAGGCGTCCCATCTGCTCGGAGGTATCGTATTTATAAGTGGTTGTCTGATAGATGGGAAGGACCCTGGGTTCCCCGTTTCCGGGCTTCCAGCCCGACTGGATACATATTGTTTCTTTTGCGTATGGTTTCTTCATTCGTATGCTCCCTTTAGGATTTACTCATCCCAGTTATGATATACCGCCTGCACGTCGTCATCGTCATCCAGCAGATCCAGCGTACGCTGCAGGTTCTTTAATGCTGTTTCATCGGTAAGCTCCACATAATTCTGGGGGATCATGGTCACTTCGGCGCTTGCCAGGACAATGCCGGCTTCCTCCAGCGCTTTCTGCACAGCCTCCAGATCATCGGGAGCCGTAAGGATTTCAAAGCTGTCTTCCTCTTCGCCAAAATCCTCCGCGCCGGCATCCAGAGCCATCATCATCAGATCATCCGCTTCCATTTCACATTCTTCCTTGTCGATGATGATCTGTCCTCTTTTGTCAAACATGAAGGATACGCAGCCGGGTGTCCCGATGCTTCCGTTGCCCTTGGTAAAGGCGCTCCTTACATTGGCGGCCGTACGGTTCTTATTATCGGTAAGCGCATCAACTATGATGGCGATGCCGTTGGGGCCGTAGCCTTCATAGGTTACGTATTCATAATTTACATTTCCCACATCGCCGGCGGCCTTCTTGATGCCGCGTTCAATGGTATCGTTGGGCATGTTGTTGGCCTTTGCTTTGGCAATCACCTGGGAAAGCTTGAAGTTATTGGCCGGATCCGGGCCGCCCTCCTTTACCGCAACGGCAATTTCCCTTCCCAGAATGGTAAAAATTTTGCCCTTGGCAGCATCATTTTTTTCTTTTTTATGTTTAATGTTTGCAAATTTTGAATGTCCTGACATTTTTTCTTTCTCCTTTTTTATCCATCACTTGTTTCCGCTTTCTCCCGCCTTATCCTGGCCGGAGGAACGCCTGTCTTCTTCTGTTTTCCCGGAAAGGGGCCGCTCTTCACAGGCGGCGCCGCTTTCTTCGGGGAGCTTTTTCACAAGGACCGTCTTTATCATTTTGTTTTCCACGGAAAGCACCTTGAAATCATATCCGTCGATCCGGATATCAAACTGCTCGTCCGGCTCGGGGATATGCTCCAGCTTTGCAATCAGGAATCCGTTTAACGTCTCAAACTCGCTTTCATCAAAGGAAATGTCAAACAGCTCCTCCAGCTCCTCCAGAGGAGTCTTCCCTTCTATGATGTATTCGTCCTTGCTCTTTTCCCTGATATAGGATTCATCCACATCATATTCATCCAGAATATTGCCTACTATTTCTTCCAGTATATCTTCCATGGCTATCATGCCCGCGGTCTGCCCGTATTCGTCCAGGACAATAACCATCTGGCACTTGGTGGACTGCATTGTCTTGAACAGGGAATCCACCTTCCTCGTCTCAGGTATGAACCTGGCATCCCTGAGCAGCCCGGGAATATCCCGGACCTTCATTCCCGGATCGGTCGCAGACTGTCTGCGCAGGGCATCCTTCATATGGAGAATTCCGATGATATGATCAATATTTTCTTCATACACCGGGTATCTGCTGTTGCGTCCGTTCAGCATGAACTGGATCGCATCGCCGAAGGTCATCTCACAGTCAATGGCCACGATATTCGTACGGTTGGTCATGATATCCTCGGCACGCTTGTCCCCGAATTCAAAAATATTGGTTATCATCTCCGCTTCGCTGGCCTGGATTACGCCCTGCTCATGGCCTTCATTTACCATGGAAATGATCTCTTCCTCCGTCACATCAATGCTGTCTTCATCCGGATGCATGCCGAACAGCTTCAGTATCCCGTACGCCGTGACGGAAAAAAGTCCCGTCAGAGGCGCAAAAATGGTCATAACGGCGGAAACGGGCTTAATCATCCTGTAAGCCCATTTCTCCGGTGACCGGGAAGCCAGCTTCTTCGGTATCAGTGTGCCGAAAACCAGCAGTATGTAAAGCAGAAGAATCACGGTAATCACCAGGGAAGCGGCCGTAATCAGCCCTCCCGCAAAAGGAGACAGCCCTGCCTGCCTTTCCGCAAGCGCCCGGAGCATTTTCCTGATATGGGAGCTCCAGACACGCAGATACATGCCGCCCATGCACAGGTTCAGAAAGGTTACCACCAGCTGAACCGTATTAACGTACCGGGACGGCTTTCCCACAAGCCTGCTCAGCAGAAGAGACCTTTTATCATTCTCCTCTATCGCTTTTCTTTCCACCTCTTTTTCATTCAGTCCATGAATCGCAGCGCCGAAGCCGTAACAATATGCTTCCAGGAGCAAAAGCCCCAGAAATAAAAGTATACTGGCAGTAGGCCCACCATCGTCCATTCTATCAACTCCTTTTCAAACTCATCTTAATATATCATCTTGGTAAAAAAACGTCAAGAAACCTGGCTTAGCTTATGTATTTAATTCCAGGCTGATTTTCAGGGCCTGGTTTACACGGGCCATGGTGGATTCATCCAGATGACAGACTTTTGTCTTTAAACGCTGCTTGTCAATTGTCCGCAGCTGTTCCAGGAGAATGACGGAATCCTTTACAATATCATACTCCCCTGCGCGAAGCTCAATATGCGTGGGGAGCTTCGCTTTATTCATCCTGGAGGTAATTGCGGCGCAAATCACAGTAGGGCTGTGTTTGTTTCCCACATCGTTCTGTATGATCAATACCGGCCTGATTCCGCCCTGCTCCGATCCAATTACCGGTCTTAAATCCGCATAATAGATATCTCCGCGTCTCATGTCCTGATCTCCTTCTTCTCCGGAAAGCGTTACATCCTTACAGGCAGCCGCAGCGTCTTAAGTATTCCGGCTGTCTTGCAATATTATTGCCTGTTTTTCGGAAGGTATTCAGGTAGGGTGATTTTTGGAGCGTATTTGAAAACTGCTTTCCTCTCTAGCGGAAATCCCGGAAGGAGTCCTTGCTGTAAACGGTTTCCCCGTCCCTCACATAGACTCTGGGAACCCGCTTATTCAGACAGCAGGCCAGCTCATAATTAAAGCGGCCGGAAAGCTCTCCCAGCTCCTCCATGGTTATGGCATCGTCCCCGTCCGGTCCTATGAGGGTGACCACGTCGCCTTCCTTCGCTTCGGGTATCCCGGTGACATCCACCATAAACTGATCCATGCATATCCGTCCCAGAATCGGCGCGCGTTTTCCCGCGATCAGCACGCTGCCCTTGTTGGAAAGGCCTCTGGGATATCCATCCCCATATCCGGCCGGTATGGTGGCTACCCGGGTGGGAGCCTGCGTCACGAAGGTCCCGCCGTAGCTGACAGCCCTGCCGGCTTCCAGTTCTTTTATGTATACGATGCGGCTTCTTAAGGAGAGCACCGGCTCTAAAGGAACGATATCCTTTGCCACCTGCTCCGACGGCCACAGGCCGTAAAGGGTGATTCCTGCCCTGACCACATCCAGGTTTGCTTCCCCAAGCCCTACGATGCCGGCGCTGTTGGAACAGTGCTGCACGGGAATATGTATGCCCAGCTCCCTGCGGATCCGTCCAGTAAAATCAAGGAACTGTTCCAGCTGCTGCCTTGCCGGCGTCTTATCCGTTTCATCAGCCCTGGCAAAATGAGTGAAAATCCCTTCGATTTCAATCCCCGGAGTTTCCATGCATTTTCTGACAAAGGCAAGGCCGCTCTCATCCGGACGGATTCCGATACGGCTCATTCCCGTATCCACCTTGATATGTATTTTCACAGGGCGACCGCAGGAAACGGCCGCTTTTCCCATTTCCTCCAGCATATCCTCACGGAACACGGCCGGGCGGATTTCCTCTCTTGCCATTTTCTCATAGCAGTAGGGAAAGGTATAGCCCAGAATCAGCACCGGTTTGCGTATGCCGCTGCCCCGTAATATCAGGGCTTCTTCCACCGTTGCCACGGCAAAGCCGTACAGGTACGGCAAATCCTCTATTTCATGGGCAATGGGCACCGCCCCATGGCCATAGCCGTCTGTTTTCACCACGGCAATGATCTTCGTCTCCTCCCGGAGATTGGCTTTCATGGCGGCCATATTGTGTTTTATCGCATCCAGATCCACCGTCGCCCATATTCTGTCATAATTATTCATCTTATTTTTACCTCCCGCATATCGCAGGTTGCCTGCGATTCTGCATCAATCAGTAGTTTGAAAGGAATTTTAAGCTTCTCCCGCACCCGGCACTGCAGTCTTTTCTTACAGTACTTTATTTACAGTGTTTTCTTTACGGCGTTTTCTTTAAAAGCTCCGGAAACAGGGCTTCCAGTTCCAGGGTCAAATCGCCGGCAGTGACGCCGTATTCGCTTTTTTTATGCGCGGCCCGGTCTCCTACCATACCATGCAGATACACTCCCGCACAGGCGGCATCAAAGGCATACATTCCCTGGGCGGAAAGTCCGGCCAGAATGCCGGTGAGCACGTCGCCGCTGCCCGCCGTGGCCATACCGCTGTTGCCGGTAAGATTCATATACAGCCTTCCCTCCGGGCTTCCCACCAGCGTGCGTGCGCCCTTACAGATAAATGCGGCCTGCAGCCTGGCTGCCCATTCCAGGGTCAGTGCAGCCGCTTCTTTTTGGATTTCATCCGTTTTCTTTTCCGCAAGCCTGCCGAATTCTCCCGGATGCGGCGTAAGGATCAGCTCGCGCCTTGTTTCCGGCTCCTGCTGCCTTTGTATCAGCTCATCCAGAAGCTCTCTGTGTTCTGCCAGCAGATTCAGCGCATCCGCGTCTATTATCAGAGGCTGCATCGTCTGCTTTAGCACCGCCTCCAGTATCCGCAGTGCTTCCGGGCTTTTTCCAAACCCCGGGCCGACAGCGATTACATTCGCCCAGGCACAGGCCTCTCTCAGCTTTTCTTCCGCCTGCGGCGTCCATTCCTCATAGGTGGTGAGCATGGCTTCCGGCAGTGCGGTCTGCATAATAACACGGTTGCTTTCCGGCGTCACCGCCCGCACCATGCCCGCGCCGCTTTTTAACACGGCCGCTGCAGACAGCTCGCAGGCGCCCGCCATTCCCCGGCTTCCCGCGATCAGGAGCACCTTACCAAAGGTGCCCTTATTTCCCTCCTGGAGCCTTACCGGCAGGAATCCCCTGTCTTCTTTGTTCCAGGTGAAAATCCGGGGATACTCTCCCAGAAAGCCTTCCTGTGTAATTCCGATATCGGCGCAGATCACCTTTCCCGCATACCGGGCGCCCGGATATAAAACAAGTCCCAGCTTGCGGAATCCAAAGGTTACCGTTACATCCGCCTGTACGGCGCAGCCCATCACCTCCCCGGTATCCCCATGGATGCCGGAAGGGATATCTACGGAAAGGACATAGGCGTCCTGTGCGTTGATATATTCCACTGCCTCCGCGAAGCTGCCTTCCACAGGCCTTGTCAGTCCAATGCCAAAAATCGAGTCTATGATAATATCATATTCCCGTTCCGGAAGTTTGCGCATGACCCGGTATCCATAGTTTTCAAGAATTTTAAGCTGGGCCGCCGTTTCCGCGGAACACTTTTCTTCTTTGCCCAGCAGTACAAAATCCACCGGAAAGCCCGCCTGGCTCAGCAGCCTGCCTATGGCCAGCCCGTCGCCGCCGTTATTGCCGGTGCCTGCGGCAACCAGCGTTCTGTTGGCAGGAGGCACCGGCCCAAAGGGGCGCATCGCTTCCTTCAGCTTCTTATCCCGTGCGATCAGTTCTTCCGCACAGGCCAGCGCCGCCCTTTCCATCAGCACCATGGAAGGCATGCCGAAATGTTCTATTGTATTTCCATCACAGCGTTTCATTTCCGCCGAGGTAACCAGATATTCCATTTTTATCTCCCCGCAAACCACAGCTTCCGAATTCCCAAATCATGCAAAAATGCGTCCTGAGCCTGCTGCCCTGACGCATTTACCAGACTGCCGCATTCCCGTCCGGGAACACGGCACCCTTTATACAAGCCTGTCTTTACGCCTCACCGGAAGCGTTCTTTTCTTTCTCTTCCAACTCGTTTTCATATTGATTTATCATATAGGACAGCTTGATGAGGCTGTCCGACAGGTGTACGTTTTCCACCTGTACGCTGTCAGGCACATCCAAATCCACATGGGCGAAATTCCATATGGCCTTGATTCCCATTCCCACCAGCTTTTCAGCTGCGGCGGCCGCGCCTTCCTTCGGTATGGTAAGCACCGCGATATCAATATTGTTTTCCCTGACAAATTCCTGCATTTCTTCCATGGGGCGGACCTTCATCCCGCGGATCATTTTTCCGTGCAGCTTTTCATTGATATCAAATACGCCTGTGAAAATGAAGCCGCGGCGCTCAAAATTCATATAATTAGCCAGCGCCTGGCCAAGATTGCCCGCACCAATGATTATCAGATGATGCTTTTTATCCAATCCGAGTATCTTGCCGATCTCGGTATACAGATACTCCACGTTATAGCCATACCCCTGTTGTCCGAAGCCTCCGAAATTATTGAAATCCTGCCGGATCTGGGATGCGGTAACATGCATCAGCCTGCTCAGCTCCTGAGAGGAAATGCGTTCCACGCCACTGTCCTTCAGTTCACCAAGGTACCGGAAATATCTGGGAAGACGCGCGATTACTGCCTGTGAAATTTCTTTATCCAATTTGTTACGCCTCCATTCTTTTTTCCAAGCCCATTGTAACTGCTTTGTATCCGCAGTTACAGGCAAAAATCCATCCCGGCCTGCTTTTGGCGACGGATTTCCGCTTCCAGGCGCCGCATTTTGTATGGTCTGTGCAGCAAATGCACAGACCTGTCCTGCGGCTGAACCCATTACTTAATTATTATAGACATATGTTAAAAAAATGTCAATGAATTAAATAGGTTTGAATTGACAGCCCGTCCCTTCAACGGTAAACTTGTGGGGGTGGGCCTGACGTCCTGCGCCGTTCTCAGGCGGGGTACGCTAAGCAGGGCGGAAGGGAAAAGGGATTTAAGGGCAAAAAAGAAAATAATTATAGAGGTGAGTTGGGATGGTTTTATCTTGTCAGAATGTGAATAAGGCTTTTCATGAGAAGCAGGTGTTCAGGAATTGTTCTTTTCATATAGAGGATTATGAGAAGGCGGCTGTGGTGGGGATTAACGGGGCCGGGAAGACTACTTTGCTGCGGATTATTGTGGGAGAGCTGGAGGCTGACAGCGGGCAGGTGGTCTTCGGGAAGGATAAGAGCTTCGGATATCTTCCACAGAATGCTGAGGTGGACAGTGAACATACGATCTATGATGAGCTTCTTGAGGTGAAGCGGGATGTGATCGCGCTGGAGGAGCGGATCCGGCAGTGTGAGCTGGAAATGAAGCATGTGGAAGGGGAGGCGCTGGCTGCTTTGATGGAGCAGTATGCGCTTTATACGCATCATTTTGAGCTGGCGGACGGGTACAGCTACCGGAGCGAGATCGTGGGAGTTTTGAAGGGGCTCGGGTTTACGGAGGAGGAGTTTTCCAAGAAGGCCTGTACGTTGTCGGGCGGTCAGAAAACAAGGGTGGCTTTGGGTAAGCTTCTGCTTGACAGGCCGGATTTGATCATTCTGGATGAGCCTACGAACCATCTGGACATGTCTTCCATCGCCTGGCTGGAAAACTATCTTCTGAATTATAAGGGCGCGGTTTTGATCGTGTCCCATGACCGGTATTTCCTGGATAAGATCGCGACGAAAATTATTGAGCTTGACGGTACGGAGGTTTCCGTTTTTTCAGGGAATTATTCGGATTATGCAGTGAAAAAGGAGCAGGTCCGGGCGGCGCGGTGGAATGCTTACATGAATCAGCAGCAGGAAATCAGGCATCAGGAGGCGGTAATCGAGAAGCTGCGTTCCTTTAACCGTGAAAAATCCATCCGGAGGGCGGAAAGCCGGGAAAAGATGCTTCAGAAGATTGAGGTGCTGGACAAGCCGGTGGAAACGCGGGCGGATATGCGGATGGAGCTGCATCCCAGGATCATGAGCGGGAACGATGTGCTGGATGTTGAAAATCTGGCAAAGGCGTTCGGGCCGGAACGGCTGTTTGAGGGGCTGTCTTTTTCCATAAAGCGCGGGGAGCATGTGGCGGTTATCGGTGACAACGGGACGGGGAAAACCACGATTTTAAAAATCATCAACGGGCTTGTGGAACAGGATGCCGGGAATATCCGGCTGGGGACAAAGGTACATATCGGATATTATGATCAGGAGCATCATGTGCTGCATCCTGACAAAACGTTGTTTGAGGAAATCTCGGATGAGTATCCCGCGCTCACAAATACGGAAATCAGGAATGTTCTGGCGGCGTTTCTTTTTACCGGGGACGATGTGTTCAAGCAGATTAAGATGCTTTCCGGCGGGGAACGGGGACGTGTGTCTCTGGCCAAGCTGATGCTGTCTGAAGCAAATTTCCTGATTCTGGATGAGCCTACGAACCATCTGGATATCATGAGTAAGGAAATCCTGGAGGACGCCATCAACAGCTACAGCGGCACGGTGCTTTATGTGTCCCATGACCGTTATTTTATCAACCGCACGGCTTCCCGGATTCTGGAGCTTTGCAACGGCGGGTTTACCGGGTATCTTGGGAATTACGATTATTATCTGGAGAAGAAGGCGGAAAATACAGTGCTTTCTTCAGGGACCGGCGGAGCCTTCCCTCCTGCTGCCGGCGGGATAAAATCCGAAGCCTCCTCTGCCGCTTCTTCCAGCCTGAAGCAGGACTGGCAGTCGCAGAAGGAAGCGCAGGCCGCTTTGCGGAAGAAGGAAAACGCCCTGAAAAGGTGTGAGGAGCAAATCGAACGTCTGGAAACCCGCAGCCAGGAAATCGATGCGGAAATGCTGCGGCCCGAGGTATGCACGGATGTTGCCAGGCTGCAGGCGCTGGCCAGGGAAAAGGAGCAGGTTGAGGAAGAGCTTCTGCTTAAAATGGAGGAATGGGAAAGCCTGTCGGATTAACCGGCAGGCCTTTTTTGTATGGAAAAGGTATCTGCGAGAAGAAGCCAGTTGGCCCGGAAAAGCTGCATGATCTGCCAGTAGCCCATGCCTCTCAGGCCATAGCTTTTTACCAGGCGGAATTTTTCGCGCAGGCTGCGGACATCCTCAAACCAGACCTCGTGTTCCACCCCGTCCCTTGTATAGCGGAACCATGGGGACATGGCAGTGCTGTCAAAAAGGATTTCAGCATTGTTTTCAATTGCTATCTGGACGGCTTCTATGTTGCCGATGGTATCGGCTTTGCTCTCGCCTCTTATGTAGGGGAGGGGCCAGTCGTAGCCGTAATTGGGTATGCCCAGATCGATTTTTTCGGGAGGGATTTTTGTTATGGCGTATTCCACCACCTCGATCACTTTGTTGAGGGGCGCGACGGCCATCGGCGGACCGTAGGTATACCCCCATTCGTAGGTCATGAGGAGTACGCTGTCCGCCGCCCTTCCCAGTCCTTCATAATCCTTTCCTTCATAGAGAAGGCCGGTCTGGGTATCGGATATCTTGGGCGCGAGCGCGACGGAAAGGGTGTAGCCTTCCGCATTGGCTGCCGCCCTCGTTTCCGCCACAAAGGCGGTGAAAGCGTCCCGGTCTTCAGGAAGGATGTATTCAAAATCGATATCCACACCCTGATAGCCTTTCTGTTCCATGGTAAACAGCAGCTGTGCAATCAGGGTATCCCTGACCGGCTGGTTATTGACCAGGACGGAAATCAGGTAATTATTAAACATGCCGTCCGCCCCGAAGGGCGTCAGGGTCAGGATGGGAGCCACGTCCTCCAGGAGCGCCGCCTGAATCATGAAGCTTTCATCAATCGCCGGGGGAATAAGGTTCCCTCCCGTAGTAAACCCATAAGAAAAAATGGATAAGGAGGACAGGTATGGCAGGGTCTGGTTGAGCACATAGTTGCTGATAAACGGATAGGCATAGCCGTTGACATATGCATCGTACCGGCCGGCACTCCCCTCTCCCGTTATCCGTAAAAGAAGCGCCATGCCCACTGCCAGGCGGTAGGGATAGGGAATCTGATTATCGTAAATGATATCCTCAACGGAAACACCGTATTCTCCGGCAATGGTATCGACAGTATCCCCCTGTTTTACAACATAAATCTGCATATTCGTATCCTGTAGCCTTTTTTGTATCATATGCGCCGGAAAGGGCTTTGATTTCTATGTTTCAGTTAAATCGGCTGCTTTCCACAGATAAAATACGCAAGGGTAATCATTCCTCTGAATACACTGCGCTGAAAAATATTCTGGAAGAACAGTTAAAATATAGCTGGCAAAGCAGAAACAAATCCCCAAATACATGATACGCAAAAAAGGCCTGTTGAGGCAGCTACTCATAAGACAGTATCACAAACACTGAAACGGGTAGCTGCCATACAGGGTGCAAGGCAAAACCGTCGTTTGGCTACCGTATTTTGTTTAGGTGCATAGCTATCCTGTCGCCACAACAATGGTTTTTTATTATTCGTTGGGCGGTTAAGGGGTATCAGAAATTAAATTCATCTTCCCATGCAAAATAAGCGGATTGCTCTATACTTTTCGGCCAGTGACTGCACCACTCCGGCACACCCGGCGTTTCTACACGGTCAAGGCTCGGCGTATAAGGTTTAATATCCAAAACGGGCGTATTGTCGTTAGCGTCAATATACGCAATCTGGATAAGCCCCTTTTGATAATCAATGTGTATTACTTCTACTGCGGTCAGGGCAATCGGATTAGGGCGGATAGGCGACCTTGTGGCGAAAATGCCCATTGTGTCAGGGGCATTTTTATACGGTTTTGGTGCGTCAAGCGTGTTCCTTGCGTCATTGTTATCAGAGTCGCTAAACCACCAAATGACGTTGATGTGGCTAAAGCCCTCCAACGCTTTCATAGCAGGGATGTACTTTGGCGCGATTTCAATAACCGTGCCGTTTTCGTTGTTTTGGATTCTTCCGATAGGGTATACCTCAAAATTCATCATGCTGTTTTCCTCCTTGATTGTTATTTTCAAGTGCAGTATACCCCCTCACATCATGTGAGAGTCAATATGGAAAAAGAAAAGCCTTGCAAAATTGCAAGACTTTTAGTTATCCCTTTCCAACGGGATTTGAATTTCAATCAAATACTTTTTCGGGTCATTTTCATTCCACGGCCCACGGTGTACGATTTGACGGGTCGCACCTTTCATTCGATATTGGCTGTTCTTTTGCAGCCATTCCGCAAAAGCTAAATATGCTCCTGCGATATTAGAAAATTCACCGTATACCATTGTACAGGCCATTATTGGTATTGGCTCGGTAATTCGGTATGTAAATTCACCAATGTTCTTACCAATTTTCTTCACCGCCGTACACAACTCCACATCAACATCTTGCTCTTTATACTCTGCATCGTGGTAAATGGAAAATGTGTCGCTTGATATGGTTACATGATTTTGCGCTGCAAAAGAGGATAACTCTCTCCATAATTCGCCCTCTGCATAATAAGTGGGAATAACACGTCTTATAGACAAAACTTGACAGGACGATATGGATTTTATTGAAACATTATAGTGCATTTCATTTTTACTGCCGTGAAGTTCTTTTTTTGCAAGCTCAATCTTTCGTAGCTTTTCTTTTTCTATTTGTATCGCCTGTTCAATTTCTTCGTGTTTTTTATCAAGCTGTTCTGCAATAAAGTTATCTTCCCCATTGTTAAGCGCGATTGCGATTTCTGCAACATTAAATCCACTGTCGCGCAGATAGATAATCTTATTCAGAGTAGGGATTTGGTCTACAGAGTACATTCGATAGTTTGTCCGCGGGTCAATCTGTGACGGCTTCAAAAGCCCCATTTCATCATAGTATCTTAACATCCTTATCGTTACTTGTGTTAGCCTTGAAAACTCTCCTATCCTAAACATTTTCCCTCCTGTGGCTCAATTATCTGCACATTCGCTTTCAGCAGTTTTTCTCTTGTTTCAGAAAAACGTTCCTTGCTTTTTATCCCGATATAAGTCAACGGCAAAACAACAGATAAGCCCTCCACAAAATCTGAAATATAAGATTCTTTGTTACGTTTCCCTACATTTTTTACATAGATGATACTCTCATTATGATTTACGGCCGCGGCTATCCTATCGTTGATTTTATCAATAAGCGTATGGGGATAATATTTATTTTTGCTCTTTTCTCCAATATAATCTGCTTGCATATCTATCACGAGTACAGCTGTTTTAAGCTGTTTCATATGATAACCCCCCATATTCTGCGCTGATTTAATTATACAGGAATGAGGATATCACATCAAGGCATTCCCGTTTTCCCGCAGAAAAACCAACAATCACTGCACGTCACACAAAACGGAGAAACGGCATAGCCTGAAGCTACGCCGTTTCCCGAAAACAACTTATACTGTTTTATTGAGCCGTCCCGTGTGCTGTCCTTCTTTTCCGTAACTATTATTTCTCCGGTTTTTTCTCGATGAAAATCTTTCTGGTAATGAAATTATAAACCATAACCACAGCCGTCGCCACGATTTTAACAAGCATGTAGGAGCGTTCCATGTACTGATCCAGCCAGGAGGTGCCTCCCCACATTATCAACTGGTTGATGCCTAAGCCAATGATGCTGAGAATGAGGAAAACAACAAACTGCTTTACCTTATTCGCATCCTTGTCAGCATCAAATACCATGGTAATGCTCAGAATATAATTTACAATTACCGATACTGAAAAGGAGATTCCGCTGGAAATTACCGACGGTATGCCGCAAAGCTCCGTGAGAGCCACCATGATGCCGTAGTCGATAAAAAAGCAGAGAAATCCTACTACGCCGAACTTTAATATCTGTTGTATCAATTTTTTCATTTTTCCTGTGCCCCTTACTTTCATTAGTATCAGCACGTAATACTGTAACACTATTTCCGTAAGGAATCAAGCTTCTGTTTTCACAAACTGCCTGCACATTATTTTTAAAAACCGCCTGCCGCTCGTTTCCAGGAAGCGCTCCGGCGCAGGACCGCTATGCCTCCAGCTGTTTTCTGATAGCTCCGATAAAGTCCCTGCTGTTCAGCGCAGTCACTTCCTTCAGGGAGGTAATCAGGGCCAGATCTTTTGTCATAACGCCGCTTTCAATCGTGGAAAGGGTTGCCTTTTCCAGCCTGTCCGCGAAATCGCAGAGATCGGAAATCCCATCCAGCTCGCCTCGTTTTCTCAGTGCGCCGGTCCATGCGAAGATGGTGGCCACCGGGTTGGTAGAGGTCTCTTCTCCCTTCAGATATTTGTAATAATGTCTCTGCACGGTTCCGTGGGCGGCTTCATATTCGTAAATGCCGTCCGGGGATACCAGTACGGAGGTCATCATGGCCAGGGAGCCAAAGGCGGAGGAAACCATATCGCTCATCACGTCGCCGTCATAGTTCTTGCAGGCCCAGATGAAGCCGCCCTTTGCTTTCATGATACGGGCTACGATATCATCGATCAGGCTGTAGAAATATTCCAGCCCAAGCGCTTCAAATTTTTCTTTAAATTCCGCTTCATATACCTCCTGGAAAATATCCTTGAAGGTATGGTCGTATTTTTTGGAAATGGTGTCCTTGCTTCCAAACCACAGATCCTGCTTTGTGCTTACCGCATACTGGAAGCAGGCGCGGGCAAAGCTGGTGATGGAAGCCTTTGTGTTATGTATGCCCTGGATGATACCGGCATCCTTGAAATCATGTATGGTTTCCCTGGATTCCTTCCCGTCCTTATCGGTGAAAACAAGCTCGGCCTTACCGGCGCCTTCGATTTTCATTTCCACGTTTTTATATACATCGCCGTAGGCATGGCGGGCGATGGTGATGGGCTTTTCCCAGTTCCTGACACAGGGTTCAATTCCCTTTACAACGATGGGCGCCCTGAATACGGTGCCGTCCAGAATGGAACGGATGGTTCCGTTGGGGCTTTTCCACATTTCCTTCAGCTTATATTCATCCATACGGGCCGCATTGGGAGTGATGGTTGCGCACTTTACGGCAACGCCGTATTTCTTTGTGGCTTCGGCGGAATCTACGGTAACCTGATCGTTGGTTTCATTCCGGTGTTCCAGTCCCAGATCGTAATATTCTGTTTTCAGATCCACAAAAGGAAGAATCAGCTCCTCCTTGATCATCTGCCACAGAATTCTGGTCATTTCATCGCCGTCCATCTCCACCAGGGGAGTCTTCATTTCGATTTTATTCATATTTTAATTCTCCTGTTCCGCCTGCTTGCCGTCCGCAGACTCGGTTTCTTCATAAGCCTCATATAACCCGCTTTTTACCATGTTCCGGTAGGCCTTGCGGATATGGGCATTGGCCAGCTGTTCCGCCAGATCGGCATCCCTCTGTCTGATCGCCTCCATAATCTGGCGGTGCTCCGCATTGGACTGTACGCCCCGGGCATCGTCCGAGAGCGTCTTTCTCCTGACGCGCAATACATATTCATGGAATTCCCGCAGCACATGCTCCAGCATTTTGCTGTTGGAAGCCGCATAAAGGATTTCGTGGAACTGGTTATCCAGCTCCGCCAGCTGCTGGGCATGGCCCTTTCCGGCATGGAATTCGGAGAGATAGATATTTTCCTCCATCTCCTCCATCTGCTCCCGGCTGATGTTCTCCGTGGCCCATCTGGCGCACAGTCCCTCCAGCAGGGAACGGATGGCGTAAATATCCTTCACATCCTTCACCGTAATGCCGGTAACATAGGCCCCTTTATTGGGTACGATCTGCAGAAGCCCCTCCAGCTCCAGCTGTCTGAAGGCTTCTCTGACCGGCGTGCGGCTGACGCCCATCTCCTCACCGATGGCCGCCTCCCGCAGTTCTTCATTTTCCTTGTATTTTCCATTCAGGATGTCGTCCCGGAGCTTGTGAAAGACACGTCCCCGCAGGGAATATTTATCCGTGACCTCACTCTTTACATCTCTATCGCTCATACTTACCTGTCCAGCTTTCCTGCCGCCTTACTCTGGCCGCCTTTCAGGCTGATGCCAAGTTTTTCGCAGGCGTCATCAATTACTTTTATGAGTTCCGCATCCGTCAGAACGGTAACACGTCCGCCGGCATATTCCTCATCCACCCATTTCTTTACTTCATGTACCAGCTCGGAGGTTTTGCTCACCTGCTCATCTTCCTTCAGACGGAAATAGGTATTGATCCAGTGAGCAATGCCCGCAAGTCCGGATGTGTTGGATACCGCACAGATGACAGGCCTGTTCAAAAACTTCTCCGTATCAAATATATTATAAATCTCTTCATTTTTCAAGAGGCCGTCCGCATGAATCCCTGCCCTGGTCACATTAAAATTCTTTCCTACAAAGGGGGTCCTCTCCGGAATATGATAGCCGATTTCCTTCTCGTAATACTCCGCAAGCTCTGTAATTACCGTGGTATCCATACCGTTCAGGTCGCCCTTAAGCTGTGCATATTCGAAAACCATGGCCTCCAGAGGCGTGTTTCCGGTACGCTCCCCGATACCGAACAAAGAGGCGTTTACCCCGGAGCAGCCATACAGCCATGCGGTGGTGGAATTGGCGACCGCCTTGTAAAAATCATTGTGTCCGTGCCACTCAATCAGGGAGTGGGGCACGCCTGCATGGGTATGGATCGCATAAATGATTCCGGGCACGCTCCTGGGGATTACGGCGCCGGGATAATTCACGCCGTAGCCCATAGTATCGCAGGCACGGATTTTGATCGGGATCTTATATTCTTCCATCAGCTTCATCAGCTCCACGCAGAAGGGAACCACATATCCGTAAATATCGGCTCTGGTAATGTCCTCCAGATGGCATCTGGGGCTGATACCTTCCTCAAGGCACTCCCTGATAACGCTCAGATAATGGTCCATGGCCTGTCTTCTTGTCATTTTCAGCTTCATGAAGATATGGTAGTCTGAGCAGCTTACCAGAATTCCCGTTTCCTTCATGCCGATTTCCTTGACCAGCCTGAAATCCTCCTTGCTGGCCCGGATCCAGCTGGTTACTTCAGGAAACTGGTATCCTCTCTCCATACATTTATATACGGCATCCCTGTCCTTCTTGCTGTAAAGGAAGAATTCACAGGCACGGACCATACCGTTGGGCCCTCCCAGCCTGTGCAGGTAATCATAAATCGTCACAATCTGTTCTGTGGTATAAGGCGCGCGGGACTGCTGTCCGTCACGGAAGGTGGTATCCGTAATCCAGATATCCTTCGGCATGTTATGGGGCACAATCCTGTCGTTAAAGGGAATCTTCGGAATTTCCGAATACGGAAACATATTTCTGAAAACATTAGGTTTCTTGACATCGTCCAGTATGTACATATGCTCTTCGATTTCAAGAAGGTTGTTTTTCTCATTCATTGTTACCGGGCGGTTGGAAAAAGTTTCATTCATATTCATGTGTTTCTCCTTTTCTCAGGCCTGTCAGGCGCGCCGGCACACGGCCTGGCTTACTCTTATGTATCCCAACAGGGTCTGTCTTATACATTATCCCTTAATCCATGTATAATTGTATACAATTATACATTTCGTGTCAATATTTTTCTTGGGATTTGAAAAAAATATTATGGCTTCAGCCGTCCGGCAGAAAAAAACAGACCCGTCCGCCTCCTGCTGCCGGACAGCGTCCCGCATTGGGAGGCAAAATGATCTGCCTGACAAAACATGGTTATATTCCATATCCTGTATATCTCATCTACCGGAGGGCTCTCTCCACATCCAGCATCCCCCAGCCCTGTTTGCTCCACGCCTCTCCCAGATCCGCGGCGGACCAGAGAATCCGGCGTTTTATCTGTTCGTTGGAGTATTCCGGATATTTCTGGAGACACAGCGCGGCAGCTCCGGCCACCAGGGGCGTGGACATGGAGGTGCCGTTTTTTACGATATAGGCGTCCCTGCAGCCCCGCACTGTCTGCCGGAACCCGGCGCTGCAGGACATGATATCCGTTCCCGGCGCCACGATATCCGGTTTTTTCAGTTCCGTTCCCGCAGGGCCTCTGCCTGAATATGCCTCACAGGAGTTTTTTCTTCCATGACATGCAATTCCATCATGGCAGCCTACCGTAACTACCTTCCTGCTTGCCCCCAGCGGGGAAATACTGCCTGCCGCCGGTCCCCGGTTGCCTGCTGCCACAACAACAAAAATACCGGCATCCCATACACTCTCCAGGCAGGCTACCAGGTACTGCATCATTCTCACATGTTCCGTCTCATCCATGGAACGTTTAGCTTCCATGGAATGCTTTGCTTCCATGGAACGCTTCGCTTCCATGCTTACAGAAATATTTAATATCTTTATTTGATAAAGCTCCTGGTTATCCAGGATCCATTCAATTCCGGCCGCCATATTTGAAATGGTACCGTCGCCCTTTTCATCCAGGACCTTTCCCGACAAAATCCGGCATCCCGGTGCGACACCGGCATATAATCCGCCGGAGCAGGCGCCGCTTCCGCACAGGCATCCCGCCACATGGGTTCCGTGTCCGCAATCGTCATAAGGTCTGCGGCTGGTTCCCACAAAATCCCGGAAGCCGATTACCCGATCCGCAAAATCAGGGTGCATGGCGATTCCCGTATCCAGAATTGCCACCGTGACCCCGGCCCCGGTGTATGGGGATACGTCCTCTCTTTCCGCATGTATCAGTTTTCTAACCCGGTCCATCGCTCATTATTCTTTCTCTGTAACCGTTTCGTTGCCACAGTTACCTTCCTTTTTCTATTAAAATATGTCTGATTTTCCTTCCGGTGAATGACTGTTTCCAAAGGTAAGGAAACGCTCCAGGACCCTTCCCGGGCGGACAGGTCCGCACAGCCCTGTCTTAAAGATGAATAAAAAAATATTTTAAAGAATGGCAAAACCACAGGAAACACTGACATGCTGTACGGCATAGTATAAACCATAAAAACCAATTTGGAGGCAAACAAACATGAGTGATTTAACAGCAAGCGGCTGCGGATGCGGCGGCAATACCGGTTGTGGCGGCAGCAACACCGGCTGTGGATGTGGAAGTAACTGCGGGAACAACAACTGTGGATGCGGCGTAAGCGGCGGAAACAGCGGATGCGGAAGCTGGATTTGGATCCTGATCCTGCTTTGCTGCTGCGGCGGCAACGGATTCGGCGGCGGCTGCGGCGATTCCTGCGGATGCGGATGCGGCGGCAATAACTCTGGCTGTGGAAGCTGGATTTGGATTCTGATCCTGCTTTGCTGCTGTGGCGGAAACGGATTCTGCTAATGTAACCGCGCCTCTCCCCGGCGCATACATGAAAATAGGCTCTGGTTCAGAGCCTATTTTTATGTTCTTATGTTTCCGGCGCCGACATAGTATTTCTATGAAAGGAAGAAGGACCGGGATATGGAGAAACATGATAAAGATTTTTTACAGACATTTGATGCTCTGTATACGACCAACCAAATACAGATAATGAAAATCCTTCTGCCTTACTGTAATCCAGACAGCCGCAGAGGGCTGGCCGTCATGATCAAATTCATGGAATTCGATTATACTCTCCGTTTTGCCCGCACACATCCGGAAACCTTCCGGGAGGAAGCCCTTCCTTTTTCCTTAATTGACATCTGTGATAAAATAAAAAATTACTGCTCACCCCAGGTCCGTTCCATGCTGGAGCAGTTCCAGTCCATACAGAATGCTATGCAGATGTATGAGGAAATGAAACAGTATATGGATCTTTTTCAGGGAATGGGTACGAATGATACAGACGGCGCCGCTGGTGCCGCAGACGGAAAGGATTCTGCACCGGAGTCCGGACAGGACGGAGAAAAAGCCGGGAACAACCCGTTTTCCGCCGGAGGCATGAACCCCATGGATATGCTCATGGGAATGCTTTCACCGGACCAGCAGTCCATGTTCCAGATGTTTCAGTCGGATTTTAACACAGAGGCGGCTTCCACAGGCAATACTGATATGCAGGACAGCCCGCCGGAAAGGGAGCAATAATTATGGCAGATTATATGGGGTCGGGTAATTCCGCAGATAAACCGGAATGGATGCGGGAACCTTCACTAAAGGATATTCCAGTTGATAAGCTGGATTTTCTTCAGAAAATGGTGTTTGAAAGCAAGACGCTCTCCCAGAAGGAGCTGATGCCTTTTCTCATGGCTCTCGCCCAGAGAAGCCGTTCGGCAAACATCACCTTCACACAGGAGGAAATGACGGTAATTATCGAAGCGATAAAAAAATACAGCACCCCAGAGGAACTGATGAAAATGAATCAGATAATGAAGCTGATGCAGCGCCGTAAATAACACTGCCGATGCAGCGAATGCTGCATCGGCAGCATCCGCTGCGTACGGCCTCAGTCAAGAGCTGCAACCTTTTCGGACAGCTCCTTCAGAAATGCTTCCGAAGGAATGTACTGCACCTTTACCGGTTCCATGACAATCTGGAATTTACATGCTTCCAGTCCGTCATTGACAAGGCCGGCGCTCTGTCCTCCCCAGCCATAGGAACCGAAGGCAAATGCTTTTTTATTTTTAGGGGCAAGTCCTTTCATATAACAGAGGAAGGATGCCACCGTGGGAAGCATCTGGTTATTGATCGTAGGGGAGCCTACCGCAACATATTCCGCCTTCAGCACATCCGTCATAATATCGGAAATGTGATCAACCTTGAGGTCATACAGCTTTACCGGAACTCCCTTCATTGCAAAGCCCTCAAGAACGGCTCTCGCCATCTTCTCCGTGGAATGCCACATGGAATCAAATACCACCACTGCCTTATGATCCGGCGTATCATCGCTGAAATGCTTATAGGCATTCACAATGTCCCCGATATGGCTTCTCCACATCACGCCGTGGCTTGGTGCGATCAGGCTGATATCCAGCCCCTCAATCACCGGAATGGTTTTCTTCATCTGCATGCCGTAGGGCATGAGTATGTTGGCGTAATATTTCTCCGCCTCCGCCATTACCTCGGCCATATCCACTTCATCATCATAACGCCTGCTGCTGGAATAATGCTGGCCGAAGGCATCGTTGGAGAACAGGATCTTTTCCTCCGGGCAGTAGGTAACCATATTATCGGGCCAGTGAAGCATGGGCGTAGGCACAAACTGCAGCGTATGCCTGCCAAGGCTCAGGATATCTCCCGCCTTTACCGGCATATATTCATAGCTGTCGCCGTAATGCAGCTTCAGGCCGTTGTATCCGCTGGGAGCGCTTGTGACAATCACTGCATGGGTCGCCTTTGCCATTACCGCCGGGATTGCTCCGGAATGGTCCATCTCCACATGGTTGGATATCAGATAGTCAATCTTTTCCGGATCTACGATTTCCCTGATACGCTCAAGAAGCTCCTGGGCAAAGGGCTCTTTCACTGTGTCTATCAGGGCGATTTTCTCATCAATGATGAGATAGGCGTTATAGGTGGCGCCTCTGTCAGTCGTATAGCCATGAAAGCTGCGCACATTCCAGTCCACCACGCCTACCGCATAAATGCCGGGTCTTAATTCTGTCGTATTCATCACGTTTCCTCCTGCTTGTTTTTCCTGTGTATCCCTCTCCCGCAGAGAGCTTTTTAGTCAGCAACATTATAACCCAATTTTTTCCTCCTGTATACTTTCTGAAGACAAGTATTCATTTTTGTACAGAGCCATAACACCGGCAGCTTTATAGCTCCAAAAAAACGTCCGCCCGCCAAAGCCGGAGCTGTGACGGACGGACAAATGCCCTTTGCAGCCTGTGTTTTTAATTTTCAGCGGAGGCTGTTTCTTCACCGCTCTCAGCCGGCGTTTCCGTTCCGGTTTCAGCAGGGGCTTCCGTGCTTTCTTCTGTCGTTTCAGGCGTCTCTTCAATAAAATCTGCCGCTTCCCTGTCAAAGGCGGTAACGATATAGGAGCTTACCGCATAAACCTGGGAATTTCCTTCCAGGCGGACATAGCAATCCCCGGTAATATCATTCTTGTTTCCCACATAAAGAATTACGCTGGATCCGTTTTCCAGGACGGCGGTTATTGTACCTGCCGGATTATCCAGCCCGTATTCCGCCAGATTTTCCGGAGTTTCCACCACTGTATCCGTGGTGATATGATCGATATTGTTTATAAGTGCGCTGATCTCTGTCTGATCCAGATTCATTTCCCGGTCGTCCGCATTGTACCAGGTGTCATCCTCCTTCACAAAATTCAGGGTATGGGCTCCTGTTGCGGAAAGTGACTTTACCTCCCCGGAAGAAAAATCCGTAACCACAGCAGTTTCCGGCGCCGTTTCCTCTGTTTCGCTTAAATCAAGATGCTTCACGAGAAAATAGGCGCCTATGCTGAGCAGGCAGATAATAATCAGAACAATCAGCTGGATTCTTTTCTTTTTCATCAGCGTTTCCTCCTTCCGGCCCATACAAAAATACCTGCGATAATCAGCCCCAGAGGCAGGAACAGCATCAGAACGGAACCGATGGTAAAGGCCGTGCCGTCATTCACCGTGATTACAGAGGCTTCATAGGATTTCACGGGAACGGATACGCTCACCTCACTGTCGGACATGGAGGCCACAACATTGGTAAACAGCGTCAGGTTTGCATCCGCCACCATGGTGTTTGCATTGTCCGTAAACAGATTTTCCGAGGTGAACAGCGTCAGCTGCGCTGTGCCTTCCTCCAGTGTCTTTTCCGCATGAATGCCCACGTCAAAGGGGCCTGCCGCGTCGCCGTCTTCCATATTTACCGTCTGCGCCTGATTGATATCAGTCTTGGAATAAGAGGACGCTGAAGTGGTAAGCAGAGGGGTTATGCTCACACCCTCCGTCTCCTGCGATGTAATGCCCTGGGCATAAGGCATGAAAATATATTTTTTGCCTGCTACGCCGTTTGTGAGGGAATCATAAGCTACCTCCGGCAGCAGGTAGGTGGGCTGCTGGTAGCACATGGAGGAATCTCCCTCCAGCACAAGCCCGTTTACCACGGACAGCCCGAAGTAATCAAGAACCTTCTGCAGGTTCGGCATGGATGCGGCAAAATCATCCACATAGGAGGTGGTCATCAAAATCTTCCCGCCTTTATCCAGATAGGCTATCAGCTTATCCGCATCATCGGACGAAATATCGCTGACAGGCGCCATAATCAGCACTCCCTGGGCATCCTCCGGCACGTTTTCCTGGGTAAGGAGATTGATGGATTGAAGCGCTGCATTCTGCTTTGTCAGCCCATTCTGGAATGCGGTGGAAAGCGTAAGCTCATCCTGCCCCTCCAGCGTATACAGCACAGGCATGTCGTCGCTGGTCACATAGGCCAGGGCGCTTGTGATCTGTCCTTCTCCGTCATAACCCGTCACCGTGCTGCTGTAGGTGGTATAATCCACCTGCGTTTCATAAATATCACTGTAATTGATTACCTTGAACCGCTTGTCACTGACCACAATGAGGGAATTCATGCTGATATTGCCATCCGTGTAGTCTTTATAAAAATTCGGGTTTACCACCGGATCCTTATACTCCACCCTGATATGTCCGGAAAGGTCCGTATACCGATCCAGCGTCTGCTTCAGGGTGGTATCCTGCTTTTCTTCAGACTGCAGTATGTAGATTGTCACATCCTCCGACAGATTCCTTGCAAGCTCTTCCGACGTATCCGTGAGAGAATAAAGTTTTTCCGCCGTCATATCAATGGAGGTAAAACGGGCCGGCAGCTCTCCTGCCGCCAGATTTAAAAATACTGCCGCCACCAGCACTATGGCGATCATCCCTGTGCTGTAGGCCCCCATCTGCAGGCTTTTTACAGAAACCTGATAACGTCTCTTCTGTACCGACTGAACCGTGAGAAAAAGGAATACCACGGTAAATGTAATAAAGTATAGCACCGATTTCAGCTCCAGCGTCCCCTGCATCATATTTTCCAGGCGGCTGGTCATATCATATACATTCAGTATTCTGGTAAGCAGATTCCCTGTGGAAGAAATCAGGCCGGTAATGCTGTTCATCATATATCCCAAAAACAGCGCCCCGAAACTCAGAACCGCAGCGATGACCTGGCTTTCCGTCATGGAAGAGATGAATAAGCCGATGGCAATACAGCTTAAGCCGTACAGGTAATAAGCCAGCAGCGCCGTATAGCTCTCTCCGAAGGATACCGTCCCGAATCGGGAAAGAATCAGCGGGTACACCGCTATCACAAGTGTGGATATGGTAAAAATCGTGGCCGCCGCCAGATATTTCCCAAGCACCACTTTTCCCACGGATACCGGGGAGGTAAGGATCAGCTGATCCGTTTTCTGTCTGCGTTCCTCAGACAACATGCGCATTGTCAGAAGCGGAACGGTTATCAGCAGCAGAAAAAGAATGCTGTACACTGTGTTCGCCATGCTGGAATATCCGAAACGCAGGTTCAGGGCAAAAAAGTACAGGCCTGACAGGAAAATATTGGCCGCCAGGAACAGCCAGCCTGTCATGGAACAGAAATAAGCTTTCAATTCTCTTTTATAAATCGCTGTCATTGTCCGTACCCTCCTGCGCTTCTTCTGATTCTTCCGCTTCTGCCGCTTCTTCTTTTTTACGTCCCAGGCGCAGCTTTTTCCTGCCGCCTGCTTCTCCGGCTTTTTCCCCGGTATTTTTTTCCGAATCCGTCAGTTCCAGGAAAATATCCTCCAGGGACTTGGTCGTAACATGCATATCCATTAGAGGCAGGCGCGCATCTGCAAGCAGATAAAAAAGTTTTTCCCGTATATCGCAGTCCTCCCCTGTTTTAATGGCCGCTTTTGTCTGCGTTTCCGATATTTTTTCCAGACTGCTGCCCTCAATCTCTTCCATGCCGTCAAGAACGGACTGCAGCTCCTCCGGGGTGCCCTTTACGGTAATTTCCAGCTCCTCTTCGCCCGTCATCAGCCTGGTAAGCCCTTCCGGTGTATCACAGGCCGCCAGGCTGCCTTTGGAAATAATCAGGATCTGGTCGCAGATCGCGCTGACCTCGGACAGGATATGGGAGCTTAAAATGACCGTATGCTTATCCTTCAGGCTTTTAATCAGATCGCGGATTTCAATAATCTGCTTGGGATCCAGGCCAACGGTAGGCTCATCCAGAATAATGACCTCCGGCGAGCCAAGCAGCGCCTGGGAAAGCCCCACCCTCTGTTTATAGCCCTTGGACAGGTTGCGTATCAGACGGTCCTTCATATCCATGATACGGGTCATTTTCATGACCTCTTCTATGCTCTCCTCCCGTTTCCCGGAAGGAATCCGTTTCAGCTGCGCCGCAAAACGCAGGTATTCTCCCACCGTCATATCAGGATAAACAGGGGGCATTTCCGGCAGGTAGCCGATGCAGCGTTTGGCCTCCTCCGGCTCCTTCATCATATCATGGCCGTTTATCTTTACCTCGCCTGCGGTGGGGGCCAGATAGCCGGTAATAATATTCATCGTAGTCGATTTCCCCGCGCCGTTGGGACCCAGGAATCCATAGATCTGGCCCTTTTCCACACGGAAAGAAAGGTCGTTGACAGCATAGTGGCTGCCGTATTTTTTCACCAGATGACTGACTTCTATCATCTTTTTGTCCTCCTATTATTTTTGGGTGCCGGTGGGGTGAGGCCGTGATGCTTTCCTGCGGGGCTGCGTTTCCGTGGGGGCGTTTCCGGGGGCTTTGGCCCGGCATGCTGGATCCGGCTGGGGCGGCGCTGTCTCTTATACACATCTCCGAGCCCACGAGACAGGCAGAAATCTCGTATGCCGTCTTCTGCTTGAAAAAAAAAAAAAGTAGAGCGAGACACGAGGATCGCGAATACAATCAACCAACATCAAAGCGCCGATAACGA
>OJJT01000304.1_pt1 | contig 27097 bp, 23 predicted proteins | sample 1596281 | NCBI WGS metagenome assembly OJJT01 (sample SAMEA4350145, study PRJEB24818) | metagenome | biome: human; feature: gut; material: faeces | place: Denmark | collected 2013-09
TTCCTATGCTTGTGTCTCTTTACTGTTTGTCTATTTCGACGATCACCTCATCATCTGATCCGTCACCCTCTTCATTCGTGGACAGGATCCGTGAGGTAGAAGAGCCAGCACCGTGTCTGGTGGAGGTGTCACCGCCTACGATGGAAGGGATCGTGCGCAGATCCACAGGATCCCCCTGTTCCAGACGGGCCAGCGCCGTCCAGCTTAAAAAAGCGGAATTGACATCAATATGAAAAATGACCGGTTCCCTCATGGCGTCTCCTTTCCGGATCAGACCGTTTTATTTACCTCCAGTATAGCATAGATCGGTTCGGGAGAAAACAAAAAAATCGAACAGACATTCTTTCTTTACAAGGCATATAAATGCTGATAGAATCTATATGTTACAAAGTTATTACAGTAAGACAGGTATACAGAATGCCCGAAGGGGGCATACTGTTTTCTGATACGATAGATCGAGAAGGAATTCATGAAGAAACTGACATCTTACTCGAAAAGAGTAAAATATACATATGTGAAAACAACGCTGGCCACTCTTTTTGTGAGCCTCTTTTTCCTCAAAGGGTATGCAGCGTTTGAAAAGACCGGAGAGAATTACTTCCACGTGTTCCTGAACGGCAATGAGATCGGAACGGTGGGCGAAGCAGACAGAGCGGAGCAGCTTCTGCAGGAAGCCAGAAGGAATATCGCTTCCCAGAGTGATGATATGATCTTTATGGACGCAGATTTAAAGCTGGTCGGTGAAGAAGTGCTGTGGGGAACACTGGACAATGAGGACAATCTGCTGGCGGCCATGGAACGGGAACTGGAGAGCAGTATTCGTGAGACTTCCCACAGATCCTATACAATGAAAGTAAATGAATATATGGTCAACCTGTCCAGCGTGGAGGATGTGGAGTCTCTGCTGCAGGCAGCAGTGGACAAATACGACAGTGAAGACAAATTCAGCGTGGAACTGACTCACGATGCACAGAAGGAATTCAATGTTCTTACCACCGAGGTAGTCAATAAACAGGAACTGACCGCTCAGGAAGAACAGAAGGAAGAATCCATCTATGCAGGCGGTGTACAGTCCGTACTGGATCAGGCGGGTTCCCAGGCAGACCAGCAGGGGGAAAAAGATTTCGAAGACTATGATCTTGGGCTGATGACCATGGACTTTGCGGAAAAGGTGGAAATCGTAGAGACCTATCTTCCGGAAAGCATGCTGACTCCGCTGGATCAGGCAATCGAGGATGTGATCAAGGATCAGGAGACCCCCGGAGAATATGAAGTAGTCAGCGGAGATACCCTGTCGGAGATTTCGATTAAAGTAAATATTCCGATGGATCAGATCATCGCCATGAACAGCGAGACACTAACCGATGAAAATTCTACGATCCGCGTAGGGGACAAGCTGATCATTACCGTGCCGCAGCCGGAGCTGTCCGTGGAGCGCATGGAGCAGAATTATTATGAAGAAATCTATGATGCAGATGTAATTTATGTGGACAACGATTCCTGGTATACGACCCAGACCAAGATTTTGCAGCAGCCCTCCGCCGGTTTCCGTCGGGTAGTGGCGGATGTATCTTATCTGAATGACAGAGAGGTCACCAGGGATATTCTGAAGGAAGAAGTGGTCATGGAGGCAGTTCCCAAGATTGTGGAACGAGGCACCAAGATTCCTCCGACCTATATCAAGCCTATTTCCGGGGGACGTCTGAGTTCCAATTTCGGACGCAGAAAGTCACCTACCAAGGGTGCCAGCAGCTACCATAAGGGTGTGGACTGGTCGGTTCCTACCGGAACTGCGGTATTTGCATCCTGCGGCGGTACAGTGGCCAGAGCCGGATGGGGAAGTGGATACGGTTATTGTGTCTATATCAACCATGAAGACGGCAGACAGACCCGATACGGACATCTGAGCAAGGTGCTCGTCAAGGTCGGCCAGACGGTAAAACAGGGAGAACGTATTGCACTGAGCGGTAATACCGGCGTAAGTACGGGACCTCATCTTCACTTTGAGATCCTCATTAATGGCAGCCAGGTGAACCCGTTGAAGTACCTGAATTAGGGCGTTGTATTTACAAATGTGCGAAAATGTGGTATAAGTGCATAAGAAGGTTTTTCTGATCTGAGAATGACAGAGGTAAGAAACAATGGAACAATACGCAATTAAAGGCGGTAATCCATTAGTCGGTGAAGTTGAAATAGGAGGTGCCAAGAATGCGGCACTTCCTATTCTTGCTGCTTCCGTGATGACGGATGAGACTGTTTATATAGAAAATATGCCGGATGTAAGAGATACGAATGTCCTTTTGAGCGCCATGGAGAACATCGGCGTGATCGTAAAGAGAACCGACCGTCACAAAGTGACTCTCAATGCATCCAACATCAGTGAACTTGTAGTAGAAGATGAAAATATCAAGAAGATCAGAGCGTCCTACTATCTGATCGGTGCTTTGTTAGGTAAATACAAGCATGCGGAAGTGGCACTTCCCGGTGGATGTGATATCGGCTGCCGTGCCATTGACCAGCATATTAAGGGCTTCCGTGCTCTGGGCGCGGACGTGAAGATCGAGCATGGCCTGATCAAGACACAGGCGGAGCATCTGCGCGGCAGCCATATTTATATGGATGTGGTCAGTGTCGGCGCTACCATCAATATCATGATGGCTGCGGTAATGGCGGAAGGCACCACGATTATCGAGAACTCTGCCAAGGAGCCTCATGTGGTGGATCTGGCGAACTTCCTGAACAGCATGGGAGCCAATATCAAGGGTGCCGGTACGGATGTGATCCGTATCAAGGGTGTTTCCCATCTGCATGGCACAGAGTATGCCGTGATTCCCGATCAGATCGAAGCCGGTACGTTTATGTTCGCAGCGGCAGTGACCAAGGGCGATGTGACGGTGAAAAATGTGATTCCGAAGCACCTGGAATCTATTACGGCAAAACTTCTGGAGATTGGCTGTGAAGTAGAGGAAGCGGATGACTGTATCCGTGTGGTAGCGTCCAAGCCTCTGCAGCATACCCAGGTGAAGACCCTGCCTTATCCCGGATTTCCTACGGATATGCAGCCCCAGATCACAGTGGCGCTGGGACTTTCCAAAGGAACCAGCATCGTGACGGAGAGTATTTTCGAGAACCGTTTCAAATATGTGGATGAGCTGACCCGTATGGGCGCCAGCATCAAAGTAGAAGGCAACACCGCTATCATCGACGGTGTATCCAGATATACCGGAGCCAATATTTCCGCACCGGATCTGCGGGCGGGAGCAGCACTGGTACTGGCTGCCATGTCTGCAGAAGGATTCTCTACTGTGGATGATATCCGTTATATTGAGAGAGGTTATGAGGATTTCCACCTGAAATTACAGGGACTGGGAGCCCAGATCGAGTTGGTCGAGACGGAGCGGGACCTGCAGAAGTTCAAGCTGAAGATCGGTTAATGAGTGGATTTCTCATAAACCACAACAGAATGACATTTTGAAAAAAATGTCTGTTGACAAAACAGGTAACTCATAGTAAGTTAATTAGCGTAGAAAAGTTCATATAGACTTTCCCTTATTCAGAGTGGTGGAGATACATAGGATCGATGAAGCCACGGCAACCCCGCAGAATGCGGAAGGTGCCCACCTGAGCGAATAACTGTCGAACAATAAGAGGATTTGATCGCACAATAAATCAGTCCGCTTATGAAAGCGGACTTTTTTGCATCATTCAGAGCTGTCGGCATTGAAAATTTGATTTTGCGAATGAGGCTCTGAATGACAGGACTTTAGCAACTCATACACTAGACCCTCTTCCCGCAAGGAAGCAGAATGGAGGACAAATGGAAAAACGTTTATTTACATCGGAGTCCGTAACCGAAGGACATCCCGACAAAATCTGTGATGCCGTATCTGATGCGGTACTGGATGCGCTGATGGAGCAGGATCCGTTCAGCCGTGTAGCATGTGAGACCTGCACCAATACCGGTTTCGTACTGGTAATGGGTGAGATCACCACCAAGGCAAATATTGATATTCCCGCTATTGTTCGTAAGACCGTGACCGAGATCGGCTATGATTCTTCCGAAAAGGGATTCGACGGCAACACCTGTGCTGTTATGGTATCTCTGGACAAGCAGTCCACTGATATCGCCATGGGCGTAGACAAGGCCCTGGAAGCAAAAGAAAGCCACATGACCGATGAACAGCTGGATGCCATCGGTGCCGGAGATCAGGGTATGATGTTCGGCTATGCTACGGATGAGACTCCGGAATATATGCCGTATCCCATCTCTCTGGCACACAAGCTGACCAGACAGCTGACCAAGGTTCGTAAGGATGGTACACTTTCCTATTTAAGACCCGACGGAAAGAGTCAGGTATCCGTAGAGTATGATGAGAATGGCAAGCCTTTTCGTCTGGAGGCAGTCGTTCTGTCTACCCAGCATGACGAACATGTATCTCAGGAGCAGATCCATGAGGACATCAAGAAGTATGTATTCGATCCTGTTTTGCCCGCAGACATGATCGATGCAGACACCAAGTTCTTCATCAATCCTACCGGACGTTTCGTAATCGGCGGACCTAACGGCGACAGCGGACTGACCGGCCGTAAGATCATCGTAGACACCTACGGTGGATATGCACGTCACGGCGGCGGAGCATTCTCCGGCAAGGACTGCACCAAGGTGGACAGAAGTGCGGCATACGCAGCACGTTACGTTGCCAAGAATATCGTAGCGGCAGGACTGGCTGAAAAGTGTGAGATCCAGCTGTCTTACGCTATCGGTGTGGCACATCCTACTTCCATCATGGTAGATACCTTCGGTACGGGCAAACTGCATGATGATAAGCTGGTGGAGATCATTCGTGAGAACTTCGACTTAAGACCCGCAGGCATCATCAAGATGCTGGATCTGCGCAGACCTATCTACAAGCAGACCGCTTCCTATGGCCACTTTGGACGTACCGATGTGGATCTGCCCTGGGAGAAGCTGGACAAGGTGGATTTACTGAAGAAATACCTGGCATAGTTACGAGCCATGCAAAAATGAAACAGGAACTGTTCCCGGGAGTTTACTCACAGGGAACAGTTCCTGTTTTGATTTTTATGCGGCACATGTATGAATGAAGCATGGCGTTTTATTTGGTTTCCTCTGTCTCCTCGGTCTCGTCCGTCTCTTCCTGTCCATACTCTCCGATATGGAACAGCTGCTGTTCTCCGGAGGTAGTGACATGCACACCTTTTTCTTCCAGCTTCAGATCCTTGACATACATGGTCTTCGTAGTCTGGGGCAGAGTGGCCAGATCAATTTCAACGGGCTCCAGCAGATGTGCGGGATCTGCTTTGTAATGCACCTCGGACAATTCTGCTTCGAAGATACCCTGTACCTTGTCTTCGTTCACATAGACAATGGGAACAGTAGCGGATACGATTTCGCCGGCTACCAGAGCCTGAAAGTCCAGAGCCATATATTTCTTGGTCAGAGGATCAAAATCAATATTTTTTACCAGAACATCTACATTCTTACCATCCAGTTCCAGATAAGCCTGGGTGCCTTCTTTTGCATTCTTGATAAAAGCGGATGCATCCTTCTCTGTGAATTTCAGGGAAACATTCTCTTTCATTTCTTTTCCGTACAAAACACCGGTGATAAAACCGTCTCTTCTTAATTTCTTTGCTTTTTCGTCAGGATTTCTTTTTTCAGCTTTTAATGTCAACATAATGATGACCTCCTCGATCTCTACGTTTGTTTCGTGTAGATGAGAGCTTGTAGAAGTTCTTTTTGCACTATGGTTATTATAACACATATAGAACAAAGTAAACAGTTAAAATGTCACAAAAATAACAGAAAAAAAGTGGGATTTACAAGCAAATTTCAGAAAACAATGTGAAGCGGCACTCTTTGGCATCTACGACATGAAACGAAAATATGTAAAACACATGGAAATATTCGTTTCAAAATTGTGTGCGTATGATGATATATCTGAGAAAAATTTACAACTGCATTACAAGAACACGTTACAACAATAAAGTAAAAGGTTGCGTAAAAAGGTAAAATGGGGTATACTTGTCACAAATACATTTGAATTTACTGGGAGGACATAAGGATGGATATGAATATTGTATGCCTGGATCTGGAGGGAGTACTGGTGCCGGAGATCTGGATCGCTTTTGCGGAGGCCAGCGGAATCCCGGAACTGAAGAGAACCACCAGAGACGAGCCGGATTACGATAAATTAATGAAATGGAGACTTGGTATTCTGAAGGAACACGGTCTGGGACTGAAGGAGATTCAGGAGACTATCGCAAAGATCGACCCCATCCCCGGGGCGAAGGAGTTTCTGGATGAGCTGCGTTCCATTACCCAGGTCATCATTATCAGTGACACCTTTTCACAGTTTGCCGGTCCTCTGATGAAGAAACTAGGATATCCCACAATTTTCTGTAATTCTCTGGAAGTAGCGGATAATGGTGAGATCACCGGATTTAAGATGCGTGTGGAGAATTCCAAGTATACTACGGTGAAGGCGCTGCAGTCCATCGGCTTCCAGACCATCGCCAGTGGAGACAGCCACAATGATCTGGGTATGATTCAGGCCAGCAAGGCAGGCTTCCTGTTCAAGAGTACCGAACAGATCAAAAAAGATCATCCGGAGCTTCCAGCCTATGAGACCTATGACGAACTGATGGCAGCCATCAAAAAAGCATTATAATCTCCTATATTACTATTACTATGAAAAACTCTCCGGACAGATGTTATTCTGTTGAGGAGAGTTTTCTGTGTATACAGTGAATGCGTTTAATGGAGAATATTGATCCGCCACACACGGAAAACAGGGAAAAGACAAATAAAATATAAAAATATAATCGAAATTAAAAAAGTTATTTACATATTTTTACAAAATGTTACAATATTATAATATGACTTGTTATCAACCAATAGTAAGGAGAGGAAAATGTTCGAAAATTTGAAAATCAGGCAGCGCCTGAAAAAAGCTTTTGCCATTATTGTAGTTATATCATCTATTGCAGGAGTGCTCGGAGCACTGGCAATGATCGTTACCATGAACCGCTATCAGCATGCATTGACCAATTACGGTTTTTCACAGGGAGATATCGGTAAGGCCATGACTGTATTCACGGATGTAAGATCCGCAACCCGTGGAATCATAGGATATAACGACCCGGATCTGGTGGACGGTCTGATCACGACTCACGATGAGAAGAAGCAGGCTTTTCTTGAATACTGGGAAGTTGTCGGCGAGACTGTTGTTTCTTCCAAGGAGAAGGAACTGTATGATCAGGTAAATGAGCAGATTCAGCAGTACTGGGAGCTGGATCAGCAGGCCATTAATACCGGTAAGGTGGATATGGAAGAGAAGCGTATGCAGGCACAGGAGCTGATGCAGAATCAGGTAGCACCGCTTTATAATGAAATTTATGATACCATGCGTGAACTGATGAACGAGAATGTCCGTGAAGGAGATTCCCTTTCTTCCACACTGAATATCATGGGATTTATCTTCCTGCTTATCATTGTTGGTGTGATCGTGCTGGCAATTATCATTGCAACGAGAATGGAACATGCAATCTCTCAGGGAATCGCAGCACCGCTGGATGCATTGGCAAAGCGTCTGGAGACTTTTTCACAGGGTAACCTGTCCGATCCGTTCCCGACACTGAACAGTAAGGATGAGATCGCTGACATGATTCATTCTGCAAATGAAATGGCAGAAAAGCTGAGTTTTGTCATTGCCGACACCGGAGAAGTTATGAGCCAGATGGCAAACGGCAATTACAACATCACTTCCAAGAACCCGGATATGTATCAGGGTGATTTTGAACAGTTGTTTCTGTCTATCCGTAACATGAAGACACAGATGGTTCAGACACTGCGTTCCATCGAGGAGGCTTCCAGGCAGGTATCCGCAGGTGCAGCTAACCTGGCAGATGCTTCCCAGAATCTGGCAGAGGGCGCTACCGAGCAGGCAGGTGCCGTAGAAGAACTGCAGGCTACCATTACCAACATTACTTCCAATATTGAGCAGGCTGCTGAACAGGCACAGGAGTCCTATGAGCAGGCCAGAAAATATGCAAACGAAGCAGATAACAGCAGAGCAGAGATGAAGGCTATGGTGGATGCTATGGCCAGAATCAGTGATACTTCCAACAAGATCGGCAATATCATTTCTGAAATCGAGGATATTGCATCCCAGACCAACCTGTTGTCCCTGAATGCTTCCATCGAGGCAGCCAGAGCAGGTGAGGCAGGCCGTGGATTCGCTGTGGTTGCTGACCAGATCCGTCAGCTGGCAGAGCAGAGTACCAAGTCTGCTGTAGATACCAGAGACCTGATTGAAGGTTCCATGCAGGAGATCAAGGAAGGCAACCAGGCTGCAGACAGCGCTGCTGCTTCCATCGAGATCGTAGTAGACGGTATCGGCAAGATTGCAGAGTCTTCCCGCAGTATCAGCGAGATCTCCAAGGACCAGGCCAATGCCATGGATCAGGCAGAGCAGGGTGTCAACCAGATCTCCGAGGTAGTACAGTCCAACTCCGCTACTGCAGAAGAATCTTCCGCTACCAGCCAGGAATTGTCTGCACAGGCAATCTCTCTGAATGAGCTGATCAGCAAGTTTATTCTTCCTCAGGAATAAGAACGGCTGAGACATTGAGAAAAATATAGTACAGCTGGAAAAGCAGGTATCGGCAACGATGCCTGCTTTTTTTCTCTGACAGGAAGTGGACAAGGATATCTGATATGCGATATAATTACAGGGAACAGAACTGGAACAAAATGAGTGAAATGAGGTAATCATGGGAATGGATCAGGAACAGACACCCCACAAGCGCCGGGTGCGTTATAAAGGGAAATACCCCAGAAAATTTGAGGAAAAATATAAGGAATTACAGCCCGAAAAATACGGAGATACCATTGCCCATGTGATTCAGAAGGGAAACACTCCCGCAGGCATGCATATCTCCATTATGGTAAAGGAGATTCTGGATTTCCTGAAGATCCAGCCGGGAGAGACCGGATTTGATGCAACACTGGGCTACGGTGGACATACGAAAGCCATGTTGGAGCAGCTGCAGGGGCGTGGGCATATCTATGCCACAGACGTAGATCCGGAGGAGTCTGCCAAGACGAAGAAACGACTGGCAGAGGCCGGTTACGGAGAAGAGATTCTGACCATCAGATTACAGAATTTCTGCACTATAGATGAGATTGCAAAAGAGGTCGGCGGATTTGATTTTATTCTGGCAGATCTGGGAGTATCCTCCATGCAGATCGATAACCCCAACAGAGGTTTTTCCTTTAAGGTGGACGGACCGTTAGACCTCAGACTGAACCAACAGCAGGGCATCAGTGCGGCAGAACGACTGGATACCATCACAAGAGAAGAACTGGCGGGAATGCTTTACGAGAATTCCGACGAACCCTACTGCGAGGAACTGGCGAAGGCCATCACCGATGAGATCCGTAAAGGACACCGGATCGATACTACTACAAAATTAAGGGAAGTCATCGAAAAGACTCTGGATTTCCTCCCGGAGAAGGAGAAAAAGGATACCATCAAAAAGACCTGTCAGAGAACTTTTCAGGCCTTGCGTATTGATGTGAACCGCGAATTTGAAGTATTGTATGAGTTCATGGAAAAGCTGCCGGGAGCCTTGAAACCTGGCGGAAGAGTAGCTATCCTGACTTTCCATTCCGGCGAAGACAAGCTGGTGAAGCAGGCATTGAAGGAAGGCTACCGGAACGGCATTTATGCCGATTATGCGAAAGACGTGATCCGCCCTTCTGCGGAGGAATGTGTACAGAACGGCAGAGCCCGTTCCACGAAGATGCGTTGGGCGGTCCGGGCGGAAGAACAGACAGACTGACAGACGGAACAAAGGAGGTGTGAGAATGACTGTCATGGAATTTATCAATGCACACAGAGAGGATATGGATCCCTGCGAGTGCGTGATCCTGCCGGACGGCAGTGTGGAAGAGCCACAGCCTTCTCATATCAAAAAGCTGGAGGAAATCTCCGGCGAAGATAAACTGACACTGAACAGCCGTATGGAGAAAAATATGGAGCCTATATTTTTCATGGTGGAGTATACCGGCTGTATGTTAATATGGAGTACCCGTGTAGTGGTGCCGTCACACCCGACACCGGCACAGGAAGAGACGTTGGAGACATTGCATTTTGCGGCAATGCTGGCCCCCGGTTATCATAGAGAACAGGTGGGACCGGTCTACGAGGAATGCGTCAGAAGAGCAAAAGAACTGCACTAGAAAGGGAATGGCAAAATGGCATTTACACATCTTCATGTTCATACAGAATATTCGCTGCTGGATGGATCCAATAAGATCAAAGAGTATGTGGCCAGAGTCAAAGAGCTGGGAATGAACAGTGCGGCAATTACCGACCATGGTGTCATGTACGGTGTAATCGATTTTTACCGTGCCGCAAGGGAAGCCGGCATCAAGCCAATCCTGGGCTGCGAGGTGTATGTGGCGCCGAATTCCCGTTTTGACAAAGAACTGACCGGCGGAGAGGATCGCTATCATCATCTGGTGCTGCTTGCGGAGAACAATATCGGCTATGCTAACCTGATGAAGATCGTCAGCCGTGGTTTTACCGAAGGCTATTATTATAAACCTCGTGTGGATATGGAAGTGCTGCAGGAGTTCCACGAGGGAATTATCGCATTGTCTGCCTGCCTTGCAGGTGAAGTGCCCCGGTTTATTCTGAAGGGAATGAAGGACGAAGCGAGAAAAGCAGCCCGCAAATACGAGGCCTGCTTCGGCAAGGGCAATTATTTTCTGGAATTGCAGGATCACGGTATCCCGGAGCAGCGTACCGTGAATATGGAACTGCTCCAGATGAGCAGAGAACTGGACATTCCGCTGGTAACCACCAACGATGTGCATTACACCTATGCTGAGGATGCGATTCCCCACGATATTCTGCTGTGTCTGCAGACCGGCAAAAAGCTGGCGGACGAGGATCGCATGCGTTATGAGGGCGGTCAGTATTACGTCAAGAGCGAAGAGGAAATGAAGGGACTGTTCCCCTATGCATGGGAGGCCGTGGAGAATACCCAGAGGATTGCAGACCGTTGTAATGTGGAGATAGAGTTTGGCGTGACGAAGCTGCCGAAATACGATGTGCCGGAAGGTTATGATTCCTGGAGCTATCTGAACAAGCTTTGTAATGACGGACTGGCAGAGCGTTACGGTGACGGTGACCAGCCTGCCGGGGAGACCGGACAGACCCTGCGGGAACGTCTGGATTACGAGCTGGGTGTCATCCGCAGAATGGGATATGTGGACTATTTCCTGATCGTATGGGATTTCATCAACTATGCGAAAGAGCACGGGATTCCGGTGGGACCGGGACGAGGTTCCGCTGCGGGAAGTATCGTGGCATATTGTCTGAAGATTACCAACATTGATCCCATTCATTATAATCTGCTGTTTGAACGTTTCCTGAATCCGGAACGTGTGTCCATGCCCGATATTGATGTGGACTTCTGCTTCGAACGGAGACAGGAAGTCATTGATTATGTGGGCAGAAAATACGGCAACGACAAGGTGGTGCAGATCGTTACGTTCGGTACCCTGGCAGCCAAGGGTGTCATCCGTGATGTGGGACGTGTTATGGATCTGCCCTATGCGTTCGTGGATTCCATTGCCAAGATGGTGCCCAACGAACTGAACATCACCCTGAGCAAAGCGCTGGAAATGAATCCGGAATTCCGAAAGCTTTATCAGGAGGATGAGCAGGTGCATCATCTGATCGATATGTGTAAGCGTCTGGAAGGACTGCCCAGACATACCTCCATGCATGCGGCGGGCGTGGTCATCTGTCAGAAGTCGGCGGATGAATTCGTGCCGCTGTCCAGAGGCTCCGACGGTTCCATCGTCACCCAGTTTACCATGACGACATTGGAAGAACTGGGACTGCTGAAAATGGATTTCCTGGGGCTGCGTACACTGACTGTGATCCATGATGCGGTAAAATTTATTGAGAATACCACCGGCAGACACATAGATGTGGATGCCATTGACTATAACGATCCGAAAGTACTGGTTTCCATCGGCACCGGCAGAACGGAAGGTGTGTTCCAGCTGGAAAGTGCCGGGATGAAGAGCTTCATGAAGGAATTGCGTCCCCAGAATCTGGAAGATGTGGTGGCTGGTATTTCCCTGTATCGTCCGGGTCCTATGGATTTTATCCCGAAGTATATTCAGGGTAAAAATCATCCGGATGCGGTAACTTATGCCTGTCCCCAGCTGGAGCCGATCTTAAAGCCCACCTACGGCTGTATTGTATATCAGGAACAGGTAATGCAGATCGTTCGTGATCTGGCGGGTTATACTTTGGGACGAAGCGATCTGGTGCGCCGTGCCATGAGTAAGAAGAAACAGTCCGTCATGGAAAAAGAGCGGGCCAACTTCATCTACGGCAACCCGGAGGAAAATGTCCCCGGCTGTATTGCCAACGGCATTGACGAGCAGACAGCCGGACAGATCTACGATATGATGATGGATTTCGCCAAATATGCGTTCAACAAGTCCCATGCGGCATGTTATGCAGTGGTGGCTTACCAGACAGCGTATTTGAAATACTATTATCCCGTAGAATTCATGGCGGCGTTGATGACTTCCGTCATCGATAACCCGAAAAAGGTATCCGAATATATTTTGAATTGCCGGAACATGGATATTGCCATTCTGCCTCCGGATGTGAATGCGGGAGAAGCCGGATTCTCCGTATCGGATGGCAAGATCCGTTATGCCCTGACGGCCATCAAGAGTGTGGGACGTCCCATCATTGACAGCCTGGTACAGGAGCGTAAGGAAAGAGGCCCTTTCACGAATCTGAAGGACTTTATTACCCGCATGTCTGATAAAAAAGAGATGAATAAGCGGGCTATTGAGAACCTGATCAAAGCAGGAGCTCTGGATGGTCTGGGCGGTACGAGAAAACAGTTCATGAGTGTCTATGTGCAGATCGCGGACCATATTGCCCATGATAAAAAGAACAATCTGGCCGGACAGATCTCCCTGTTTGACATTGCAGGGGAAGAGGATAAGGAAGAATTCGATATCCGGATGCCGGATGTGGGCGAATACAATAAGGAGATGCTGCTGGGCTTCGAAAAAGAGGTGCTGGGTGTCTACGTCAGCGGTCATCCCCTGGAGGAATATCAGGAGCTGTGGCAGAACTGCATCAGCAATACTGCCGGGGATTTTGCCCTGGATGAAGAGACCGGAGAGGTGCAGTTAGTCAGGGACCAGGCCAATGCAGTCATCGGAGGACTGATCGCGGACAAGACAGTAAAATACACCAAGAATGACAAGATCATGGCATTTTTGAATGTGGAGGATCTGATCGGTAATGTGGAAGTCGTGGTATTTCCACAGGTGTACGAGCGCTACAGTACCTTGCTTGTGGAGGATGCGAAGGTGTTTATCCGGGGCAGAGTATCCCTGGAAGAAGACAAGGACGGCAAGCTGATCTGCGACCAGATCATCAGTTTCGAGGATGCGCAGGCTGCGAGAGCGGCGAACCAGCCCCTGTTCCCCAGAAATTACGGAGGCCGGGGCGGCAGCAGCCGCGGCGGATCCTACGGAAACGGAAGTGGAAATGGCGGTGCCGGTGGATACCGGAATGCCGGGAACGGCTACGGACAATACCAAAATGACGGTATGAACAGCAGCAGTATGTCGGTGGGACAGACCGGTCAGGCAGCAGGACAAATGCAGTCCGGGCAGCGTACACAGGCAAATGGAACCCCTCAGAAAAAAGGCATGCCGGCGGGAGCCTGGATCCAGTTCCCCAATATGGAGGCCTATAAGACCAGAGAGCAGGAACTGCTACAGGCCATTGCGGATTCCGACGGGGATGACGATGTGGTGATTTATCTGCGGGACATTAAAAATATTAAGATCCTGCCCCAAAATCTCCGGGTAAAAGCCGACGGAGCATTAATGGAAAAGCTTACATTGCTGTTCGGAAAAGAAAATGTTAAATTTATAACGAAACCTATTGAAAACCGCTCAAAAATAGATTAAAATAAGGAATCGAGAAGAGAAAACTATTCGTTCGTTTACTTAGGAGGTAACAGTCATGGCAAAAGAGATTAAGACGATCGGCGTATTGACCAGCGGCGGTGATGCACCGGGAATGAACGCTGCTATTCGTGCAGTTGTTCGTACAGCCATTGCAAGAGGACTGAAGGTTAAGGGAATCAAAAAAGGCTATCAGGGTCTTTTGAATGAAGAGATCATAGATATGGAAGCCAAGGACGTATCCGATATCATTCAGCGCGGTGGTACGATCTTAGGAACCGCACGTTGTCTGGAGTTCAAGGAAGCGGAAGGACAGAAGAAGGGTGCTGAGATCTGCAGAAAGCACGGTATCGACGGTATCGTTGTCATCGGCGGTGACGGTTCTTACCGTGGTGCACAGGCACTGTCCAGACTTGGTATTAATACCATCGGTCTTCCCGGAACCATCGACCTGGATATTGCATGTACCGAGTACACAATCGGTTTCGATACTGCTGTCAACACAGCAATGCAGGCAATCGACAAGGTTAAGGATACTTCTTCCTCTCATGAGAGATGCAGTATCATCGAGGTAATGGGCAGAAATGCCGGTTATATCGCTCTGTGGTGCGGTATTGCCAACGGTGCCGAGGATATCCTGCTTCCCGAGAAGTACGATTACAACGAACAGAATATTATCAATAATATCATTACCAACCGTAAGCATGGTAAGACCCATCATATCATCATCAATGCCGAGGGAATCGGACATTCCACTTCCATGGCCCGGCGTATCGAGGCTGCTACCGGTATTGAGACCCGTGCTACGATCTTAGGTTACATGCAGCGTGGCGGAAGCCCTACTGCCAAGGATCGTTACTATGCATCTATCATGGGTGCTTACGCAGTAGATATCATGCTGGAAGGCAAGACCAACCGTGTCGTAGGTTATCAGCACGGTGAGTTCATCGATTTCGATATCGAAGAGGCTTTGCAGATGCAGAAGGGCATCAATGAGTACCAGTTCGAGGTATCTCATCTGCTGTCCATCTAATTTAATTTAACAGTTCAGACTGCGAAGCAGGCACTTTTATAAATAAGAGTATCTAAACGGATATGAAGACAAAGGCGTTTCCCATTGCGTGGAAACGCCTTTTTGACTATAATAAACTCATCCATAGAATGCATCCCGACTGCTTGCAGGCAGGGGATCATTCTATGAGAGGAGTAAACAAACATAAGTAAGTAGGGCGATTAGCCCGGATTACGCATGTTTGTTATGGTTTCGAAAGTTCGCAGAACGGAGAAACCATATTATTATGATGTTTAGGAGCGGTTAGCAGACAGATATGATCACAAGCAACAACAATGCAAAAGTAAAACAGGTGGTGCAGTGGCAGACCAAGGCAAAGGAGCGCCGCAAGGATCACGTATTTCTGGCAGAAGGTATCAGAATGTGTGAGGAGGCTCCGGTAAAAAACGTGCGGGAGGTCTACCTTACGGAAGAACTGGAGCAAAAGATCCGGCAGAATGCCCAGAACGGAGACACAGCATTCTGGGACAAGCTGCAGCAGACCGGTTACGAGACCGTCTCCACGGAAGTCTTTGCCAAAATGGCGGATACCCAGACCCCCCAGGGCATTCTGACAGTGCTGGAACAGCCGGTCTATGATCTGACACAGCTGTTGGAACAGCCGGATCCTTTATTTCTGATGCTGGAAAATCTGCAGGATCCGGGCAATCTGGGAACCATGATCCGTACCGGAGAAGGAGCAGGAATAACGGGTGTTATCATGAACAACCAGACGGTTGATATCTTTAATCCCAAGACCATCCGTGCCACCATGGGGTCTATTTTCCGGGTACCCTTTGTCTACGTGCCAGATCTGGCACCGGTGCTGGAACAGATGCATGCAAAAGGTATCTACACCTATGCGGCACACTTGAAAGGACAGGAATACTACGATTCCTTTTCTTTCCGGGAGCCTACGGCGTTCCTCATCGGCAACGAAGGAAACGGCTTATCCAAGGAAATCTCCGACCAGGCAGGACAGTATCTCAAGATCCCCATGGAGGGCAGGGTGGAATCCCTGAATGCCTCCATTGCAGCGGCCCTTCTGATGTACGAGGCCCACAGACAGCGAAGCGCAAGACTGTAACTATCCCGGACCCATTTGCCTTATAGATATTATCAAATGCCAGGCATTCGATGCGCAGCCGATAATATTTACATGGCTCTGAATAATTATGATGTCGGGGTCAAAAGCCCCCTACACCATAATAATAGAAGAAAGACAGAACAGGAGGAAAGATATCATGAAGATCGGATTTATCGGACTGGGAAATATGGCCACTGCCATGATCGGAGGAATGTTGCAAAAAGGAATTGCAGCTCCGGAGGACATCATTGGTTCAGCCAGAACGGAAACAACAGTAGAAAAAGTTAAAACAAAATTTAATATTAACACAACAACGGATAACAAAATCGTAGCGGCACAGGCAGACATTCTGTTCCTGGCAGTGAAACCCATCTTTTTCCCGGAGGTGATCGACCAGATCAAAGATGTCGTGGCAGAGGATACCCTGATCGTCAGCATTGCGGCAGGAAGAACTCTGGACTATCTGAAAGAGGCTTTCGGCAGACCGGAATTGAAGCTGATCCGCTGCATGCCCAATACTCCGGCACTGGTACTGGAAGGCTGCACCGGCGTCTGTGCGGAAGAAAACGTCACGGAGGAAGACATGGAGCAGGTACTGGCACTGTTACGTTCCTTCGGCATTGCCAGTGTGGTACCGGAACGGCTGATGGATGTAGTCGTAGGTGTCAGCGGTAGCTCCCCGGCCTATGTGTTCATGTTCATTGAAGCCATGGCAGACGAGGCAGTAGCCGCCGGAATGCCCAGAAAACAGGCTTATGAATTCGCGGCACAATCCGTCCTTGGCAGTGCAAAGATGGTGCTGGAGACCGGCAGACATCCCGGAGAACTGAAGGACATGGTGTGCTCCCCCGGTGGAACCACGATCCAGGCAGTCAAGGTACTGGAGGAAAAAGGCATGCGCGCCGCTGTCATGGATGCCATGGATGCCTGCATTGAGAAGTCCAAAAGCATGTAGTGACAGTTCGACCATGAACAGAGTCGAGAGCAAAAATCATGTTAACATGATTTTGCGAATGGCGCAAGCCGAGCTGGCATGGCTAAATAGCGCCCAAAGTCCCAAAACTTGACAAAAATTTTGTCATCTGTTATGATATCTCGCGTAACAAATTTAATATTTTTGTAACAAACCGGTGAAAATCTTAATAATTTCAGCATATACTATTCACTGGTGAGATCCACAGGTATCACACCCATCGGGGAATCTTCCTGTGGGAAAGGCGTGTATCAAGATGACAAAAAGCAGAAGAATGCTGGTTGTATGCGTAGGACTGCTCTGTTCTCTCTTCCTGAGCATGCAGATGAGCATGACCGCACAGGCGGGCAATACAAAAAATTATGTAAATGATCTGAACGGTGGTATCGCATCCATCCTGGATCCCGGTTCCAGGAACAGCACTGAGGTGATCAACGCTACGGTGAAGGAACTGAACCTGACCTTCCCGGCAGAGGAAGAGATCAGTTCCGGTCTGGTCATGGCGAACGTAAGGGATGCCGTGAATGTAAGAAGCGATGCCAGCGAGGAAGCATCCAAGGTCGGTAAACTCTACAAGGACTGTGGGGGTACCATCCTGGAGCGTAAGGACGGCTGGACCAAGATCCAGTCCGGCACTCTGATCGGCTGGGCAAAGGACGAATATCTCCTGTTCGGAGATGACGCCAGAGCACTGGCCAACGATGTAGGCAGGATGATCGCACAGATCAATACGGAGACCCTCCGTGTGAGAACGGAAGCGGATCAGGAAGCCGGTGTCCTGGGACTTCTTCCCAAGGGAGACATCGCAGATGTAGTAGACAACAGCAACCCGGAATGGGTCTGTATTGACTACGAAGGCGCAGACGGTTATGTGGCTGCGGAATATGTAACTGTAGATTTCCAGATCGACTCCGGTGAGACACTGGAGGAGATCAAGGCAAGAGAAGCCGCAGAGCGTGAAGCAAAGCGTCACGTCAACTACGGCGAATATACCACCGATGCGGATACCACGCAGCTGCTGGCCGCACTGGTACAGTGTGAAGCAGGCTGTGAAAGCTACGAAGGCCAGCTGGCGGTAGCGTCCGTAGTTATGAACCGTGTAAGAAGCGGAGCATATCCCAATAGTATCCACGGTGTTATCTACGCCTCCGGACAGTTTACTCCAGCACTGAACGGTAAGGTAAATACCGTATACGAATCCGGCAGGATCTCCGCAAGCTGTGTTCAGGCAGCCCAGGAAGCCATCTCCGGTGTCTCCAATGTAGGAGACATGACCCACTTCAGACGTAACAACGGCCGTGACGGACTGGTCATCGGTAACCACGTCTTCTACTAAGTGGCACACAAAAGAACAGCGCATACAACAGAGACGGTATCCCGGAACAGGGGTACCGTCTTTTAACGTACAGGCAGGAGCCGATCCGACGGATGGAATGAGGAATGAGAAGAGCACAATAGAATCCCGTATCGTGCACCAATAGCTGTTGTCACAGAAGACTATTTGTAGTACACTGGATACAACTACAAAACCAAAGGAGTGATCACATGAGTGAAATGGTAACCTTGTGGCTTGTGGTATTGATCGTATCGATCGGTGTGGAGGTCGCCACTCTGGGACTGACGAGCATCTGGTTCGCCGGAGGCGCTGTTGTGGCAGTGATTGCCGCAGCATTGCAGGCACCGATCTGGTTGCAGATCCTGTTATTTTTTGCAGTGTCTCTGCTGCTGTTATTTTTCACCAGACCTGTCGCAGTCAGATATTTCAACAAAGACCGCGTAAGGACGAATGTGGAAAGTATGATCGGCAGACAGGCAATCGTGACCAGTGAGATCGACAATCTGCAGGGCATCGGACAGGTAACGGTGGGCGGCCAGGAGTGGAGCGCCAGAACCGAAAAAGACGGACTGAATCTACAGCCCGGAACGGTGGTAGACATCGTGGCAGTCAGTGGTGTCAAGCTGATCGTCAAGGTGGATCCGCAGATGACGAAGGTCACCGGGGAAGTACCGGAGTCACAGAATTAAGAATCGTGTAACACGGATACATGAGGGAAAAGCGCGTACAGAGGTACGCAGCGTACACGAATGTACGCAGAAGGAGGAAAAATGGTAGCATTAATCATTATTGTCGTTTTAGTATTATGGATCTGTGTATCCTGTATCAAGATCGTGCCTCAGGCACAGGCCTACGTGATCGAACGTCTGGGTGCTTATCAGTCCACCTGGAATGTAGGATTCAATCTGAAGATCCCGTTCATCGATAAGGTAGCCAGAAAAGTCAATTTAAAAGAGCAGGTAGCGGATTTCCCACCCCAGCCCGTAATCACCAAGGATAACGTAACCATGCGGATCGATACCGTAGTCTTTTACCAGATCACAGATCCCAAGCTGTTCACCTACGGTGTAGAGAATCCCATGATGGCTATTGAGAATCTGACCGCCACCACCCTGCGTAATATCATCGGTGACCTGGAACTGGACCAGACCCTGACTTCCCGTGAGACCATCAACACCAAGATGCGTGCGGCACTGGATATCGCCACCGATCCCTGGGGTATCAAGGTCAACCGTGTGGAGCTGAAGAACATCATCCCTCCCGCAGAGATCCAGAATGCCATGGAGAAGCAGATGAAGGCAGAGCGTGAGAGACGTGAAGCCGTTACCCGTGCAGAAGGTGAGAAGAAGGCTAAGATCCTGGAGGCAGAAGGTGCCAAGGAGTCCGCAATCCTTCGTGCAGAGGCAGATAAGCAGGCAGCCATCCTTCGTGCGGAAGCTGAGAAGGAGAAGATGATCCGCGAGGCAGAAGGTGAAGCCGAAGCCATCCTCAAGGTACAGCAGGCAAATGCCGACGGTATCAAGATGCTGAAGGAAGCAGGCGCAGATGCCGCAGTCCTGAAGTTAAAGAGCCTGGAAGCTTTTGAAAAGGTAGCTGACGGACAGGCCACCACCATCCTGCTGCCCGCAGAGCTGCAGGGCATTGCCAGCGTGGCAGAGACCTTCAAGGCAGCCGCAGGCAAAAAGGCAGAATAAGTAAACTAAAAAACGATAAACCAAAGCCACTTTCCGGGAAATACGGAGGGTGGCTTTTTTATGTCGGATTCACAAAAAACAATGACGGGGGATAAACGCGAGGGGTTGAAAAACACAGAATAATGAAGTATATTGATTACATATAGCTTGTTACAGGCAACGTTCGTAACAGGGATATCAATGGACAAAATCAGAAAACAGAGGCTGCGGGCGCAAGTCCGGGAAGCTTCGGAAAAGAGGAGTATTATGGATTTAAAGGGACGCGATTTTTTGAAATTACTGGACTTTACACCGGAAGAGATCGAATATCTGCTGGATCTGGCGGCAGACCTGAAGGATAAGAAGAAAAAAGGAATCCCCGTAGATACTCTCCGAGGCAAGAATGTAGCGCTGATCTTTGAGAAGACCAGTACCCGTACCAGATGTGCTTTTGAAGTGGCAGCCCATGATCTGGGAATGGGAACGACTTATCTGGATCCCACCGGATCCCAGATCGGCAAAAAGGAAAGCATTGCCGATACTGCCAGAGTACTGGCAGGCATGTTCGAGGGTATCGAATATCGTGGCTTCGGACAGGATATTGTGGAGGAACTGGCAAAATATTCCAAGGTGCCCGTATGGAACGGCCTGACCAACGAATTCCATCCCACCCAGATGCTGGCAGACCTTCTGACCATCCGTGAACATTTCGGACATCTGAAGGGAATCCGCATGACCTACATGGGAGACGCCCGTTACAACATGGGTAACTCTCTGATGGTAGCCTGCGCGAAGATGGGCATGCACTTTACCGCATGTACCACCGCAAAATATTTCCCGGCGAAGGAGCTGGTAGCGGAGTGTGAGGCCATTGCGGCACAGACCGGCGGCAGTATTACCCTGACCGAGGATGTGAAGGCGGGCACGAAGGATGTGGACGTGATCTACACTGACGTGTGGGTATCCATGGGCGAGCCCGACGAAGTATGGACCGAGCGTATTAAGGAGCTGTCTCCTTATCAGGTGAATAAAGCAGTCATGGACAATGCCGGCGAGCAGGCCATTTTCATGCACTGTCTTCCTGCATTCCATGATCTGAAGACCAAGATCGGTGCCCAGATGGGTGAGCGTTTCGGCATCACCGAGATGGAAGTGACCGATGAAGTATTTGAATCCGGCCAGTCTCTGGTGTTTGAAGAGGCTGAGAACCGTATGCATACGATTAAGGCAGTGATGGCGGCGACTTTATGAGTATGAAAGCAAAGATTTTAGAGCTTCTTCGGGAAAAGAAGGATCGGGTGGCAGCAGGAGCACCGGAAAGCGAGGCCTATGTCTCCGGGCAGGAGCTCTGCGAGCAGTTCGGTGTATCGAGAACTGCGATATGGAAAGCCATCGGACAACTGAAAAAAGAAGGCTATGTCATTGAAGCGGTACAGAACCGCGGCTACCGTCTGCTGGATCAGACGGAGGAAGTCTACAACCAGGCGGATATCCAGAGCAGATTAAAGACGAAATGGGTGGCACATCCTTTACTGTTTTTTGACAGTATCGATTCCACCAATATCCGTGCCAAACTGGAAGCGGAACAGGGCGCGGAGAGCGGCCTGTTGGTGGTGTCGGATATGCAGAGCGCCGGACGCGGCAGAAGAGGCCGGGGCTGGGAGAGCCCCGCAGGGATAAATATTTATTACACCCTGATGTTAAAACCGGATTTTTCATCGGACTGTGCACCGATGCTGACGTTAGTCATGGCACTGGCGGTGGCGAAGGGCATCCGGCAGACACTGCGCCGCGACAGCGAAGAGGCAGCAGCCAAGGTCGGCATCAAGTGGCCCAACGATATTGTAGTGGACGGTAAAAAGGTCTGCGGCATTCTCACGGAGATGAGCATGGAGCAGGGGTACATCCAGCACATCGTCATCGGTGTGGGCATCAATGTGCGTAAGCAGGAATTTCCCGAGGAGATCCGGGACCGGGCGGCAGCCATTGATGAACAATGCGGCTTCCGCATTTCCCGCAGTCAGCTGATTGCGGATATTATGGAAGCCTTCGAGGAAGATTATGAGATCTTTTTACAGACCCATGACCTGAAAGGCCTGCGGGCCTCCTATGCGGAACTTCTGGTAAATCAGGACAGGGAAGTCTGCGTATTGGATCCCAAGGGCGAATACCGTGGCATTGCCAGAGGCATCAACGACCAGGGAGAGCTTCTGGTGGAGAGACCGGACGGCACCGTGGAGGAAGTCTATGCCGGAGAAGTATCGGTCCGTGGCATTTATGGGTACGTGTAGGTATGTACAGCATTTTCCGGGATGGCAGAAGGCAGGACGGACAGCCGGATGGAAAGACCGGAATAAAAAGACCGGAACAGATAGTCCGTGACAGAATTGAGACAGAACAGGATATAGAAGTATGGACGAGAACAAGATCGTACTCTGCGGCGCCAACGCCTATGAGAAGAAATATTATTTTAACGAAGAACAATTTAAGATGATTCCGGATTCCATCAAGCAGGAGCTGCATGTGATCTGCGTGCTCTTCACCGAGGAAGTGGGCGGTGTCTTTACCATTGCCTTTGAAGAGGATGGAAATGTGGTCATGGAGACCAATGCGGATGATGATGACATCTATTATGATGAGATCTCTTCCGGACTGTTGATCTCTGAGATCCGTAGGAGCAGACAGGAGCTTTTCGAGTCCCTGAGTCTGTATTACCGTGTGTTTATCAAAAAGGAAGATGTATCCGCATTGCTGGATGAGGAGGACGATGAATGATTTTTGTCATTGATGTAGGCAACACGAATATGACCATGGGTGTCTTTCAGGGGAAAAAGCTGGAAGCCACCTTCCGGATCATGACGAAGACCCCCAGAACCTCAGATGAATACGGGATCATGATCACCCAGCTGCTAAAAAATAACGGTATCGAAGTGACGGACATCGAGGGAGTCATCATTGCCAGCGTAGTGCCGGATGTGATGCATTCCCTGACCAGTTCCATCATCCGTTATCTCAAGCTAAAGCCATTGATCGTGGGCCCCGGTGTGAAGAGCGGCATCAAGGTCGCTACCGAGGATCCCCGGGCCATCGGTGCGGACCGTATCGTGGATGCGGTGGCAGCTTATGTGAAATACGGCGGACCGGTGCTGGTACTGGATTTCGGTACGGCGACCACCTATGATCTGATTACGGAGGACGGACGTTTTACTGCAGGAATCACTGCTCCCGGTATCCGGATCAGTTCGGAGGCTCTGTGGAAAGAGACGGCGAAGCTGCCGAATATTGAGATCCGTAAGCCGAAGACCATCCTGGCACAGGAGACCATTACCAGTATGCAGGCAGGACTCATGTACGGTCAGATCGGCCAGACGGAATACATTATCCGCAAGGTAAAGGAAGAGAGCGGGCTTGCGGAGCTGAAGGTCGTGGCCACCGGAGGCTTAGGCCGTGCCATTGCGGACGAGACCGACAGCATTGATATCTATGACAGTTCTCTGACACTGGATGGACTGCGGATCATCTACGACAAGAACAGACGTTGATAGGGGAATGACATGATAAAGCTGGAAAAAGCAGCAACAAAGATTATGGCAGCCATCGGAACAGCAGTAATGCTGTTCCTGCTGTTTTATTCCTGGAAATATACGAAGAGGCTGGTGGAACCGGAATATTATCTGGATGAAAAAGACAGTATTCTCTGGAATGCTCTTGTCGGCGTAGTGCTGGTGGCGGTATGCGGGGCTCTGTCCGGAGTGATGAAAAAGATCCCGGCGTGGGCACTGCATCTGCTGGCAGTTCTGGGAGCTGTGACAGCAGTGATTCTGGGGATAAGGCTTGCGAGGGCCGCCGGAGCGGAGAGCATTGCGGACCAGTATTATGTGCAAAGAGCAGCTATGGCACTGGCGGACGGTGATGCGGAATGGGTGCTGGCACAGGATTACTATGGTATCTATCCGTTCCAGCTGGGACTGGCGGAGATCTTCGCCTTAATCTTCCGTGTGGCAGGCTCCACGGAACGGCTCGTGATTCAACAGGTACAGGCGGTCTGCGGAGGCATCACGCTGTATGTGGGATTTAGGATCGTGCGGGAACTGTCGGGAAGCCGGGCAGCGGAACTGCTGTATCTTGTGGCGGAGCTTTTGTTCCTGCCGGTGTATTGCTATGCTTTGTTTATCTATGGTGAGAGTATCGGAACCTGCAGCGTCCTGTGTGCCATCTGGTGTTACCTGATGGCCAACCGGCCGGAGGGAAAGGTGTGGCAGAAGGGACTGCTGTGGAGTGCCGTCGCGTTGTTCATGGGACTGGCGTATGCGACCAGAAATGTATTGCTGGTGGTATGGATCGCCATGGTCATCATGCAGATCCTGGTGCTGCTTCGCAGTAAAAAATGGCAGGGACTGCCGGCGCTCTGTGTGGTACTGGCAGTTATGCTGCTGGGGAAAACGACTCTCTGTCACATGGCGGAAGGACAGCTTGACCGGGAATATGGTTCCGGTGCTCCGTATGTTCTGTGGGTTGCCATGGGAATGCAGGAGAATCCCGACGCCCTGAAGGGGCCGGGAACCTACAATGACTATAATCTGGACACTTATCTGCAGGCCGGGTATGACAGCATAGAGGCAGCAGAAGTGGCCAAAGGAGATATCAGGCAGTGTCTGGCAAAATGGCAGGAGGATCCCGTGGCAGCCGTTACGTTTCTCAAGGAGAAACTGCTGATCCAGTGGATTGAGCCTACTTATTGCAGCTTTAACCAGACCAGATACCAGTACCGGCCGCAAGGCTGGGTGGAAGACCTCTATACCGGACAGGCCAATGAAAGAGCACTGGCATTCCTGAACCGTTTTCAGGGAATGGTATATCTGGCGGTTTTCGGGTATTATTTGAGGATCCTGCTGGGAAAACTGAAAGGTGTACAGGTACTTCCGGGGATTATTTTTCTGGGCGGCTTTTTCATTACGATCCTCTGGGAGGCCAAGAGCCGTTATGTGTATCCCTATATCGTCATGATCCTGCCCTGCGCGGCATGCAGTATGGAATATTACGGCCGTCTGCTGGCGGGTGGCATCGGGAGGATCGCAGGCGGTATTGCGAGTAGTAGGGAAAGGAAACAGAAACAAAAAGAAATAGGAAGGACAGCATGAAAAAATTACAGATTGGTAATGTGACCCTGGACAACCCGGTGATCCTGGCACCCATGGCGGGAGTATCCGACCTGCCGTTCCGCCTGCTTTGCAGGGAGATGGGAGCGGCGCTGGTGTGCATGGAAATGGTCAGTGCCAAAGCCATATATTATAACAATAAAAATACGGACAGTCTCATGGAGATCCATCCCGAGGAAGTGCCGGCTTCCTTGCAGCTGTTCGGCTCAGATCCCCAGATCCTTGCGGAGATGGCAAAACGGATCGAGGAACGTCCTTTTTCCATACTGGATCTGAATATGGGCTGCCCGGTGCCGAAGGTCGTGAACAATGGGGAAGGTTCGGCACTGATGAAGGATCCGAAGCTGGTGGAGCAGATTCTGACCGCACTGGTAAAGGCCATCAACAAACCGGTGACGGTAAAGATCCGCAAGGGCTTTGATGATGACCATGTCAATGCCGTGGAGATCGCGAAGATCGCGGAAGCCTGCGGTGTGGCGGCAGTGGCGGTGCACGGACGGACTAGAGCCCAGTACTACAGCGGACAGGCAGACTGGGATATTATCGCACAGGTGAAGGATGCAGTGAAGATTCCAGTGATCGGCAACGGGGATGTGGACAGTCCGGAAAAAGCAAAAGCCATTCTGGAACAGACCGGCTGCGATGGTGTCATGATCGGCCGGGCGGCAGAGGGCAATCCCTGGATTTTCCGGGAGGTAGTGTCGTATCTTGCGAACGGCACGATCCCGGCAAGACCCACGAACCGGGAGAAGCGGGAAATGATCCTGCGCCATGCGGCATTGCAGCTGGAATACAAGGGAGAATACACCGGTGTCCGGGAGATGCGCAAGCACCTGTCCTGGTATACGGTGGGAATGCCCCATTCCGCTCATTTCCGCCAGACCATCAATACCATGGAGAAAATGGACGAACTGATCCGGGGAGTGCAGGAAATCTTTCCGGACGAAGTGTAGTGCGGATTTTGGATACAGCAATGCATTATGAGGCAGACCTTGCATGATATGATGTTGTGCGCGGTGTGGTGCATATAATTGGGATGACTGCATACAATGAAGCATGGACACTATTTTGTATCTCTATCCGGCGCGACGGACAGCGATGTGCGGGACACCGCCGGAGGAAAAAGCGGAACTGCGCCGGGGAAAACTGAAGAAATTTTTGCCCTTCCTGTGGAAAAAGGGAGAAGACCGGCATCCTGTGGTGACTGTGAGCCGGACGGAATATTTTTTCCCGGACTATCATCTGGTCAGAGTGTCGGTAGCCAGAACGGAAGGCATGGAAGAAAAACAGGCGGAACTGGCACTCACGGAGCTAAAGCTCACGGAGCTAAAGCTCCGGGAACAATTACAGGAACTGACAGAGGATCCGGATCACACCTATGTGGTGTGCCGTGAGCCTCTTTCTTTTTATTTCGGAAGGGAATTCCGGGATTATCTGCAACAGGAGTGGATCGAACATCTGCTGCGCTACGGGGAGAGACCGGGCGGCTATCCGGCGTGGCCGGATCTGGTCCTGTTGGGGAGAAATCCGTATCTGCCTTATGTCGTGCTCCGCTATGCTGCCAGATTGCAGAGCATGAAATCTGTCTCTTATACACATCTCCGAGCCCACGAGACAGGCAGAAATCTCGTATGCCGTCTTCTGCTTGAAAAAAAAAACCCATCTAACACCACATTGTACTGGCCTTCTACTAATTCTCACCAACAATACCATAGTATACGAGACGGTTCATTCTCTAGTCGTCCGAATCTCGATCAATGATACA
>OJJT01000322.1_pt1 | contig 25855 bp, 19 predicted proteins | sample 1596281 | NCBI WGS metagenome assembly OJJT01 (sample SAMEA4350145, study PRJEB24818) | metagenome | biome: human; feature: gut; material: faeces | place: Denmark | collected 2013-09
TTATCTCGTATGTTATAATATCGTGGTGATATGCTCTTTCCTCTGAGTGTCGCTCTCTCAGGCTCTTTTCATCTTCTTTTTTTTTTAATGTTGCGGCTACCATCGAGATCTACACCTCTCTATTCGTCGGCAGCGTCAGATGTGTATAAGAGACAGATCATAATGGAGGCCCAAATGTGTTTTTTTCTATGCTTCATAAACCCTCCGTATATAAAAAGGCGGGGGCAGAGCAGTCGCATCTGCCCCCGTATGGGTCGTTCTTTATTTGTCCATCTCTGCCAGTGCAGCCGCACAATGGGCGCACAGGGTGGGATGCTCTGCGTTTTGACCTACGGTCTCATCGTACTTCCAGCAGCGCTCACACTTTGCGCCGTCTGCCTTAGATACGGACACGCTCAGCCCCTCTACCTCGCCAGTAAAGTCGCCCTCACCGTCGGACAGTGCCACAGCGGAGGTAATGAAGATCTCCGGCAGCTGGCTCTCTACGCTCTGCAAGAAATCGTGCAGTTCGCCTGCAGCGTACAGGGTCACCTTGGCCTCCAAGGACTTACCGATGGTCTTGTCCTTACGAGCCAACTCCAGTGCCTTCTGCACATCTTCACGAATCCGATGGATCCGATCCCACTTGGCCATAAAGTTCGCGTCCGCAGCAATGTACTCCGGCTGGGGAATATCGTTAAACAGCGGAGACCGGGGATCTCTGCCCGCTGCATGGGGCATTGCCTTCCAGATCTCGTCACAGGTAAAGGCCAAAATGGGGGTCAGCACCAGGGTCAGTGCGTCCAGCACCTTATACAATACGGTCTGGGCGGCACGGCGGGTAGCGCTGTTCGGCGCAGAAGTGTACAGCCGATCCTTGAGCACATCAAAGTAGAAGTTGCTCATATCCACCACGCAGAAGTTGTGCAGCGCGTGGGCGGCGGTGTGGTACTCGTACACCTCATACCCGCCGCGAGCGGTAGCCAGCACCTGATCCAGCTTCATCAGCGCGTATTTATCCAGCTCTTCCAACTGATCGTTGGGCACCATATCCTTGTCCGGGTCAAAGTCATACAGGTTGCCCAGGCAATAACGAGCGGTGTTGCGGATCTTTCTGTAATTATCCGACAGCTGCTTCAAAATCTCCTTACTGATGCGCACATCGGCGTGGTAATCGGAGGAAGCCACCCACAAACGCAGAATATCCGCGCCATACTGGTTGATAATGTCCGCCGGGTCAATACCGTTGCCCAGGGACTTACTCATCTTCTTGCCCTCACCGTCTACGGTCCAGCCGTGGGTGATAATCTGCTTAAAGGGCGCAGGCTGCCCGGCGGCTACGCTGGTGAGCAAAGAGGACTGGAACCAGCCTCTGTACTGGTCGGCGCCCTCCAGGTACACATCTGCCGGCCACTTCAAATAAGGGCGCTGTTTAAGCACCGCTGCATGGCTGGAGCCGGAGTCGAACCACACATCCATAATGTCGCTTTCTTTTTCAAAGCCCTTTTGTGCGCCGCAGTGGGGGCACTTATAATCCTCCGGCAGGAAATATTCCGCCTCGTGGGCGAACCAGGCGTCAGAGCCTTCCTGACCAAAGATCTTAGATACCCGCAGCATCAGATCTTTATCCACGATCTCCTTGCCGCAGTCTTTACAATAAAATACGGGAATAGGCACACCCCACTTACGCTGACGGGAGATACACCAATCGGCGCGCTCCTGGATCATGGACTGCATACGGTCCTTGCCCCAGGCCGGATACCACTGCACATCCTCGGTGGCAGCCACAGCAGCCTCCTTAAAATCATCTACCGAGCAGAACCACTGGGAGGTGGCGCGGAAAATGATGGGCTTATGGCAGCGCCAGCAATGGGGATACTGGTGGACGATCTTTTTCAGCGCAAACAAAGCGCCGATTTTTTCCAAATGCTCCGCAATGGGCTTGTTGGCCTCATCGGTGGTCAGCCCGGCGAACTGTCCGGCCTCCTCCGTCAGTCTGCCCTCGGCATCCACCGGTACAACGGTGGGGATCTCCGGGTACTTTTGGCACACGATAAAGTCATCCACACCGTGACCCGGTGCCGTGTGTACGCAACCGGTACCGCTCTCCAGCGTTACATGATCGCCCACGATCACCAAAGAGGTGCGGTCAATAAACGGGTGCTGGGTTTTCATATACTCCAGCTCGCTGCCCTGGATCACACCCACGGTCTCATAGTCCGTGGTGCCCCGGTCCGCCATAGCGGCGTCGACCAGGTCGGTAGCCATCACATAAAACTCGTCGCCGCTCTTGACCAGAGAATACTCAAAGTTGGGGCCTACGCAGATGGCCACATTGGCCGGCAGAGTCCAGGTGGTGGTGGTCCAAATCACGAAATAGGTCTTGCTCAGGTCCGCACCCAGTGCAGTGAGCTTGCCCATATCGTCCGTTACATTGAACTTTACATAAATAGAATGGCAGGGATCCTCGCCGTACTCAATCTCCGCCTCGGCAAGGGCGGTCTTGCAGTCCGGGCACCAATACACAGGCTTTAAGCCCTTGTAGATGTGGCCCTGAGAAGCCATGGTAGCAAATACCTTAATCTGCTCTTCCTCAAAGTCCTTGGTCAGGGTGATGTACGGGTGGTCCCACTCGCCGATCACGCCCAGGCGCTTAAAGGACTCCCGCTGAATATCCACATAGCTCAGCGCGGTCTCTCGGCAAATTTTGCGCAATTCCAGATCGGAAATGTCGCTGCCGGCGCCGATGCCCGCCTGCTTTCTGGCTTTCAGCTCTGTGGGCAGGCCGTGGGTATCCCAGCCGGGCACATAGGGAGACTGGAATCCGGTCATATTCTTGTAGCGCACAATAAAGTCCTTTAAGGTCTTGTTCATGGCGTGGCCGATATGAATATCACCGTTGGCGTACGGAGGTCCGTCGTGGAGCACAAACAGGGGTTTGCCCTCGTTGTGCTGCATCAGCTGACGGTACTGGTCATTTTCTTCCCATGCTTTCAGGAATTCCGGCTCCCGCTGGGGCAAAGCTGCCCGCATGGGAAAGTCGGTCTTGGGTAAATTCAGTGTTTGGTTGTAATCCATGCTTCTTGTTACTCCTACTGTGTATGTAAATTATTTTTTCTTCTTAAAGAAACCGCGCAGCTTGGAAGAGCCCTCTTCCTCCTCGTACTCGTCCTCGTCCGGAGCGGTCAGGGAAATGGTCTCGCTGGTGCGCTCGTCGCCGCTCTTTACATGAAAATAATCCTCAAAGGGCATAGCGGCCTGGTCGTCAAACAAGGTCTTTTCCTCCTGCTGCGGGGGCACCTGCTCCAGCTCCGGTTCCTCGTCGATCTCGCTGATGGTGGGGGCGTTCTCGTCCAGCGGAGTGATTTCGTCCTCGGTAAAGGCGTTCAGCGCGCTGCTGACCTCCTCCGGGCTGGCTGCGGGCGCCTGCTTCTCCTCGATCTCGTCGATGATCTGATCCACCTGGTCATCGTCTGTGTCGCCCTTGGTATTCTCTGCCGTCGGCGCCTGTGCCGCGGCTTCCTCCGTCGGTGCGTCGACCGTCTGGCTTTGCAGTTTGTTGATCTCGTCAATATTGGAGATGATCTGGTTCATCTCGCTCTCCACAGAGTCAATGTGCGCCTGATCCTCGTCCACCTGGGGCTTCAAATCCACCATATCGCCCAGGCGATCCATCTGGCTCTCATACAGGGACAGCAAGCTGTCCTTAAAGCTCTTAGACTCGCTGCGCAGCTTTTCAATCAGCTGCTCGTGATAGGCTTTTTCGCTTTTCGCCTTGCTCATCAGCTCCTCAGACAGCTGCTTGGCCTGGTTGAGCATTTCCTGAGCCACAACCTTGGCGCCGTCAATGGCGTCATTGGCCTTGGCCTCCGCCTCGGTAATAATGGACTCGGCAGCATCCTGCTTCTCCTTGGTAAAGTTGGCGGCATAGGTGCGAGCCTCAGCCACCATCTTGTCCGCTTTTTCTTTGGCGTCCGTCACCGTCTGCTGCGCGGTGGCTGCGCTGGCGCTCAGCTTCTCCTCCGCCTTTTCCTTGGCGTCCTTGGCAATGCGATCCGCCATCTTTTGGGCGGTGATCAGTGCGGTCTTGATAGAGTCCTCTTCACTTCTGTACTCCTCAATCTTGCCGGCAAGTATTTCCATTTTGCGGTAAAGCTCTTTGTTCTCATCGTACACAGCCTGGTAAGACTCGACGATCTGGGCCAACAGGGCATTGACCTCTTCCTTATCATATCCGCCGCTTTGCACGGTAGACAGATTTTTCTCTCGAATTTGGCTGGGTGTAATCATATTCTCTCTCCTTCTCTCCTCACATAAACATGCCGTTGTTCTCAAGCTCATCGATCAGATCGCCCATTACATCTACATTGTAAGGCGTAATGATATAGGTGCTGTTGGCTACCCGCTTGATCTGGCCGTTGTTGGCATACGCCACGCCGCTGAGGAAATCCAGCAGTCTGCGTGCAATATCTCGGTTGGTGCTCTCCAAATTCAACACCACCGTACGCTTGGCATTCAAATTGTCGCCGATGGAGGCAGCCTCTTCAAACCGCTCCGGCTTCACCAGCACCACCTGCAACTGGGTGGTGGTGTGGATATTGACCACCTTATCGTCCCGTCCTCTGCTGCGCGGGCGTTCCTGGCGCTCCGGCTTAGGCGCCCGCTCGTGCCGGGGGCGCTCCTGGCGCTCTGCCCGCTCCGGGGCAGCCAGACCGTAGTCCCGGTTGTCGTCATAGTAATCGTCAAAATCATCATCATTCTCGGTAATGATCTCTTTGAACTTATCCAGTAAACCCATATTCGCCTCTCCTTAACGGTATTGTCTGGCGCCGAAGATGGCAGAGCCGACACGCACCAGCGTGGAACCCTCGGCAATGGCGGCCTCAAAATCGCCGCTCATACCCATAGACAGAATATCCATGTCTATATTATGGTGTTTTTTGTCTTTAATGTCAATGAAAGATTGATGCATTGTCTCAAAATATTTGCGCACCTGTGTCTCCGTCTCACAAATGGGGGGAATACACATCAAGCCCTTGATCTGCAAACCGGGCAACTGGGCCGCTTCTTCCAGCAGCTCCGGCAATGCCTCGATCATAATGCCGCTTTTGCTTTCCTCCCGGCCGATGTTCACCTCCACCAGTACCCGGGTGGTCACGCCGTGCTTAACGGACTGCTTGGAAATCTCCTGGGCCAGTTTCATAGAATCCACCGACTGGATCATATCCACCTGACCCACAATATACTTAACCTTATTGGTCTGGAGTCGACCGATCAGGTGTTTTTCCACCCCATCCAAGTGCAACTCGTCTCGCTTGCCCAGGTATTCCTGCACCCGATTCTCGCCGATCAAATCGGCGCCCAGATCCAGCGCCCGGTTAATGTACACCGGCTCCACGGTCTTGGTCACTGCCATCAGGCGAACCTCTCGGGGATCGCGGCCGCTTTTGACGGCGCCCTCCTGCACCCGATCTAAGACCCGCTTCCAGTTCTCCTCAACGGCTTGCAGCCGTGCCGGATCAGGTATAAACTTTTCCATTATAAAGATCCTTCCCTTCTGTGATGATCTCGTCATAAAGGCGAATACCGTCTTTATTCTGGGCGTCATACGCCAGTATTACATAATCCTTGCCGGAATACAGCACCGTGGCGGGACGGAATTTTACCTGTCCGGCCACCAGCACATACACGCCCTTTTTACCGTCGCTCACATGCACGGCGGCAGCGGGGGCCTTGATCCCGGTATAGGAAGCTGTGCGAATTTCTATATCCTCCGCCCGATAGGCGGCAATATCCGAGTCCATATTCTCACATTGGAGCACCAGAACCGTTTGCGTGGCGCCGGGCTTGGTGTCCGCGCCGCTGACCACGGTGCAGGAAAGTACCCGGTCGCTGTCCTTAATAGCCACATCCAGTCGAGTGCCGTTTTGCACCTTTTGCAGGTCCGCCACATCTGCCTTGCACACAAAGTACCAAGCATAGCTGGTGATCACCTTGCCTAAGGCGCCGGTGTCGCCCTTGGCACTCTCGGCAGTCTTTAAGGCTTTATCCAGATCGGCAGTGGTCATCTCCGTCACCTGATCATAATCAAAAACGCTCTCGCACCCATCCGTGTAGCCGGAGAAAACGCCGCTTACCGCCGTAGTCACGGAGCCAATGGGCTCTGCAGTGCCCAGATCGTTCATTTGACTTTGCAAATCCTTTTTCAGCGCCGCAAAGTCAATGCTGGTGCCGATCATCATCTGGCGGCGGGTAAAGGTGTCGTTCATTTCCTGCGCCGCGGTACTTGCCCCGGTCAGATCCGATTGGGCCAGCGCCCGTATGTAATCATTTACATTCTGCACCGCCTCATTGTCCACGGCGGTAATATCCGTGGCAGTGGCGGTACTCTTATTTTCCATATCCCGGTAGTGCTGCAGCTTCTCCTTTAAGGCGGTGCGCTGGCTGTACGCCTTAGCGTCCGCCTCAGACTGAAAGCGCAGAGCCACCTTGCCGTTCTTGGCAATCTTCTCGCCGTCGGCAACGCATTGCACCGTCACGCCGCCGGGGCCGCTAACCGCATGCTCCTCTCGCACCGCCAGTGCCGTGGTCTCAATGGTACGGTACACGGTGGTCTCCTTGGCGGTGTAGGTTTGCAGCCGCACATGGGTAGCAGTATAGCACTCATACACCACCACAGACAAAATCAGCAGCGCCACAATGCCGATGGCCCAGTTCTCCTTGGCGGTGCGACTGAGCTTTTTACGGCTTTTATGCTCTTTTTCCTTTGTCTTTGCCATAAAGAAAATCCTCTGCCTGCGCCGTCGCTGCGGCGATCAGGCGCTCTGTATCCATGGTATCCGGCTCCAGCACCACAGTGCCCTGCCGGCGCTTAAACCAAGTGATCTGGCGCTTGGCGTAGCGGCGGGTCTCCTGCTTGAGCCGTTCTACCGCCGTCTCCAGCGGCTCGCTGCCCTCCAAATACGGCAGCAGCTCCTTGTGCCCAATGGCCTGCCGTGCCGTAGGACCGCAAGCGGCGTAGGCCTGCCGTGCTTCCTCCACCAATCCGGCGGCCAGCATGGCGTCCACCCGGGCATTGATCCGATCATACAGCACCTGCCGATCCCGGTAATGGAGCACAAAATACAGTGCCTCATAAGGGCTGTCCTCCCGGCGGGAGGCTGCATTCTGTGCAGTCTTGGTAATACCGGCATAGTACAGCTCCAGTGCACGCACCACCCGGTTTTTGTTATTCGGATGTATTTCTGCCGCAGCCGTGGGATCCACCTGCTGCAAGGTTCGGTACAACTCTGTGCCGTCCTTTGCCAGCAGCTCCCGGCGCAGGTCCGGGTTCGTCTGCACATGGGCAAACTGAATGTGGTCAATAAAGCTGTCAATAAACAGCCCGGTGCCGCCAACCAAAATGGGCACCTTACCCCGGGCGGCAATATCCGCCACCGTCTCCGCTGCCAGGTTGCAATACTGAGCCACGCTAAAAGGCGTGTCCGGGGGCAGGATCTCTGCCAAATGGTGCACCGCTGCCTGCCGCTCCGCTGCCGTAGGCGCCGCAGTGGCAATGGGCATACCGGTATAAATCTGCATAGAGTCGGCACACACGATCTCGCCGTCCAGCCGCCGAGCCAGGGCAATGCCCAAACCGGTTTTGCCGGAGGCGGTGGGGCCGGCCACCACAAGTACCTTTGTCTTCATACTCACGCCCTGCCGAACTGTCTTTCAATCTCGTACCGGCTAACCTTGATCATCACCGGCCGCCCATGGGGGCAGTAGCGAATATCCGGCATGGACAGCAGCTTCTCAACAAACAGGCGCTGCTCCGCTGGGCTGGTCACATCACCGGCCTTGACCGCTGCGCGGCAAGCGGTGGAATGGAAGATCCAGTCCAGCTTTTCCGGCTCAATGTCCGTTTTGTGCTCCAGCAGCTTCTCTGCGATCTCGCAGATCAGGTCGGCAATATTTGCCCCGTCCAGCATTGCGGGCACCGATCGCACCAACACCGCGTCCGTACCAAAGATCTCCACCTCAAAGCCGCCTTTTTGCAGCAGATCCAGATGTTCCTCCACGGCGGACAGTTCCGCTTTATTCAGGCGCACGGTCACCGGCGCCAGCAGCAACTGGCTGTGGATCTCCGCGCTCCGGCGCAGGGCTTCAAAATTCATCCGCTCGTGGGCGGCGTGCTTGTCAATATAATATAAATTATTTTCTATCTCTACAAGTATATAGGTCTTAAAGGCTTCGCCCACTACACGGAAGGCCGGAGCCTTCCGGTCCTCGTCCACCACCTGCACCGTGGGGGCAGGTGCTGTCTCCGTCGAAGGCGGTGCAGACGCTGCCGACTCTGCGCCCTCATGCGTAGGTACTGCCGGGGGCGCTTGGGCGGGCACTTCCTGCTCACGCTGTACCACCGGCGCAGCCTGAGGTTCCAAGGCGTTGATTTCAGTCGCTTTTACAGGTGCTTGCGCCGTCGGCGCTGCGCTTTGCTCTGCCGCCCGCTGCACCGGGATCTGCCCCTGGGGCGCGGTACGGTACGGCACACCTGCCTGCGCCGTCTGCCAAAAGTCCGTGCGGGGCGCTGTTTGCAGCACCGTTTGCACGCTCTCTTCCTTTTTGCGGAAGAAGTCGATCTTGGCGCTGCGACTGCCTGCCGGCGGGTACGCGCGTCCCACCTCGTCCGCTGCGGGGGTGCCGCCAAAGGTCACTTCCTTTACACTGTCGCCGGTCTCAATAGCGGTCTTGACCCCATAATACACCAGGTCAAACACCGGCTTTTCGTTGGCAAAGCGCACCTCGATCTTGGCCGGGTGCACATTCACATCCACCAGCGCCGCGTTGACGGCCATATTCAGCACGCAGGCAGGAAAGCGCCCCACCATAATGCTGTTTTTATACGCCTGCTCCAGCGCCGCCAAGGCGGTCTTTGACTTCACCAGGCGACCGTTTATGAAAAAATACTGCATGGCCCGGCTTTTGCGGGAGGCATGGGGACTGGACACATAGCCCTCCAGCTCCATACCGTTATAGCTGTAATGCACCGGGATCAGCGACTGGGTCAGTTCCCGGCCAAACACGGAGTACACCGTGCTCTTTAAGTCCTTGTTGCCGGGAGTCACCAGGGTCTGCTTGCCGTCCCGGATCAGGCGAAAGGCGATCTCCGGGTGGCTCAGCGCCACCGCGTCCAGCACACCGGCCACCGCGTTGCCCTCGGTCACATCTTTCTTTAAGAATTTCATGCGCGCAGGCGTGTTAAAGAACAGATCCCGCACCACCACTGTGGTGCCCACCGGGCAACCGGCGTCGTCGCAGCTTTGTTCCTGGCCGCCGGCGATCACATAGCGGGTGCCCACCTGCTCCTCTGCTGTGCGGGTGAGCAGTTCCACCTGCGCCACTGCGCCGATGGAAGCCATAGCCTCGCCCCGAAAGCCCAGGGTGCCGATGGCGTTCAAGTCCTCCTCGGTTGCGATCTTGGAGGTGGCATGGCTGATAAACACCTTGGGCACATCCGCCCTTGCGATACCACAGCCGTCGTCCGTAATGCGCATATAGGTAGAGCCGCCGTGCTGAATCTCCACCGTTATGCGGGTGGCGCCGGCGTCAATGGAATTCTCCACCATTTCCTTAATTGCAGAGGCGGGGCGTTCCACCACCTCGCCGGCTGCAATCAGCTGGTACACGGACTTGGGTAAAATATGAATTTGCGGCATGGAACCACCGCCCTTTCTATAATGAATTCCGTTTTTAGCTAAGCTCCTGGGCCTTTTTGCGCAGGTTATCCAGGGTCTGCATAGCCTCAATCGGAGTCAAAGTGTTAATGTCTACGGTCTTTAGAATTTCCAAAATCTCGTTGGTGCCGTTGGCGGTGAAATTGTACTGAATTTCCTCCTCCGGCTCCTCCTCTATGGCTTCCTCCGCCTTAAACTCGATGGGTACGCTGTTCTGCTCCAGTTCCTTGAGGATCACCTTGGCGCGACGCACCACCTTGTCCGGCACACCGGCCAGCTTGGCCACTTCAATACCAAAGCTCTGGTCCGCGCCGCCCCGCACGATCCGCCGCAGGAAAGTAATATCGTCTCCCCGCTTCTTCACCGCTACGGAGTAGTTGCGCACGCCGTCTACCAGACCCTCCATGGCGGTCAGCTCATGGTAATGGGTGGCAAACAGCGTCTTGGCGCCTAGAGTCTTGCGCTTGCACACATATTCCAGCACCGCCCGGGCAATGCTCATACCGTCAAAGGTGGAGGTGCCTCGACCGATCTCGTCTAAGATAATCAGGCTGTTTTGGGTGGCGTCTTTCAAAATGGTAGCCACCTCGTTCATCTCCACCATAAAGGTGGACTGGCCGGTAGCCAGGTCGTCAGACGCGCCCACTCGAGTAAAGATGGCGTCTACCACGCCAATGTGCGCCTGCCGCGCCGGTACGAAGGAACCGATCTGCGCCAACAAGGTAATCAGCGCGATCTGGCGCATATAGGTGGACTTACCTGCCATATTGGGGCCGGTGATAATGTGGCACCGGTCGTCCTGCAAGTCCAGGTATGTATCGTTGGGAACAAAGGGCCCGCTGTCCAGCAGCGCCTCCACCACCGGGTGGCGGCCGTCCTTGATCTCGATCACGCCATCCCCTTCTACCTGGGGACAGGTGTAGTTATGCTCTGCCGCCACATGGGCCAGGGAACACAGCACATCCAGCCGGGCCAGCGCCTTGGCGGTCACTTGCAGCCGCTGGATCTGACCGGCGATCTCCTCTCGCAGAGCACAGAACAGCTGGTACTCCAGCGCCACCTCCCGATCCTTGGCGCCTAAAATCTTGCCCTCCAGCTCTTTCAGCTCCTGGGTTATGTAGCGCTCACAGTTGGCTAAGGTCTGCTTGCGGATATAGGTCTCCGGCACCTGGTCCCGGTATGCGTTGGACACCTCAATATAGTAACCGAATACCCGGTTGTAACCCACTTTCAGCTTGGGGATACCGGTTTCTTCCCGCTGCTGCGCTTCAATGGAGGCAATCACGCCGGTGCCGTCGGTCATAATAGCCTTTAGGCTGTCAATCTCTTCGTTATAGCCTGCTTTGATAAACCCGCCTTCGCGGATAGAAAAGGGCGGCTCCTCCACAATTGCCCGGCGAATTTCCTCTGCCACATCGGTGAGCAGGTCAATATCGCTTTCAATTTCCCGCAGCATGGCGGTGTTGCAGTCTGCCAAAGCAGTCTTAATCTCCGGCAGGGCGGAAATGGTGCTCTCCAGTGCTCGCAATTCCTTGGCATTGGCAGTGCCGTACACAATGCGGGTCATCAGCCGCTCAATGTCGTTAACACCCACCAGCGCCTGGCGTACCGTGTCTCGCAGCATAGGGCAGTCAAACAATTCGCCCACCGCATTTTGGCGACGGAGGATTTGGCTGACGCTCAGCAGCGGCCGCTCCACCCAGGCACGAATCATCCGCTTGCCCATGGCAGTCTTGGTCTTATCAATCACCCACAGCAGCGAATGCTTCTTGTCGCCGGTCATCATGGAGCGGGTCAGCTCCAAGTTGCGCCGGGCGCTGATGTCCAGGTGCATAAACCGCTCGCTGTCGTAGAACTCCACTTCCGACGGCGTCTCGATCTCGTCTTTCTTCTGCGTATTCTTCAAATAAGCGATCACCGCGCCCAGGGCACACACCGTCTCGCGGCTGTGACCCAGGTCCAGTGCGGCGATCTCATCCTTCTTCAAGGTCTCTATAATTTCCTGGGAGCAGGCGTCAAAATCAAACAGCGCCGCCTCCGGGTACTCGGCGGACGCTTCCAACCGAGCAGTAACGAACTGCACCACATGCTCATAATCGGCAGCGGTGCCGCCAAAGATCACCTCTTTGGGAGAATAGGTGGACAGCTGATTGATCACCTTGCTCTCCACATCCTCGCCGGTAGCCAGGGTCACATGGAACTCGCCGGTTGACACATCCGCAAAGCAAAGCCCGGCGCCGTTCTCGCTGCCAAACACACTGCACAGGTAGTTGTTAACGCCGTCCTCCAGCATATTGCCCTCGATTACCGTACCGGGGGTGATGATTCTTATAACCTCTCTTTTAACGATGCCCTTGGCCAGCGCCGGATCCTCCATCTGCTCACAGATGGCCACCTTGTAGCCCCGACTCACCAGCTTGGCGATATAGCTGTCTGCGCTGTGAAAGGGCACGCCGCACATAGGCGCCCGCTCCGCCTGGCCGCAGTCCCGACCGGTGAGCACCAGATCCAGCTCCTTGCTGGCGATCTTGGCATCATCAAAAAACATTTCATAAAAATCGCCCAGACGGAAGAACAAAATCACATCCGCATAGTCCTTCTTGATCTGAAAATACTGATCCATCATAGGGCTGATCTTTGCCTTTGCCATATTCCACTCGTCCTCCTCTCTGCAAAAATGCTGCGAGCGACCACGCCGCCCGCAGCCGGTTTACACCTTAGTGGCAGCCGCCGCAGGTGCAGCAATCGTGGGTGCAGCCACCCTCCTGCTGCTGGGGCAGCTCACAGGTCTCCGGGTCCTGACCGTCAAAGAACAGGCCCATCATACCGCTGATGTACTGTGCCATCTCCTCCATGGCGGAAGCAGCGGCAGAATACTTCTGCATATTTTCGCTCTCCATAATCTCACCATAGAGCTTCTGATAATCGGCCTGCAGGCTTTCAATGCGATCCTTGTCTGCATCGTTTGCCTTCTCGGCCTCCTGCTGATACTTCAGGGAGATCAGCTGCAGCTCCTGCATCTGCTGCTGCAGCTTCTCGTCGCCGTCATTGGCCTTAGCTGCGGCCTGGAGGGCTGCAAAGCGCTCGTCCTTTTGAATTTCTTTGCCCAGTTCTCTGAGTGCGGATTCCAAACTCATAAATTTAATTCCTTTCCAGTTCTCCCCGCAACACATAGGTGAGCGGTTCTATAACTTTTACATTTTGGAAGGAGCCGATCAGGCTGTCGTCCCCTTCAAATTCTATAATCAGGTTCCCGTCCGTGCGGGCGGCAACATAATTATCGCCTAACTTGCCTTTGCCGCTGACAAAGCACTTAAAAGTCTCGCCCCGGTGCAGCTGCATTTGCTCTGCGGAGATCTGCTCTTGCAGAGCCAGCAGCTCCGCCATCCAGCGGGCTTTTTCCTTATGGGACACCGGATCGTCCATCTTGGCCGCCGGGGTGCCCTCTCTGGGCGAGTAGATGAAAGTAAAGAGTGAGGTGGCCCCCACCTCTTTGACCAACGATAAAGTGTCTTGAAACTCCTCATAAGTCTCGCCCGGGAAGCCCACGATCACATCGCTGGTGATGGAAAGGGCGCTGCCCATCTTGGCCTTAGCGTAGTGCACCAGCTCTAAATACTGCTCGGCGGTGTAGCCCCGGTTCATGGCTTTCAGCACCCGGTCATTGCCGCACTGGAAGGGCAGGTGCAGGTGCTTGGCTACCTTTGGACATTCGGCCATGGTGTCCAGCAGTTCTTTGGTACAGTCCTTGGGGTGGCTGGTCATAAAGCGAATGCGAAAATCGCCGGGCAGGTCGTTGATCTGCCGTAGCAGTTGGGAAAAGGTGACTCGTGGGGTCAGATCTTTGCCGTAGCTGTTCACATTCTGCCCCAGGAGCGTGATCTCTTTATACCCGTCGGCAATCAGCTGCTTGGCCTCTGCCAGCACATCGCACGCCTGTCGAGAGCGCTCCCGCCCCCGCACATACGGCACGATGCAGTAAGTGCAAAAGTTGTTGCAGCCGTACATAATGGGCAGCCACGCCCGCCGCTGGTCGTCCCGCACCACCGGCACACCCTCGGCAATCACGCCGTCCATATCCGGCAGTTCAAACACCCGCTTTTTGCGGGTTAGGGTGCGCAGCAGCAGCTCCGGCAGCCGGTGCACCACATGGGTACCGAACACCAGGTCCACAAAAGGAAAGGACTGCTTGATGCGGTCGGCAATGTGCTGTTGCTGCATCATACAGCCGCACAGGGCGATCACCGTGTCCGGGTGCTCCGCCTTATAGGACTTGAGCGCCCCCACGTTGCCAAACACCCGATCCTCTGCGTGCTCCCGCACGGCGCAGGTGTTAAAGAGAATAAACTGTGCTTTGTGCCGATCGTCGGTAAACGCGTAGCCCATATCCGCCAGCATGCCCTTAATATGTTCGCTGTCCGCCACATTCTGTTGGCAGCCGTAGGTGATCACACAGGCCAGAGGCTTGTCCGTATAGCGGCTTTGCAGCACCGCCTGCACCTTGGCAGCGTTCTCTCTTTGGGCGTCCAGTTCTTCTTTGCTGATGGTCTTGGTATTGATCAAGGGTACTTCCTCCGACATTGGCTTACAAAAGCCCATTTCAGGCTCCTGCACATTATAGCATTATAACAAATTCCGCGCCACGGTTCAATATATATAATATATAATATTTATTAAAAATAAGTGAATTTTTGTTCACCTTGCACCCCGCCATTGCTTTTGACGGCAAAAAGTGGTAAAATCCATACTTGCGTGCCGTGGATCGGCACGGAAAGAAGCAATTTGACGAGGTGATCTTATGCTGCACCAGCGCGGCGCCGGTGTGCTTATGCACATCAGCTCCCTGCCCTCCCCTTACGGGATCGGCGTGTTTGACCGGCACGCCCGAGACTTTATCGACCGTATTGCGGACATGGGCTTTACCTACTGGCAGGTGCTGCCCTTTAATCCGATTGACGGAGCCGGAAGCCCCTATTGCTCTCCCTCCGCTTTTGCCGGCAACTACCTGTTTATCGACCCGCAGGGATTGCAGGATATGGGCCTGGTGACGGCGGAAGAAGTGGCGGCCAACCATTATGACGGCACGCCGTACACGGCGGACTTTGCCTTTGCCGGTGAACACCGACTGGCGCTGCTGGAGCAGGCTTTTTTGCGCATAGACGATACCCTGGCGGCCAAGATCAAGGCCTTTGAGGTGGAGAACCCATGGCTGACGGATTACAGCGTATTTATGGCGGTAAAAGAGGCGGAGGGCGGCAAGCCCTGGTGGCAGTGGAGCGACCGCCACGCCCATTACCACACCTGTATTCAGGACATATTTTCCTATGAGAGCCGGGCGGCGTTTTGGAAATTTGTGCAGTACATTTTCTACCTGCAATGGGATAACATCAAGGCCTACGCCAACGAAAAAGGCGTGGCTGTCTTGGGAGATATGCCCATTTATGTAGCCATGGACAGTGCCGATGTGTGGTCCGGTCTGCCCCTGTTTCTCATTGACGAAAAGACCTTAAAACCGGAGAAAGTGGCCGGTGTGCCGCCGGATTACTTTAGCGAGAACGGCCAGCTGTGGGGCAATCCCCTGTACGACTGGGCGACTATGGAAAAAGACGGCTACAGCTGGTGGCTTTCTCGCCTGGGTCACGCGCTGACCACCTATGACGCGGTACGCATTGACCACTTCCGCGCCTTTGCCAGCTACTGGGCGGTGGACGCCCAGGCAGAGACTGCCAAGGTGGGCCAGTGGCTGCCCGGACCGGGGATGAAACTGTTTGACAAGGTGTTTGAGGTGTACCCGAACGCCCCCATTATTGCCGAGGACCTGGGGGTGTTTGGAGAGGATGTGGTGCAGCTGCTTGCTGACACCGGCTTCCCCGGTATGAAAGTGGTGCAGTTTGGCTTTGACCCCAACGGTGACAGCAGCCACATGCCCCATAACGCAGAGAAAAACAGTATCAATTATGTGGGCACGCACGACAACAACACCCTGCTGGGCTGGCTGTGGGAGGCCGGTGAAGCAGAGCGCCGCTTTGCCCTGGACTATGCGGGCTTTACCGGCGACAACTGGGGCGACGGCGGCTACCAAAGCCCCGCCTGCCGCAAAATTATAGAAACGGTGTGGCGCAGCGCCTCCAACGTGGTGATCATCGCCTTGCAGGATATGTGCGGCTTTGGCAGCGACGCGCGAATGAACACCCCCGGCGTGCCGGAGAAGAACTGGCGCTTTCGCACGACGGAAGACACCATTGCCAACATAGACGGCGCCTATTTTCGCCGAATCAACAGCCTGTTCCGCCGCACCTACCCGGTTTTTGAAAAATAACAGGGTCAAAAAAACATCTCCTTCATAGTATGTTACTGAAGCACTGCGGGGCGCCGGGCGCCCGGTGTGCAATAACCTATGAAGGAGTTTTGTTATGCCCGATTCGATCATTGATACCGGCGAAAAACGCATTAACGAGGCGGTGTGCATTGACACCAAGCGCATTTACGACAGCTGCGTAAGCAAGGACTGCCTGGAGGACCTGCGGGTCACCTTTTATGCCCCGGCGCAAATGCTGGTAGACAACGCGGTCACCGTCAAGTGCCGGGACTGCACCATTGAGGCTGTAAGCATTGATGTGGACGAAGTGCCCTTTGACAACGGCTTTTACAGCGTGGATGTTACTTACTACTTTAAGCTGACCTTTGACTGCTACTCGGCGCCCTGCACGGTGCCTATGGTAGCCACCGGCTACACCAGCTTTAACAAAAAGTGCATTCTCTACGGCAGCAGCGGCAATGTGAAAGTCTTTGTCAGCAATGTGTCCGCGGAGGCGCTGGACTGCCCGGAGGCCCCCCAGTACACCAACCCCTCTGCCAAGGTGCAGGCGGTGGATCCGGTGGTTCTGTCTATGGATGTGGTATGCAGCTGCGACTGCCGCGTGCCCTGCCTAACCTCCATGCCCAAGTCCATTACTTCCACCCTGGACAACAGCACCCTGCCGGAGCGCCCGGCCAAGGCTGTGCTGGTGACCCTGGGTCTCTTTTCCATCATCCAGATGGAGCGGGATGTGCAGATGACCATTCCCGCCTATGACTACTGTATTCCGGAGCGGGAGTGCAACTGCAACACCGCCAACCCCTGCGAGACCTTCGCCGGCATTGACTTCCCGGTGGATGAGTTCTTCCCCAGGGACAAAGAGGACTGCTGCCCCTGCTGCACAGACAGCGGCAACACCGGCACCAATACCGCCGACCATCGTAACAATCGCTAAGATCCAAAAAAGCACCGCTGACGGTCCCCCGTCGGCGGTGTTTTTTTCGTATTTTCATTGTTCGTCAACCAAGAAGTTCGCCCGGTCTTGATACTTGCCGTTTTTGAATGTAATTTCGTAACTCACCCGATTCGACCGCAGGCGCCATTCCAAGACGGTCACGGTATCGCCGTTCTCGCTCGGTTCCACACCATAATAGCTGACCGTAGACAGCGGCGCGATTTTCAAACATTCTTCCAGGGTCAGATCCGGCGCCCGGTCATACAGACTATCGGCCTGATCCATAGACAAAGGGCAGTCGCATTCCGTATTCACCAGGCACTTGCGCTCGTATACACTATCCTCATCCGTATCTTCCAAAATGACATTGTACGGCATGCCCTCGTAAATGGTCTCTTCATTTGCAGCCAAGCCCGCCTCGTAATCCGCCGGTGTATTTTTAGACTGCACCGGCAGCTGCGTTTTGTCCAAAACTTCCATGGCCTGCTGTAAGGGCTTGGATTCCACACCTTGGCGGGCTCGTTCCCGCATAAGGGCGTCTACGCCGTAGGACGCGCCCAGCGACACCGCCGCACAAACAATCAGTACCACTAAAATGCGCCCGATCACCGGCATACGGCGGAAAATACCCTGCTCCAGTGTTTGGCTGTTGACCCGATGGATTTTGCCGGCACAGATAAAATCCACCACGGCCAGTACCAACGGCAGAAAAGACAAAACAAGTTGCACATTGAACACCCAGTCCATATTCCAGCCCCAATATTGCCAGGGTGACACGCCCTCACTTGCAAAGTTCAGCAGGAACTGCGTGCCCATAACCAAAACGGCCGGTATGTCCAAGATTAGACAAAACAGTAGGGTAAACAAGTTGTACCATAGCAAATACTGGGTAATACCACTGACAACGCAAAACAACCCGTGCCCAACCAACAGCACCGGGTCCTTGCACTTCCACGCCCAACGAAAGGCCAGAGTGGTGGCTGCCAAAACAGCCAGCACATTGCCAAGCATCAGCGTACAGACCAGCCAATCCGGCATAATAGCATACAAAGAACCCGACCACTGATCGCTAAACCCATACAGCATAGACAGTCCCACGCACGCCGCCAGGGCGGAAAAACCCAGCACACGCCCGGGCAAATTCCGGTGCAGGCGACCCAGTTCCCGAGCCATCTCCTCCGGCGCGCCCATACGGCTCATTGCCATATTCTCCGCCTTTTCCCCCTCATGTCCGGCGTCTGTATAGAAGCTGATTTCGTCCTCTATATGATCCTCCAGCTCCCGCTGCACCTGGGCTTTGGTATACGGGTTGGAGACCAGCAGCAGCGCCTTGTGCAAATACTCTTCTTTTTTCATGCCCCACCTCTACGCAAACTCCAACACCCGGGTCACATCCCGCGTGTAAGACAAAAACTCCTCTTTTTTGGCAGCGAACTGGCGGCGGCCTTTGTCCGTTAAGTGATAATACTTACGGCGGCGGCCGTCCACCGTGCGCCAATCGCTCTTTAGGCACCCCTCCTGCTCCAAAGCGTGGAGAATGGGATACAAAGTCCCCTCGCTCATTTGGAACACATTTTCGCTGCGAACCTCCAACTCCCGAATAATCCGATAGCCGTACAAATCCTTGCCGTCCAACACGCTCATCACCAATAGCGGCGTGCCACCCTTAAGCAGCTCTTTACTGTAACGCATCACGCACCTCCTAAAATCAATACCTTGGATTACAATGTATGTCTCATAGCTACATCGTAACACAAGGTATCGTTTTTGTCAACAAAAAAATACCACCCTGTAAAAGAGTGGTATGCTTAACGGCGGGAGCAAGCCCCCGCCCTACGATATCTTGGGACAAGAGATGCAGTAGGGGCGGGTAGCATCCGCCCGCACGATGATCTTTTTCCTTTAATCGTCTTTACACCTTTTCCATTCGGGCGAAGTTGGCCATCAATTTCTTGGTGCCCGCACGGTCAAAGGCCACCTCCAAAAGGGTATCGTTGCCCATGGGCTGGGTAGACAGCACCACGCCGGTGCCAAAGGTCTTGTGGTGCACCGTATCGCCTACGGCGTAAGTCACGCCGGTAGCTGCCGGAGCGGCCTTGGCTGTCTTGGCGCCGCCGAACTTGTGGGCGTAGCTGCTCTTTTGGGTCTGCTGTCCCACCTTGGCGCCGGTAAAGCCCGCGTGGCTACGGAAGGACTGAACGGTCACATCCTCCGTCACCTGCTCCGGGATCTCCCGCAAAAAGCGGGAGGGCATATTCCGATTGGTGGTGCCGTAAAGCATACGCTGGCGGGCGTTGACCAAATAAAGCTTTTCCCGGGCGCGGGTAATGCCCACATAGGCCAGCCGGCGCTCCTCCTCCAACTCCTCCTCGCTGTACATGGCCTGGCTGCCGGGGAAGATGCCCTCCTCCATACCGGGGATAAACACCACCGGGAATTCCAGGCCCTTGGCGGAGTGCAGGGTCATCAGCACCACAGAGTCCTCATCGTCGTTATAAGAGTCAATGTCGGACACCAGCGCCACATCCTCCAAAAAGTCGGACAGCTCAAAGTCCTCGTTCTCCTCCTGGTATTTAATGAACATGGAGGAAAGCTCCTTGATATTGTTCAGCCGATCCTCGTACTTCTCCGGGTCGTCCTCCTGGAGATAGTCCGTGTACTTGGTCTTTTCCAAAATCTCCTGGAGCAAGTCGCTCAGGAGCATACCGTTTTCCAGACATTGCTGGAAATATGTAATCTGGGCGGCAAAATCCCTTAATTTTTGAGCACTGCGGGCAGTTTTTTGGAACTCGTCTGCTCGCTGGCACACCTCAAAAGCAGAGATGCCCAGTCCGGTGGCGATCTCCGTAATATGGCTAACCATGGTGGCGCCGATCCCCCGCTTAGGCACATTGATAATGCGCTGCAAGCGCACCGTGTCTGCCGGGTTGTTAATGAGCGCAAAGTAGGCGGTCATATCCTTAATTTCCTTGCGATCAAAGAAGCGATTGCCGCCAATGACCTTGTGGGGAATACCGCTTTTCGTCAGGGCAATTTCAATATTCCGGGACTGGGCGTTCATTCTGTACAGCACTGCGTGGTCGCTCATTTTGCGCCCGGCCTTTACATTCTTCAGAATCTCCTCCACAATAAAGGAGGACTCGTCTGCCTCGTTTTGGGCAGTATTCAAAATGATCTTGCTGCCGGCGCCTGCATCCGTCCACAGGCGCTTGCCCTTTCGATTTTTGTTATTGGCGATCACCGCGTTGGCGCCGTCCAAAATATTCTGGGTGGAGCGGTAGTTCTGCTCCAGGCGAATCACTGTGGCGTTCTTATAATGCTGCTCAAAAGACAAAATATTCTCAATGGTGGCGCCGCGGAAGCGGTAAATGGACTGGTCATCATCACCGACCACGCAAATATTCTTAAACTTGTCCGCCAGCAGCGAGGTGAGCACATACTGAGCGTGGTTGGTGTCCTGGTACTCGTCCACCATCACATAGCGGAACTGGTTTTGGTACAGCTCCAGCACATCGTCATTCTCTCGCAGCAGCTGCACGGTGTTGTAGATCATATCGTCAAAGTCCATAGCGTCCGCCGCCAGTAGCTCCTTTTGATAGAGCGCATAGCACTCGGCGATCTTGCCCTTACGGAAGTCCGCACCCACGGTAGCCCGGTACTCCTGGGGACCGATCAGCGCATCCTTGGCGTTGCTGATCTCCGACAAAATGGCCCTGTGGTTCAGAAACTTGTCGTCAATGCCCAGCTGGCGCTGGCACTGCTTCATCACCCGCTTGCTGTCGTCCGTGTCATAAATGGTAAAGTGGTTGGTATAGCCCAGCCGATCCCCAAACCGGCGCAAGATCCGCGCGCAGCAGGAGTGGAAGGTGTGGGCCCAAATGGACTCCGCCTCCGGGCCGATGGCGTCTGCCAGTCGCTGGCGGATCTCCCCCGCCGCCTTATTGGTAAAGGTAATGGCCAGCACCTGCCAAGGCAGGGCGTAGCCGTCGGCAATAATATGCTGCACCCGGTTAACCAGCACGGTGGTCTTGCCGCTGCCGGCCCCGGCCAGGATCAGCAAGGGGCCCTCGGTGTGCTGCACCGCCTGTTGCTGCATTTGGTTAAGTGCCATTGGTGTTCCTCCGTCTACAAAAAAATTACAAACAAAAAGGGCGCAAAATCCGGCAGGCTAAGCCCGCCGGATTTATCACCCAAAAATCAGTTGTTCCAGTTACTTTAACAAAGTGAGCATAATGCCGGCTGCTACGGCAGAACCGATCACGCCGGACACATTGGGTCCCATGGCGTGCATCAGCAGGAAGTTGGAGGGGTTCTCTCTCTGCCCCTCTTTTTGGCTGACGCGGGCGGCCATTGGCACGGCAGACACACCGGCAGAGCCGATCAGCGGATTGACCTTGCCCTTGGTGAAGATATACATCAGCTTGCCGAAGAGCACGCCGCCGGCAGTACCCACGGAGAATGCGATCAGGCCCAGCAGCACGATCTTCAGGGTATCCAGGTTCAAGAATTTATCCGCAGAAGTGGTGGCGCCTACGGACAGACCCAGCAAAATGGTAACAATGTTCATCAGCTCATTCTGTGCCGCCTTGGCGATACGCTCGGTCTGGCCGCTCTCTTTCAGCAGGTTACCGAACATGAGCATACCCACCAGTGCAGCCGCATCCGGCAGCAGCAAAGATACAATGACCGTTACCAAAATGGGGAACAAAATCTTCTCCAGCTTGGAAACAGGGCGCAGGTTGCCCATCACCACGCTGCGCTCTTTCTTGGTCGTCAGCGCGCGCATAATGGGGGGCTGAATGATGGGCACCAAGGCCATATAGGAGTACGCCGCCACAGCAATCGTACCCAACAATTCCGGTGCCAATTGGGAGGTAACGAAAATGGCCGTAGGACCGTCCGCACCACCGATAATACCGATAGAACCGGCCTGCTGGGGGGTAAAGCCAAGCAGGATCGCGCCCACATAGGTAAAGAAGATACCCAACTGGGCAGCAGCGCCCAGAATAAAGCTGGAGGGATTGGCGATCAGCGGCGCAAAGTCCGTCATGGCGCCAATGCCCATAAAGATCAGGGGCGGGTAAACACCGGCTTTTACGCCGAAATACAGGAAGTCGATCAGACCGGGGCTGAGCACGGCGCCGGAAGCGTCCGTCAACCGGCCGGCCATCAGGTCGATAAACTCATGAATACTGGAGTAATGCACAGCCAGGTTGGCGCTGGGAATATTGGCCAGCAGCATACCGAAGGCAATGGGAATCATCAGCAGCGGCTCAAAGCCCTTCTTGATACCCAAATACAGGAAAACAAAAGCAACCACCAGCATGACAGCGTTTTTCCAGCCGCCGTCCGCTGTGAAGAAATAGGCGTAACCGGAGTTGGAAAAGATCTGTACAATGACCTCCCAAACCCCTCTTAAAATCTCACTCATTCATATACCTCCGTTAAAACGGGCGTGTGTTCTCTGCCACAGCGGCAGCCGCCCAGGGATTGCGCACACCCACCGGATTGGGGCGCACACGGCGCACGCTCTGTACCACAGCACCGGGGCCTTCGCTGGCCGCAACGGCAGCTGCAATCACAGCCACTACCTCGCCGGGAATGCCACTCTCCACCACCGGAGCAGGTGCGGCAGGCGCAGCCTTGACAGCGGGTGCAGACGGCGCGGAAGCCACGGTCACCTGGCTCTCCATAGCCTTTAACTTTTTCTTCTTGCCACGAGTCTCTGCCCCGTGCACAATGGCGCCGAATGCCTTAAACACAAAGATCAGCAGCACCAAAATGCCCAAAACAATCACAATGCCGGCAATCACCACCGTGCTGGTGAAGGTAGCACTACGGTCCGCCTCAATACCGGTAGCCGCCAGCAAAATTGAAGATAACGGGTTCATCTGATTAACCTCCAGTTACAATTTTCCAAATTAAAGATATTATAAATCAAAAGCGGCGCAAAAGCAATGTTTTTTGCAGCAGAAAGAAAAAAATTGCAAAACTTCGTCAAACTGTATAAAATCCGTGGGAAAGTCTTGATTTATTTTTAAGATCGGATATAATGATAGTGTACCAAAAGGAGGCGGACTTATGACTGAACAGACCTTGATCATTGCCATCTTGGTGGCGCTGGTGATCCTGTGGATCACAGAGACTTTAGGCATGCACCGCACCAGCCGCATCTTAGGCGGCGTTATTGACTTGGGCTTTGCCGTGCTGCGCTGAGTAAACAAAAGGAAATACATAGACCTACAAAAGCAGCCGCTGCGTATCGCAGCGGCTGTTCTTTTTATTCTGTTATTCTTTTATGCGGCAAATGCGCATGGCATGCTTCTCCACCTTAAAACGCACTTCCGTATAGTCAAAGTTCTCGCCGTCGCAGTTACCCAAAAGCGGCCGATCGTCCACGGACCAAAAGCGACCGCCTACGGTGTAACCGGTATGTACCACATCCGGCGCATACTCGGCAGCCGTGCCGGCACTGTACCGCGGCACGATGGGCACAGCCTTCGCCAGGCTCAGCGGGTCCACATAGGTAAAATCCAGCAGACCGTCGTCCAGCTTGCTGCCCGGTGCCGGACAAAAGCCGCCGCCGTAGTAGCTGGCGTTGCAGATGGCAAACAGGGCATATTCCATATTCTCCCGATGAAATTTATAGGGGTTGCCGTTTTCGTCCACACAGTCCAGTTCAACATTGACCTTGTAGCGCAGGGGCTGCATCATCACCGGCACCACGGCAATATTGTATGCCTGATGGCCCAGTGGAGGAATTTTACCTGCGATCTTGCGGCCGATGGTCTCCACCTTGGTGTCCAGCCCATAGCTCATCACATTGATGCACTTTTCGCCGTTATAGTCAATCAGATCCAGCGGCTCCACCGTGTAATTCAGCTTGCCGGAGTACAGGCCAAAAGATTTGATCACATTCTCCACATTGATCTTCTTGGTGCCATAGACCTTCTTGGCAAAATCGTTGCCAGTGCCCAGGGGCAGCAGCATCATAGGGGTCTCTGTATGCGCCAAGCCGTTGGCAATCTCATGTACTGTGCCGTCGCCGCCACAGCAGACAATGACACAGCGATCGCCATACTTTGTCGCATAAGCCGTTGCAATCTCTCGGGCGTGGCCGGAATGGTCCGTCTCTTCCACAATCATCTCATCATCAAGAAGACGAAAAGCGGAGCGGATACGGTTGAAAATCGCCTCTTTGTCCTTATGGCCGGACACCGGATTCACAATAAATACATACTTCATCTGTTTTTCCCCTCTTTCACGCCGGGTGCCGTCAAGCCAGGCAGGCACCGCCCACCGGGCGCACTTGCAGCACATGGCAGGTGCCCTCGCCGAACACGCCCTCCAGCACGGTACGGTACTGCTCCAGCAGATCGTTTGGCACAAAGGCCTGAATGGTACCGGCAAAGCCGCCGCCGTGCACGCGATAAGCGCCACGATCACCCAGCACCTGGCCGCTGATGGCCAGCGCCAGGCTCAGCCGCTGATCCGTGGGGTTCTTGGTGGTAAACACATTTTGATTATACATAAAGGAGGAGCGGCCGGAGGCATTGATGTCTGCCAAAAAGCCGTCAAAATTCCCCTGCTCTAAACAAGAGACAGCGTCCTCCACCCGGCGATTGTCATTATAAAAATGAATCGCGCGGATCAATGCCCGGTCATTGACCTTGGTTTGCAGCTCAGGCAGTGCGGCAAAGAAGTCCTCGTAAGCCACCTGGCGCAATACAGACTTGCCCATGGCGTGCGCCACTGCTTCCATCTCGCTGCGAATGGCAGCGTAATCGTCCGTCAGATCCGAATGGTTACCGCCGGTATCTACAATGCACAGGCTGTGACCGGAGGCGGCAAAGTCATAATCCACCTTTTGGATCACCGGCTCTTGGGTGCTCTCAAAATCAATGGTCACAAAGGCGCCTACGGAAGAAGCCATTTGATCCAGCAAGCCGCAAGGCTTACCAAAGAATACATTTTCGCTGTACTGTGCCACCTTGGCAACGGTTACCGGGTCGATGCCGCCATCGTTGTACAAATAAGAAGTGATGGTCCCCAGCAGCACCTCAAAGGCTGCGGAGGAGGACAGGCCGGAGCCGCCCATCACATCGCTGGTGGTTACCGCATCGTAGCCGCCGACGGTATAGCCCAGATCGCTAAGCCGCGCAGACACACCGCGCACCATAGCCGTAGAATGGCCAAAGGCGTCTGCGTTGGGGGCCAGATCCGCCAAATCTGCCACATTCATTTGGTGGCCGGCAGACTTAACCCGCACCACGCCGTCCTCGTTTTTGGAGGCAACGGCAATGGCGTCCAGGTTTATGGCCGCCGCCAGCACCTTGCCGTGATTGTGGTCCGTGTGATTACCGCAGATCTCCGTGCGTCCGGGAGCGGACATCAGGTGTACTTCCCGGTCTCCGCCAAAGGTTTCCGCAAAGGTGGTCAGAAGTTCTATGTACCGGGACTTCTGCTTTGCCACTTCCCCGTCGGTCACATATACCCGGCGAAAGGCGTCATCCAACTGGCCGTCTTTGATTTTGTTCATCATCGCTTGTGCATTCATAATTGTACCTCTTTGATTTTATAATACGATTTTGTATTTTTCTTTTTCGCTGTATAGGAGCAGGGTTTGGTTCATCTGGCGGGACCGACGGCCGTAATAGATATTAAAGGCCATACTGGTAATGCCGGAGAACCCCACAATGATCATCAACAGCGCAATGAACCGCGCCGAAAACGGATTGTACAGCACGGTACCGATTCTGTCTCTTATACACATCTCCGAGCCCACGAGACAGGCAGAAATCTCGTATGCCGTCTTCTGCTTGAAAAAAAAAAAAACACAAAAAAAAAACACAAAAACAAAAAAAAAAGAAACAAAACAGAATACAGCCTTCTGCTTGACAAAAAAAA